>OOGD01000329.1_pt1 | contig 9696 bp, 5 predicted proteins | sample 1670381 | NCBI WGS metagenome assembly OOGD01 (sample SAMEA98146918, study PRJEB22522) | marine metagenome | biome: marine biome; feature: marine water body; material: sea ice | place: Arctic Ocean | collected 14-Sep-2015 | depth 1.3 m | reverse complement strand
AGACTGCCTTCATTCTGTGTAGGTTTTATACTGTCTTTCTTCTGTGGACACCCACCGCACGTTGTCTCTATGATTATCGTGTACCGCACGCGGCCAGTAGTACTTACTTAACTGACCTTTAACGTTTGTACCTTATTTTAGTAGCTAGTAAGTACCGTAATTGGTGCACTCGAGTTCTACTTACTCAATTATTGTACTTGAGAATACGTAGACATTGTATGTTCTTTGTATGGTACTATCTCCACAATTATGGTACTTACGGAGGGCTAAACGTTACATATAGACCTGTTTTTCTGTCAAAATTGTCAGATCTAATGTTTTAATCAGAATAAGACCATATCTGACAATTTTGTCAGACCATTTCCGGGTACCTTTTTATGTTACATCTATATTCTTATATACTTATGTTCTATGGTACTTAGACGTTTTAAATTCTTTTTTGAAATTTTCGAAAATCAAAAAGTTGGCGCTCATATATAGAGAGAGTTTTGAAAGTTGGCGCTCATATATAGAGACGTTGAAAAATAAAAACAATAACAACCACTTTTCAAAGTTGGCGCTCATATATAGAGACGGTTTTTTTGAAAAATTCCAATAACAACATCCAAAACTGAACTGATATGTCTGACCCTATTGTCAGACTTGGCTATGTGGTAAGACTCTGATATGGCGATATTTTTGGTGCTATTGTTTTAGCTGCGGACTATATGACATTTTAATCAGATCTGACGTTTTGGTCAGATAAACATTTTCCCAATTTTTTCGACGATTTCCTTGGTTGCAACAGAGCCGATTTGATCTTGTGGTCGTTGTTGTTTGCGGCCTACGACTAGGGTTTAAAAATATAATTAATTTGAATTAACATGTGTCTTCCATAGTAGTCGGTCGCGGGTATTTGAATTTACACGGCCAGTCGGCCATGGAAGTTTGAATCTGCGCGGCGCCCAGCTGCGCCTTAGATGTTATTTCCGGTCCGGAATTTTTTTTTCCGCCGGAATTCCGGTCGATTCCGGTCAGTAGTACCGGAACAAGTTTCCGGCCGGAATATTTCTTTCGCTCTTATTAGGTTATGGGTACTCCGGAATTCCGGTTTTGTACCCAAATATTCCGGTTTGGGCAGTTGAGTACTATGGTGTGTAGGATGCCACACACCCCATTGGCTGTTTTGTTAGGTTAGTCCTACACCCTTGGTAGCCTTCATGGAATGTTTGTGTCGGTACTATTTCATCTTTAATGTCATGTCCCAGGCTACATCTGTACTCATTCAAGCCACCTCTCCACTTAGCGTCCTTACCTCCATGTCAGCCAATGGTAGTTCCCGCCGGGATACAGACGGGTCTGATAACGAAAGTAATCATGTTGGTGACGCTGCAGAGGTCGACGATGGCGATGATGTTGATCCGTTACTGATGGCCACTGTCTGGGAAGATGGTAAGATGCAGAAGACCTGTTCCGCGGACGGAAGAAAGAGTTGGAAGTGTGGTTATTGCAACACTACTTTTTCTGGCCACAATGCGACGAAGGCAGTTGCACATTTGTGCCGGACTAGGGGACAAGATATAGCCCCATGTAAGCAGTATCACTTTATCCCGGAAACTCATCGTCGATCACACCAGGATCTTTCTGATCGGAAATCGCTTGCCAAGCGCAAACGTAAGGTAATGCATGAAAATATTGATCGTTCTATCGACGTGCATCAGAAAGATCTTGCCGTGGCTGTGGGCGCGAAGGTTTGGAAAAAGCGCACCCATGGAGATAGTACGTCGACGACGGCGTCCACACTTAGTGCCTCTGTTGCGTCCACACCGTCTAGCAGATCCCTGTCTTCCCGTCCCACTCTGGTTACCTCCAGGCCACTTCCGACGGTCCAGAGTACGAATTTGTTAAAAAAACCACCGGCGATGTTGCAGTTATCAATTCACAATGGCCCCAATCCGGATGGCGAGTCAGCTCTGACAGCCGCAGTTGCCGATATGATACATAGTATGGGACTTCCGTTCAGTTTATCTACTGATCCCAAGTTTCGGCGAGTCATTAAATTGGCACGTAACGTTGGTTCTAACTACATGACTCCTACACGTCAACGTATTGGTTCTGATTTGTTGGAGTTAAACTACAACATGTACATTAGGAGCACAAAAGAAGTGTTGCTCCACCAGGCGGAAACCTATGGACTCACTCTTTATGGTGATGGTGCAACAGTAAAGAAGATGCCACTTATTAACATTCTATGTGCGGGCGTTGATAATCCCGCTGCTGTGCTGGAGATTGTGAACTGCTCCTCGCACCTACAGAATGGTGGAAAGAAGGATGCGTCGTATATTGCGGGGTTGTTTAATCCTCATCTGGACGATTTGGACCCTAATAAAACACTTGTGGATCTTCTCTATTTCGATGGGGCCTCCAACGTGCAGAAAGCGGGTTCCATTTTAGGCGCTGTCTATCCTCGGGTTACCTGTTTACATGGTTCGGAGCATGTTGTATCGCTCTTCTTCGGTGACATTTGTAAGATCAGCGCCATCCAAGTATTTATTCGATTCTACCGCCGAGTGTACAAATGGTTTGGAAGTGGCTCGCACCACTTACCGTACGCCATATTTTCGAAGCATGTAAGTGGTGGTCTTTATTGTTCGTGTGCTGCCTGGCGCCTGGCAATGGTGAGACTAATGTTTCTTTTGTTGTTATGCTAGAGTAAACAACACAATAACAAGGCCTTGGGTTTGATTCGTGCGGCCGATACTCGGATGGCCGGTCATTTCATTGCCTTTCAACGTATGTTACGGCTCAAGGATGCTCTTTCGAGTACCATTGCATCCTCTGAGTTTATAAGGTTGAGGGTGGCGAAAGAAGAAACGCTTCTTCTAAAAGACGAAACATTGTGGGAGTGTCTCAGCGATATTGTACGTGCCGCCTTTCCCGCGCTCAGGGTTCTGCGACTGGCGGATAAAAAAACAGCTGGCATGGACAAGTTGTACTACTATGTTCGCAAAACCGATGTCACAATTACCTTACGTGCTGACAAGCTCAATCATATTGCCAGTAAAGAGGTTCAAACAAAATTGAAGTCCTTCTTGCTTACTGTTAAAACTGACGACGATGAAGATAGTGTGGACTCGGAAAACGAGGATAGTGATTATGATACTGATGAATCCAATGATGGGACGAACGACGACGGCCATGACGGTCACATCCCGTTTGAGACAAACGATGAGGGCTATGCGTACGATATGCCCCACGACTTTCAGATTGCGAAAACGGATATTGTGGGTCTGTTCCGCCAGGCCTGGAACAAGCGTCGTAAGAAATTGGTGCACGACTATTCGATTGCTGGTTGGATGCTGTCGCCTATTCCAGACATCATGGAGGATGCTGCCAAGCACAATAAGGGATTCCATCGTCTTGCTGTTGATCGTCTCATCAAAAAGTTGATGGCCCCGAGCGGTGACTATGCCACTGAGGAGGACCGCCACGAAGCTGTTGGCCACCTACTCAATACCTTCTGGACGGAACACGAACATTTCCACTCAAAGGGTGGTCCCTTCGCCAATAGGGAGCACATTTGGCAATCCAAGGACATCCATGGTAAAGTCATCGTCATGATATTATTTCATTTGTAACGTCATCCTAACCTGATGTTTATGTCGAATTCTTTATAGATGGTAACTCTCACTTATGGCACAAGAAGAATTCTCTTCGTTTCACAACGGTTCTTGGGAGGTTGGCATGCCTGGTATGCTCAAAAATTCTTGGCATAGGTTCAGCTGAGCGTAGCTGGGGTGATGTCAAACACTTGAAAACCGATAAGCGATCCAAATTATCGGGTGAGGCAACCAAGATGCAGGGGACAATTTTCGGAGCCAGTTGTGCCGCACGGGCAAGACTCAGAGCCGAATGTACAGATACCGGAGGGTCCTTGAAAACATCCTGGGACGATGACGACTTTGCGGACCCTGGTTTGGATGTGCTTAACAAAGGGCGATCAGCAGAAAGGAAAAAACGAATTTTCCGAGCCTGGCTCGAGGCGTGGGAGACCGAGGTCATAAAGAAACAAGATCCTGTCAATGAGGCCAAATTACTACAAAAGTATGGAGGGTTGATGTGGCTAGACCCGGACACAGACAAGAAATTCATGGCCTCCCGGGAGGTTATGCACTGGAATCCCATGCGTGATTGCAGAGGTTACTGTGTCAAAGGGTTACAGGACGCTTTCGACCCGGATGATCCAAAAGATGATAGATGGGAGCCATGGATACTTGATCCCAACTTGTTACACACCTTGATTGTTCAATACTATGTGAGCCATCCTGACAAAAACCTGACGGTTGTTTCATCCGAGGAAAACGACTCGGCGAAGAGTCGCCGCAAGACAGAAGTTGAAAACTATGAAAAGGTCATGGCAAAGCAGAAAGGAAAGAACAAAGGCAATGGCAAGGGTCAGACGGTGAGGCTGAAGAAAGAGCTTTTGGGAACCCAAGAATCGTCGGATGAAGAAGACTAGTGGTTACATATAATAAAGGTGTTTACATATAGGGATTTACACATACATACGATATTCTTTTTTCACAGGTTTCAATACAAAACGAATAGCCAAATACACGCCTTCGAATCCATGCTTGGTGTTGCAGCACCAATCCAGACTATCCTTTGTAAGATGTAGTGCCTCTTCGTGGGTGCTATCAAAAATATAATTACCAACAGTGGCAATGGCATGATGTATTCCTTTGTCAGCTCCCAATGGAATAAGGATGGTAGGATTGTCAGACGTACATTCGAACACATCAAAGTATTTAGTCTTCTTTCCACTCCACACAATTGGATTCCGTTCAAACTTGTTGGACTGAACCATGAGTCCACGAAGGAACGTCAATTGCGTATCTGCGTCCAAATGTTCCATCTGATGGCCAGCTTTTCTTACTCGTTCCGAATCCTCTTTAAGACCCAGGTAGAAGAGGGCTGAAGCGAAGGAGAAGAAGAGACAGGTTTCGTTATCCTCTTGTTGGTATTTACAACGCAGACCTTGTACCACTGATGTGGAGGGAGGTTCAGGATCTTTTCCACCACGCGAGCTACCAAGTGGTACGTCTATCCAGGAATTGGAATCACGCCCATATGCCACCACAATTGCAACAAACTTCTCGTGGAAGTGATGCCTAATCCACATGGGATTCAACAGCGGCAACAGCTTTCCATTAGTACCCTTCGCAGTCTTGACCATTCCTTGAAAATGTTCATTGTACGTTGCGGTTGCTTTTCTATAACGAAGACTACCGATTTCGTCAGCTTCTTCTTCCTCCTTTTCAAAGGCAACCCTCTGCTCTGGACCCATTTCATTCTTCTTCATCTTGATTTCCCACAGTTCCTTCTCTGTGTATTTCCATGTGGGAAACTGTTTTGTCAATAAAGCTCTTCCTTTTTTGATTTTCGATTTGGTTCCAGAAAAATCAATTTCATCATGTCTCTTTGAGACTCTCCATAGGCAGATAACTTTTCTTTGCGCATCTGTTCCTCAACAAGTTGATTCTCCCTTTCGAGTGCCAACTCGGCGCGTGCTTTCTTCTTAGCAGCCCGTTCCAACCTCAACTGGACCAGTTGCTCCTCCTTTTCGGCCTTGATCTTCAATCTAACTGCATCTTGTTCTCCAGGAGTCAAACGAATTCTCTTTTTGTAACGATTTCTCCTCAAAACTTCTGTTTGGACTTCGCGCTTCCTCTTGGACACTTTCATATGCTCGAAGTAATCAGCCGTGCTTCTGTGGGACTGCTTGCCAATGAAAGCATTCAACTCATCGTCGGTCACATCACTTATTTCCTCCAACGATTGGACATCCTCTTCCTTTTCCAGTTGAGGTGTGATCTTCTTTCCAGAAAGAAGCAGTGCAAGTTTCTTTTGTGCAGCTACTGCTGCAAACCCAAGTACAGGAGGATGCATCGCCTTCGCAGGTTGAATGGGAAGACTCTGTCTTCGACCTTCCGTTTTCGCCGCAGGTTCCTTTCCGGCAAGTTCCGTCTTCGCCGAGGGTTTGCGATCGTCAACATGGGCGTCCTCTGATTCCTCCATATCCATAGAAGCATGCGTTTTCAACCATTCAACTTGGTTAGAGCGTCTTTCGGCAACAGTCAACTTCTTTGTAGATTTCGGAGGCAGCTTCAGCAAGCGTCTTGCTCCCGCCAATGGATCCGGAAGTGATAGAGAAGAAGCCATGGACTCCATTGCAGACGCCATCGCAACATCTTCGTCCTCTGAGTCCCCCGTATCCATAGAAGCATCGTTCGCTTCTGTCTCTTCCGGTATTTTAGCCATGGCAGCCACGGACGGTGCTGGATGGGTTTTCAACCATTCAAGTTGGTTAGAGCGTCTTTCTGCAACAGTCAACTTTGTTGTAGATTTCGGAGGCAGCTTCAGCAAGCGTCTTGCTCCCGCCAATGGATCCGCAAGTGATTGAAAAGAAGCCTTCAACTCCATTGCAGCCGCCTTGATGAGTTTCTGTTCTCCTCTCACTGCAATTTGCTTTTTCAGGGCAGGGTTGAACGGAAGTTTTGAGTCAGCCTTGTGGCTATTTGCAAGCCTGATTTTATCGGATATCTTTTCCTGGTCTTCAAGAAAGTGACTGAACAGATAGAACCGTTCTCCTTCCTTTGGTTCAAAGGAAGGCCCCAAAATCGCTCCTTTTTTGTTCTTCTTTTTGTCCTTCTCTTTAAGCATTTCTTCTTCAGTTGGCTGGCCATACAGGATTTCCACAAAACGCTTGCGTGAGAGTAGAACTGCCACGAGGATCTGATACTTCATCAACCAAATATCGTCGGTCAACAATGAAACAGCTTTCGTAGTAACCGCACAGTTGTTAAGACACCCATGGGCAATTCGCACCCGGCAGTGTGCGACATGATCCTGGTTATAGATCAATGGCCAACCCATCGAAAGGAAATCAGCGGTCATACAAACAAAAACACCACAATCATATCCGTTGCGCTGTCGTGGAGCGAAGGGAGTAGAGTAGGTCAACACCCATTTGTCCTGGTGTGGTAATTCGGCGCCTCCATGCTTGTCCCTGTGTTCGTCAAGCAGGTAGTTCCAAACAAGCCTTGTTGGAACCTTATGACGCATACCGAGGGAACAAAAAGCTTGTAGTTTCCTCTCCTTCATGAATGCCACGATGACAATCCAATGCACCAGATCTACATTCCAAGGGAAGAAAACCGCATCACATTTGAAAATGTCGCTGTGGGGTACATTTTTCCGGGTCCACCTCCGAACCTGAGAGTAGTGATAAGTCTGGGGTGGCACTGGCTGTAAAACCTGGCTGAAAGCCGACCTGAAGTAGTAGAACTGTCGTTTGATTTTCGCGACCCTATTCAACCTGTTCTGACGTTGACGAAGACAGTGAAAATAGTAGTCGATGACAGACTCTACAAGGTAAAAACCCGGACACAAACTTTGAAATTCACGTCGAGCCACGTAGACACCAGGGGCGGACACAATCAAAGCATTCTGATCACCCCGTCCATTAAGGGCCTGATTCACGACAGCAAGTTCCGCCTCTGGAAGTGGCTTGATCAAGGCAGCGTTGCAAAATGTACCAGCGGATGCAGTTAACTGCTCGGCGGTGAGAACATGTTTCTTGGCCCTCACCATCATCTCATTCCAGTACTTCATTTCACTCTTTTGTGTCTCTTTTGTTTCGTTATCAACTACAACAGTGTCGGTCATTACCTTCACGTTGCATTGGTCGTTGTCGAGGGCCCGGATGATTGCCTTCTGGGTTAAGGTGACTTCAACTGGCGGATTCGTAGGCTCTGCGTACGTTGCTTGCAGATTGGATTGTCGACGGAAAATAAGTAGACTTGTGCTCCCCCCAACGTCATCACTTGTGTCTTCGACAACAGCACTCGGTGGTACATCGGATGCAGCGCTGCCAGGTCCAGTCAATGGACGAATAGCAACGTTCGACACCATATCTGCAACAGGGTCGTCTTGTGTCACAGCTCGGGGGACAGTAGGGTCCATCGCTACCTTAATAGGCTCAACAGGAGCTTCCGGAATCAATTGGTCAATACCTTGAGCCGATTCCTCCAAAGCCGAGAAGTCCAAGGTCTCAGCAACAGGAGCCGCTCCTGCCAAAGCCGAGTAGTCCAAGGTCTCAGCAACAGGAACGGCAACAGGATCCGCAAATCCAGCAAGTGTCGTCACATTGACGGTTACGCCAGTGTCGATTGTTGCGTCAGGATCGGCTTCGTCGCTGGCTGTGCCATTCAATGATGCGTCCATTCTTTCGTATATGTCCTCAATCAGAGCTTGTGTCGGTATGCTGGAGATGTAGGACGGCGAGAAGACTTAACAGAGAATTCGTTGTCCTAGAAACACAGGATATGCACCAAACTGGAAGAGGTGAGAGACGCCCAGGCCTGAAGGTCGCCGTGAACCGAAATTGTCACGACTCTATAAGAGCGGATAAACAGATGGTTGCACGCTTCCTAAGCAAGCACTCTCCGTTAACGGCACGCAAGGTAAAGGGATACGTTTCACGCGCTCGAAAGCGGTCACGCACCCAACACGTCGGCCGGAAATGGAAGGACGTCAAACACCCCTGTCACAGCGCAGCACAACAGGTGGACAGAACAAGAAAACAATGCTCTTCACGTCGTTACACTCGTGGTGAGAGCTTCTTCGAGACGGAGAATGATCGGGACAATACACGAAGATAGACACAACGATGGATGGCAGTTACCAAGAAGAAGAGAAGAAATAAAATGGAAAATTGAAACTGAAGCAAAAAACCAGTTTCCCAGAATTATGGGAGCAGCAAATAATTTATTGAAATCGAAACACCGTAGGCTTACGTACAATCCCTACTAATGCGCGGTGTTACCTAGTAAATCCCATCTACCGTACATCTACGTAGAATATGTACCGATACAGGGTGGTACAATCTAAAATCCAAACTCACGTACTAATAGGTAGGATACCTACAGAGCACGAAACTGGTACCCACTAAAATCTGAACCAGAAGATCTTTACAGGAAAACATGAGACTACTATCTAAGTAATCTACAGTAGTAACCAATCAACGCTTCTCGTTCAACGTCCACTTCAGTATACAATATTCAGTAAGTAATACGATTAAATTGTAGAGCGGAATACATAGACCAAAACGTGATTCTACTCCATAAACAGACTACAGTAGTTGGCTTCTCGTTCAATTTGAAGTTCGCTATACTATATGCGTCTATTAATATAATAATAAAATGAATAATTGGTACTTAAGGGATACGACATGTCTTACCTTAGATAAAAGAAATAACCATCTTCAAAACTAAAATACCTTTAAGTACCTAAGTACCGGAATTAAATGAAAATCCAGGAAGGATCGGAATACCTACAAATACCGGAATTTAATAAAATCCGGAAAAAACCGGAATTCCGGTTATTTTTCCGGGTTCGCATTCGCTGTAAGTTCCGGCCGGAAAAATGAGGACAACCCGGAATTCCGCCGGAATTCCGCCGGAAACTTATTTCCGCCGGAAATTCCGGTGGCTGATGGGCAAATCCGGAAACCGGAAATAACATCTAAGTGTTAAACCATACAGGGTGTGTTGTGTTTTGATCTTTTGTGTAAGTCTTCCTAAATTTGCAATGCTTACAAACTTTCGATCCATCTCCTTTATTAACAAGCTCAAGTTTCAGACTCACACACATGCA
>OOGD01000328.1_pt1 | contig 9705 bp, 4 predicted proteins | sample 1670381 | NCBI WGS metagenome assembly OOGD01 (sample SAMEA98146918, study PRJEB22522) | marine metagenome | biome: marine biome; feature: marine water body; material: sea ice | place: Arctic Ocean | collected 14-Sep-2015 | depth 1.3 m | reverse complement strand
ACCCTGCTGCTCCTGCCGGAGCAACAATCGCTCAACCGCCTTTCAGTTTCGGAGCAAAAGCTCAGAAGAGACTCCTAGCGGCGTGTGACCTGGTTAGGTACTATGTGACGGTTGATCGAGCCTTGACAGCCGGAAACATGCAGTGGGATCCGGTGATGAAGAACTTCATCGTGTCATGGAAAGCTCTAAAAGACCGTAAGGATGATGAAGCTCCTGAAGTCCCCAAGATTTCGAAGACTCTGTCTATTATCAAGTGGACCGAAGCTTTCACCGACTTCCTACACAGGAAGATTGGAGTTCGAATGATTCCTCTAGCCTATGTGGTGCGCGCTGTGGTTGTACCACCAGCACCAACAGCACTGGCAACGAATCTCCCGTACTCAGTCGAACACGGATCAGTCGAAGGAGAGATGATTGCGAGAGCGTCGCATACTCATCCACTGTTCCGCGACGACAACTCTACAGTGTATTACCTTCTCGAAGAAGCAACGAGAGGAACTACATATGCGCCGACTATCAAGCCGTTCCAACGCGCGAAGGATGGAAGGGGAGCATGGAACTCCCTTATCACCCAGTACGCAGGGGACGACAAATGGCAAGCCGAATTGACTAAGCAAGATGAGCTTCTTCATAATCGGGAATGGAAAGGACAAAGTAACTTCTCTCTTGAGAAATTCATTGCCCAACATCGAAATGCGTATGTTTCCATGCGCCAAAGCGCGGAACACGTCACGTTCCAGCTACCGAATGAGCGGACCAGAGTCACGTATCTGCTCGATGCGATACAAAACTCTGACCCTGGCCTGCAAGCAGCGATGGCCCAAGTTCGAACGGATACGGATCCAGCAACAGGGAGGATGAATGATTTTGAGGCAACGGCTTCCTATCTTCTTCCATACGACCCCGTGTCCAAGAAACGGGTCACTGGATCCAAGAGGGGAGTAGAAATTTCGGACACAACTGGAATAACGAATGCCAAAGTAACAAGTGGCAAATCTGGTGTCGAATTCCGTTTCTACAAAAGTCCCGAATACGGACTCCTCGAACCAGACCAAAAGAAAGAATTGAAGGAGTGGCGCGACGCCCAGAAGCTCGCAGGCACTCATAACACTAGAGGTGGTGGCGGACCAGCAAAGAAACCCAGAAATGATTCCAAGCAACACAAGAAATGGATCGCTTCTGCGGTTAAAGCGGAAATCGAGAAGAAAGCAAAAGATACTACTGTCGACGATACAGCAGAATCGGACTTCAAGAATTATATTTGGAGTTTGATGGCCTCGAAGCAACCATCAACCAAAGCTGCTACTGCTGCATCCGTGGAAACCCCCAAACCCGCGAAACAAGTTACACTGCAATCCATCCTACGCAAGGTCTCTCCCAAGCACAAGGAATGATCTGCTCCGGTGGCAACGAATGCTTCCATCCCATCACTAAGAGGGAGAAAAGCAACGCCAAAGCCGGATGAAAACAAATGCTGGGATCCTGGGAGATCATTGAAACTGAATCAACACACATCGCAAATTATCAGTACTGCTTTGATCGCAGCTAATGGAATCGACATGGACGTTGAAAGTACGAGCTCACGAACAGAGCTAGACTCACATGCCAACATGGTGGTTGTTGGAAACAACTGCTTGGTCATTGAATGGTCAGGACGAACTGCAAATGTGAATCCTTTCACGCCCGACTATGAAGCGTTACCAGAAGTTCCAATCGTCGATGCGGCAGTCATGTATGAATGTCCAATCTCTGGAAAGGAACACATTCTACTGGTGCGAAATGCACTACATGTCCCAGCGATGGAACAAAATCTCATACCACCCTTCGTCATGAGGGAGGCTGGGATTGTTGTTAACGACACACCGAAAATACATATGAACGATCCTACCGTTGAGGATCATTCTATCTACTTTGAAGAAACGAATTTCAGAATACCAATGGCTCTTTGGGGAACTTTCTCATATTTTCCCACAAGAGCGCCTACGAATGACGAATTGGATGCTTGCGACGACGTCTACCTCCTTACGCCGAACGGCATCTGGAACCCCCACTCAGACTCATACTCAAAGAATGAAGAGATGATGACGGACTGGGAGGGGAATATGGTGGAAAAGCAACATCGGAAAACGATACTACTGTCAGAGATAGAAGAAGACCACGCGATGGCTGCGTATTCTACGATCAGTAAGGTTGAGGCACGAGCTATAGACCGCATGATCCCAGAGGCGACCATATCATCGGGAACTGGTCGGTATCAAAATGAAGTGTCACCAATCTATGATCCTGACAGTCTTACCTCTCTACTTTGTGAAAGAGCGGAGGATTCACAGTTCATGATGTCGATTGGATCCACAAATGCTTTATCCCAACCGCATCTGATTCCACGTGATGATGACTACGACGATGATGATAGCAGTAATGATGACGAGTCTTCTCAAGGCTCACATGCTGACTATGCTGGAGATGTGGAAGCTGTGCGAGACTACTTGGCTGGAATGGACGAACCGCTCCAGGGAGAAGTCAACCTGGACGAATTCATGATCAGTGCAACTCATGCAAGGATGCAACGAAACGTCCAAGTGGAACACCTCAGCAAAATCTGGAGAATTGATATGGAGACAGCATCCAAGACCCTTGACATTACTTCCCAGAACGTCAATAGGAAACGATCGGCTGACCTATCCAGAAACTACGCGACGAATGACAAGATGCTACGGTACAATCGGATAAAAGAGTTCTTTTTCATGGACACGTTTTATGCTACCAAGAAGGCTGGAAAGTCATCGCGCGGAAATGCTTGTTGCCAACTCTTTGTGACGGACAAAGGATTCGTCTATGTTGTCCCAATGAAGAAAGAGTCGGAAGTACTACAAGCTGTGAAACAATTTGCAAAAGAGATCGGCGCCCCTGAAGCTTTAATATGCGACGCAGCAAAAGCTCAAACCTCGGCAGCAATGAGGACATTCTGCAATGAGATCGGGACGACGTTACGAGCACTGGAAGAAGGAACACCGTGGTCCAACAAAGCGGAGCTATACATCGGACTTATCAAAGAAGCTGTCCGAAAGGACATGAAAGCATCCGGATGCCCTATTGCTTTTTGGGACTACTGTATCGAACGGCGAGCACGCATCAACAACTTGACGGCTCGCAACCTTTTCCAACTGCATGGCACCAACGCGCACACTGCTCTAACGAACGAAGAGGGCGACATATCAAACCTCTGTCAGTATGCGTGGTATGACTGGTGTTTTTATCGGGAACAATCTTCGAAGTTTCCTTTCGACAAAGAGATACTTGGAAGAGTCCTTGGCCCCGCGAAGGGAGAGGGCAATGACATGGCACAATGGATTCTGAAAGCCAATGGAAATGTGGTACCGAGGCGATCACTTCGACATTTGACTGTCGCAGAGATACACAGCCCGGTCGTTTCTAAGCAGCAGAAAATCTATGATACCCTCATCGAAAGAAGATGGGGAACGTCAATGAGTGCACCTCCGAAAGAATCAAAAGACAACACCTTTGAAGAATATGAAGATGATGACGAAGAACCTCGTATCATCCCAGAGGTCGAAGACACTGTCGATTCGAACGGAAGACTACTGGAGCAACAACCAATGTACGACAAGCTTATTAATGCCGAAGTGGCATTGCAACTTGGTGACGAAATGTGCTCTGGTAAAGTCGTGAGGCGATCTCTTGGACCGGACGGAGGAACAGCTGGAATGTATGAGGATAATCCAATGCTGAATTCGGTTATCTATGATATCGAATTTCCTGACGGCCAGACGAGAGAGTATGCCGCCAACACGATAGCTGAAAACATGTTGACGCAAGTCGATTGTGATGGTTACAGCAAGACCCTGATGGTGGGGATAGTTGACTTCAAGAAAGATGAAACAACAGCAATACCGAAAGCGGAGAAGTGGGTTGTAACAGCGCGAGGACAGCGACGACTGCGCATGTCCACAGCTGGTTGGAAGCTACTTATACAATGGAGGGACGGCTCTGAGACTTGGGTTCCTCTCAAGGACATGAAGGAATCACACCCAGTCGAAACGGCAGAATTTGCCAGAGCTAGAGGTATTGATGATGAAGTGGCATTTGCATATTGGGTTCCTTACACTCTACGCAAACGTGATGTCATCATATCTGCAATCAAATCCCGACTCAAGCGAACCTCTCACAAGTATGGAATCGAAGTCCCAACAAGCGTGAAGCATGCTATGGAACTCGATGATACGAATGGCAACCATCTTTGGAGGGATGCACTGAGTAAAGAAATGCACAACGTCGGCATTGCTTTCTCGGTACTTGACGCAGGCCAGGATGCACCCGTCGGATGGTCCAAAGAGTCCGGTCATATCATCTACGATGTGAAAATGGATTTTACGAGAAAGGCAAGATGGGTGCTCGACGGCCACAAGACTGCAAATCCAATCGGATCTACCTATGCTGGTGTAGTGTCTCGGGAGAGTGTACGAATTGCCCTAACATATGCAGCATTGAACGAACTGGAAGTCACGGCGGCCGACATTCGGAATGCATATTTACAGGCACCGTCATCGCAGAAGCATTATATCATTTGCGGACCCGAATTTGGATTGGAGAACCAAGGAAGGAAGGCCCTTATCACGAGGGCCCTATATGGCGGGAAAAGTGCCGGAAAGGATTTTAGAAATCATCTCCGGGCCTGCATGCGCCATCTGAATTTCGAATCATGTTTGGCTGATCCTGACGTATGGATGAGGCCTGCATTGAAAGCAGACGGCTCCGAATACTATGAATATGTATTAATTTACACTGACGACGTGCTAGTGGTCAGTACTGACGGTGAACGGATCCTACGAGACGGGATAGGGAGATACTTCGAACTGAAAGAAGAATCGATAGGCCCACCCACTATATACCTCGGGGGACACCTACGTCAAGTTGAGCTCACAAATGGAGTGAAAGCATGGGCTTTCAGTTCGTCCCAGTATGTTCAAGAGGCGGTCAAGAATGTGGAACAGTACCTCCTCTCGAAGGGAGGCAAACTGCCAAAGAGGGCCGAAACCCCAATGCAAACTTCTTACCGACCGGAACTCGATATCACCCCAGAGCTCACACCTATCGACGCGGCCTATTTTCAATCAGTCATTGGGATACTACGTTGGATTGTGGAACTCGGGCGCATCGACATCTGTTTGGAGACATCCATGCTGTCCTCGCATCTTGCTATGCCGCGAGAAGGACATTTGGCTCAATCTTATCATGTCTTTGCTTACCTGAAGAAGTACCACAATACCGAGATGGTATTTGATCCCAGCGACCCGGTGGTTGACGAGGCGGCATTTGACCGAAAGGATTGGACATCCAGCGAATTCGGACATGTAACTGGAGAAGAAGAAAAGCCAGCAAACATGCCCCAGCCACGAGGTATGGGCTTTGTATTGCGGGCAAAGGTTGATGCCGATCATGCGGCTGATACAGTAACGAGGAGATCCCGAACGGGCTTCCTTGTATTCTTGAATTCTGCTCCAATATATTGGCTCAGCAAGAAACAGGCAAGTGTGGAAAGCTCATCGTTCGGAAGTGAATTCTGTGCGATGAAACATTGTTGTGAATATCTTCGAGGACTGCGCTACAAGCTTCGGATGTTGGGGATTCCTTGCACGGCTCCTGTGTACATCCAAGGCGATAATCAGTCAGTGCTTTACAATACCACGTTGCCAGATTCGACGCTGAAGAAGAAGTCTCAGAGTATTGCTTACCACTACGTAAGGGAGGGAGCAGCCAGAGATGAATGGAGGACATCGTACGTGAATACTCATGACAACGATGCCGACCTATTGACGAAGCCTTTGCCGGCTGGAGACAAGAGACATGGTTTTGTGCGCAACTTGCTACATCACATCTTCTGTCCCAGTGCATCGGCGGCTTGAGGGAGTGGACGGGCGGGTATTCTCGCCCACTAACCACTATGATGTGTGGATTAGGCCATGAGAGCCGAACCACAAATGTGAATATGATGTGTGGACTAGGCCATGAGAGCCGAACCACAAATGTTTGTTTTATGTTTTTATTTCTTTTCTTTTGACGACCATGGACTAAGCACGAGTCTGAACCATGGATGGAATCTACTGTCAAGCCTTCACCACTGCAATGATGATGACTTGAAGGGAGTGTTTCGGTATACACATACATGCGTCATGTGTGCGTCATGTGTGTAACATGTGTGCAACATGTGAATGGCGAACCAATGCTACGGATAATTGTTCCGTTGGATCAGCGACGACTTCGCTGATATCGCTTATGCCTGTTCTCCGCGTTGGAGAACATGCTCCGCGTTAGAATAACCTTCTAATCATAATATCTTTGTTATACGATACGTGACATCTAAACAGTTTATCAGACCCAAGTCTACTACCAAAAATGGTCTTCACCGCAGGACAAACAACGCTTTTCTTCGAGGATGCTGCTCAGATGGGCATCCCGCATGCCACTGTTGTACAGCTAATCGAAGAAGGAATCGACGAAGTGCAAGATCTCGCAGAGTTCGATCGAGATAATTTGACACAAGTCGCCGACAACCTCCGTTGCCCCGAAGGTTGTATTCCTAACCCAGACCCTGCTGCTCCTGCCGGAGCAACAATCGCTCAACCGCCTTTCAGTTTCGGAGCAAAAGCTCAGAAGAGACTCCTAGCGGCGTGTGACCTGGTTAGGTACTATGTGACGGTTGATCGAGCCTTGACGGCCGGAAACACGAAATGGGATCCGGTGATGAAAAACTTCATCGTGTCATGGAAAGCTCTAAAAGACCGTAAGGATGATGAAGCTCCTGAAGTCCCCAAGATTTCGACGACTCTGTCTATTATCAAGTGGACCGAAGCTTTCACCGACTTCCTACACAGGAAGATTGGAGTTTGAATGATTCCTCTAGCCTATGTGGTGCGCGCTGTGGTTGTACCACCAGCACCAACAGCACTGGCAACGAATCTCCCATACTCAGTCGAACACGGATCAGTCGAAGGGGAGATGATTGCGAGAGGATCGCATACTCATCCACTGTTCCGCGACGACAACTCTACAGTGTATTACCTTCTCGAAGAACAAGAAACGAGAGGAACTACATATGCGCCGACTATCAAGCCGTTCCAATGCGCGAAGGATGGAAGGGGAGCATGGAACTCCCTTATCACCCAGTACGCAGGGGACGACAATAAATGGCAAGCCGAAATTGACTAAGCAAGATGAGTATAATCGGCAATGGAAAGGACAAAGTAACTTCTCTCTTGAGAAATTCATTGCCCAACATCGAAATGCGTATGTCTCCATGCGCCAAAGCATCGCAAATTATCAGTTCTGCTTTGATCGCAACTGCAAGTGATGTAAATGGAATCGACATGGACGTTGAAAATACGAGCTCACGAACAGAGCTAGACTCACATGCCAACATGGTGGTTGTTGGAAACAACTGCTCCATATGTTTCTACTGGTGGGACACATCGATCCAATGAAGGACCCCGATGCTTCTTGTTTGAGCAGTTTGTCTGGAGTGATGATCGCTTCAAGAGAAAATGGGAACGTTGAAATGTTCTAAAGTAGCGCCAGAGATGGCTTTATAACATCAAATGCTGAGCCAGAGATGGCCCTATAATATCTCCGCGCCAGAGATGGCTTTATAATATTAAATGCTGCGTCAGAGATGGCCTTACAATATCTACAATGTGATGACCATGTTGTTGAGCCAGAGATGGTTTTAAAATATCAATAGAGAAAGAAACTCTTAAAAAATACCGATGAGAGTCCGATCTACATGACGGGAGTCGGATCCAATAATGACGAGAGTCTGATCTACATGACGGGAGTCCGATCCAATAATGACGAGAGTCCGATCTACATGACGGGAGTCCGATCCAATAATGACGAGAATCCGATCTACATTTTGACATGCCATGTTCCTTCTCACCATCATCGATTGAGGGGAGAAAGCATGGATGCAATCGATGGATGATTCGTCGAGGCACTCTTCCAAGCGAGGAGGAGAGAACAAGGCCGGACGCTACAACATTGATTAACGTTGAGGGAAGTGACTGTAAGTGATGCCTAACAAGCTGGGCTAGTCACTGCCCCATGAAGCTCCGAGCGAAGGGCAAGCAAGGTTGTATCCCTTTGCCAACCCATCGGGCTTTGTAAACCACGAATTCTTCCAGTCATGCAAGGACGACGATAACAAGCGATTAGTTATCGCTTGTTCAAGTCGGAAGATGAGTTGCGAACTTACCTTGTTCGCGCTCAAGCTGGATGAAGAATTACTGCACAGTTCGTTCGCTTCATGAACCTTTGTATCTACATTTGAACAAAGTCATGCGAGAATTCTGCAAAAGTTATGGTTCGTCATGCGGATGAACCTATTGATGCGCGACGGGACCGAATCATGATAGGAAGACATCTGAGTCTCCGGATCGGTCTTCGCATATGATGTGTTATTTCCTTTTGTCTGTTCGCAGGAGCTCTCTAACAAAGTCTCCAAGTTGCGACAGAGCAACATGTTGAATCTGATGATGATATCAGATTGGGGAAGCCATTGTACAAGGGATAAAGTGGACGAATTGAGTCCTTCTGGTAGCGTTGTGTCTTGCATGGACACGAGTTGACGCGTCCCTCGCAGTCATTTCTTTGGTGTGATTTTGGACTTGCTTGGTTCGGAAGCATTTGAAGGGATCTGTGTTCACCTTACCTGACCCTGACCTTAACTAGTGAGGGGATTATGAATACGGATGAGGTGGTAAAATGAGACAGAAAAGGTATACGAGGCAGGCGAATGATAAGCCCTGGTTTTCAATCTGAAGAGAAGACTACAATTGTTTGGGCAAACGAGACTGTCAACAAGTCGGGCGATCCGCTACACTGATTGCGGCGCGCTTTGTGATCTGTTGACACTGCACGATCGATTTGAAAGAACTTCCTTCTCGCTACAAACTAGAATGATGCCGAATACATGTCAAGTTTGAGGGGGGAGATTATCCAGTGAGTGCGTACTATCATGCAAGCACATGCCGTGTACACTGCAAGACACTACTGAGTGGGCGAGTTCCAAGCCCCACAAGCTCGACCTGTGAGTCGCGTCATCGTTGACCTGTGCGTCACCTCGTCCTTGACCCGTGTGTCATCGCGAGAGCCTTCACATGGCGTTCTGCCAATATGAATCGGCAAGATGACAAATTGATGTTCGAAATGAGAGAATTGAACAGAAAATTGCCAACATTTGCTTGACATAACGAAGAGGCGTTTGCTTTTTCCATCAATATGCAACTGTTTGTCAGCGAGTTGACAACAATGTTGTCGAAAACTGAGAATTGAAAAATATTCAAGTGCATCGAACTGGTTCCTGACAGTGAGAGAATGATGATATGTGATTGGAAGCAGTCAAGCTGCTGTTTTTGACTGCCCTGTTTTGAGGAGCCATTCCATCGAATTGTCAGGGATACTGTTTTGAGACGCAAGGAGTGGCACAAACTCGCTCCAAAAGTTGACTTTCTGGGGAGCAAGACAGCTTTCAAAGAAGAGTCCTGTTTCTTGATAGCTGCTACGTATTGACAACTATTGATACTGGAACAAGATATGATTTTCATTCGGGCAGTCTGATACTGTCGACCCATTGGTTTGCTGGCTCGTGCTGCGATGCAGCAGTACAAGTCAAGTTTTCCTTTGAATGTATAC
>OOGD01000327.1_pt1 | contig 9761 bp, 2 predicted proteins | sample 1670381 | NCBI WGS metagenome assembly OOGD01 (sample SAMEA98146918, study PRJEB22522) | marine metagenome | biome: marine biome; feature: marine water body; material: sea ice | place: Arctic Ocean | collected 14-Sep-2015 | depth 1.3 m | reverse complement strand
CCCCAGGGCGTCTCGGCACCTGGCTGGGGCAGCTGCGAACCAGCGCTCCATGTCGCACCAGGCAGAAGTGCAGGTGGCAGAAGGGCAGGCGGCGGCGGTAAAGCTGTTAGGGCAGAAATTGGTGGACTCCGACGCCCCGTTCTCGGAAGCCAAGTCGCCGATGTAGTAGTGCATTACCCACCAGCAGACTGGAGAGGCGTCGCAAAACTCAACGTCCCATGCAAGGATGCAACAAAACGCTCGCGAGAGGCGCCCTGTGGCTGCTTGAGAGTTAACGGCGACGGGGCCATTTCAGCAACAAGGTTAGGGGTAACCTTGAGCCAAAATGGCGGCGACAGGCGGGGGAATAAAGCTCAGCCTAACACAATAAATAGCATAATAAACCACACAACAGCAAACATGTTGACACCCCCCTCTTGCGAGGGCATGGGAAAACACATGCATGAGGAAGCAAAATATACTATTTAACGGCTGAACTAAACTCCGTTCCCCCCTGAAGCTACCACCCAGGTGAGGCTCTGGGCCCCACCTGTCTGCCTGGAACTTTGTCCAGCAGGGTGCCAAAAGGAACACATTCACCTAGGTCTTATAAAATAAAATGATTTGCGGGACCCAATTACGTAGGCTCCGGGGGCCTTCTAGTCAGCAAATTTACTGAAAATTATCCTACTGGAGGTATACAAAATATATATAAAATTTGAGCTCTTTTCTAATTTGAAAGCACTGGTAGAAACCTCTAAAACCAGTGGAAGAAACGTTCAAAAATCACCCCGACATCAAAGAGTCTCTTACCGAAATAAGGGTCGAAATGAAAAGACGTTCTTCTAAACTATCACCCAAGGGTGCGCTGGCCTTGGGTCCCTGATTCAAAAATTCATATAAAAGTTCATCTATGCCATGTCCTTGGTATCCTCAAACATGAGGCCGGGAATTAACACCGGAATCGCTGGCTGCAGGCCGACTACCAATTGGCATAGGGGTTGTCATTCATAGCGGTAATGGGCCAAAAGAGGCTCCCATACCCGCAGCGAACAACAACACTAACAGGCACAGTCGTTAGCTAGTTCAATTGGGTATCACTTGGAATACTAGACTCCAGAATTGAACAGACTACTGCATTTCTAAATTCATCAGGTAATTGGTCAAAAGATTCATTTGGCACCTCGAGTATAAACGGATATAACCCCACCATCCGGCATGCAGGTTCATGTTTGGGTCTGGCCAGACCTTTAGTCAAAATGTCCCCTTTTTGCTTATCGGTGGTTACATGGTTTACATCTATCTTAGGATCTAGGGTAAGTTCGTGAACTATGCCAACAGAAATCCTATGATGTTTGGCCAAATGTCTCATTTTGGAGGAGTAACCTACTTTAATGACTTCTATGGTGGCCATATTGTCTTCAAATAGTTTACCCTCAATTTCCCTATCTAACATGACTGTCCACAAGCCCATTAACGGGATGAGCCCATCTCGTAGCATCTTAGATGCCGAGATGAGCTCTGCCTCCGTGGTGGAGTGAGCGGTCGCAGTCTGTCGTTTGGAATACCAATCTAACTGGAAAAATGTATTAACACCAGATAAATGTATAAATCCACCGCTGGTAGCACGAGTGCTATCATACGAACCCGCCAAATCGGCATCAGGATACGCATGTAACTCAACAGTTTCAGTTTCCAAATTATCTACTGTAGCATGTAATTTTGATACCTTGGAATGTTGCAAATAGCTAAACAAATGACTCAACTGTTTATCACATAGGCTATTCCACCTGGTGACATAACGTGAAAGTGAATTTATAGAATAGCAAATATCCAAACGAACCATGCGAGCCGCGTAGAGCAACTTCATTAAAAGGGAGGCGGCGCAGTGGCCGAACACCGTTTTAGCAGAGTTGCCTTCTCCAGCTGCTTGTATTTCTAATAATGTTGGCTCATAAAACGGGTAATGGACCCCAGGGCGGAGCGGAGGGGCATTAGGAACCTTATGATACATATCTAAAGCCTGTTGGGCATAATTGTCCATATCCATGGTAACATGTTTAAGGTTGGGGGTTGCCCCATCCTTAAAGTTAAAATGAACACCCAAAACACGTCCAACAACACATGGCTCAGAAATAGTAATATGTTCCTGTATGGCCTTCCACTCTTTCCTATGGTCCTTCCCCGCCATAACAAAATCATCAACATAAACCGTAAGGACATTGATATGACCACCATCATTTCGTTTCCAAAATGTTTGAGGCCAATTTTCAACTGGTGCCCATCCGGTTCCTTTGGCTTTTGCTATGTTACCGGCCAACTTATTTGCCATATCAATTTCATAATTGTTGTCAAGCGCCTGGAGGGTCTCACTAAGGTGCTTCTCCCATATATTCCCACTCCGGCTCCACCCGTATAGGGGGCGCCGGAGTCTGAATACTGGGCGGGAAACCTTACAACAAGAAGCCCTCATAGTAGGGGTTAACAACGAATCAGGAATAGTGACATATAAATGAACTTCATCTGGTAATAGGGGTTGTATGTATGCTGCTTCGGCGTCCGCGCTAGTACTACCACCATGCATTTCCCCAAATGCTACAACAGACCTAATAGCTGTCATGTTAGTAGGCGCAGACGACGTATCAGCAAAATAAACATTATCACCCCAACCATCCTTAACGTTAGAGCCCTGAACTACGATACGTGCCTTATATATGGCGTCACTTGCTAGCTCAGAATTCTTAATCCCTAGAATTTCAAATAAACGACTAAATGATGCATCAGGGTGTAGTTTAAGAGCGGAATCCATAGAAACCGGAACTAAATCCCATACCCCAGCACTAGTTAGTTTATTCATTTCTTTCATTAGGGCTGCTTTGGCCAAGTCACTATGCCACTCGGCGTCTCGCCTAGTAAGAACCTTTACAACAGCCCCCATAAAATTAAGAGGAACAGTAGAAATTTTCTCCCTATGGCAATCCATGACTTGTTGCTCTAAAAGTCTAACCTCGTTTTCATCCTCAGGCTTAATCGCTGAAAGAGCTTGGAGATCTAAACCATCAAGACTAGAACCAACATTTGTCCTACGATTTTCCTTCTTATTGTTTCGATTAGGAATTAATCGTTTGGCCACTTTGTTGAAATCCTGTTTCTGAAGTTTGCCCCAGCATCTATTCATCGATTTAGCCATTTGGTTACCGAGTGTTCTAAATATTTGTTCCATGTGAGGCCCCGCATTACTATAATCCCCATGTTCGTTATAACCCTCTTCTGCCATGGTATCTCCCGTAGGAGCGGAGACCAAACCCCGTAAACCGACACTAGATCGACTACCAATTGGCATAAGAGCTTCATTAAAACTATGGGAAGCAGCGTTAGCTGGAGCAACGTGCGAAGAACCGGGAGGACGGTCCTGCAGGCACGGGTCATCACTATCTAAATCTTGAGTCATAATGCGTTTGAGCTCTACTAGGTCAATGAGGTCAAGCCGAAAATACTGTTGACAAAAATAATTGTATAAATCAACATGCAATGGTCGGCGACGTTTCTCCCGAATTTGGGTAAATGACTTTTCTAGCAGCTCATTAACATCATGACTACTAAACTCAGGGGGAGCGGCAACGGAAGGCAAACAGAGCAATGAAGCCGCTGTTTGACTGTTCATGCCAACTCCTATGAGCTCTTGAAGCATGGCCAGCGAATCTCTCGGGATGCCCCCCTCAAGTTCCGAAGCCATACTATGCATTACCGGATCTACGTCAACGGCATTAACTGAGTCAGCATGCATTCCTGGTGTGGCATTGGAGTGGTGTCCTCCGGGGAGGCGGGCAATGAAGCCCGAGCTTTCGACCAGAGATCGACTACCACATGACGCACCTACGCTACTAACTACTAAATCATTATGGGTATCAGCTGCTTTCGGAATTTGCTTATAAGTGAAAACAGGGTTGAAAACACAAGTCTGAAAGCTAGTGTCATCAAAAATTCCCTTAATCATAATTTTAGCAAGTTCTTCGGGATAAAACCCTGAAAGATATGTATCTTTACCCTGACATATGGAATGCTTATGGTCGCCGGTACAACGTTTCTCACTCAACAAGTTTGCCAGGTTTTTCTGCGAACAGTAAAAACGCCATGGCTTCTTAATTGGATTTTGAGTTACAACCGAACGTAAACCAACAGAACACCCATCTATATCAGCTTGTATAAGATTAAAATCACTTATTAAACTTTGTAGTACAGGAAGGTCCCAACCGGAGCAATAACGAGGCCATTCAAAAGAAACCGAACCACCCTTAGCAACTACTATCTTAGATAGTGCATAGAAATGGTCTAGCATAGTAATGGAATTCCTCCTATCTATGGCCAGTTGTTCATTAAATTCCTTCCCACACTTATGTATATTAAAGTTTTGCCATCTGCTCCAAGGTGTACAAGGTAAACTGCCATGTAAATGAACTGGCGGTTTGGCCAAGTTAACCAATTCAATAGCTCTAACAAAACCGACCTTAGTACACAAATCGGTATTTTCCTTAGTAAGGCGAATACTATCAATTTGATTTTCTATGGCGATTTTCCCTAAGCTAGAATTTGGATCACATGCAAATTCAACCATAGTAGGTAAAGCAGGCAATGGGACCACGGGCTTAGACGCCAAAGCTTTGGCCTTGGCCGCGGCTTTGGCATCTTTAGCCTTCTTCATTTTCATAAAGAAATCATAACCATTAGCAGCTACTTTACTACTACTACTAACTACTTCGCCAGCCCTGGCGGCGGCACTACTGGCAGGAGCAATAGCTTCAATCGGAACGGCTGCATCCCGAGAAGCGTGTGAAACACTGCCGGAAGGAGTTGGCCTACCAAGGGGCTCAGTGACTGCATCAGGTGCAGCTCTAAGGCTGAGTGCATCGGGCTCGTGAGCCTCCTGTGCACTACTAAACGGCACTTCGCCGACTGCATCGGGCACCTTGGCCTTCTGTGCAGTTCTAATTTCATTGTAATTTTGATTTACATTGGTATTCCCGGGCGAGCCTGCTCTGCCCGGGAATTCATCATTGGCGGAGCCTTCAGCTCGGGCGTTAAAGCCCGGCTCCTCGACATGCGATCGACTACCACTTGGTGGCATAGCTGAGGCATCCGCTGAATGGGGAGGGGCCGCTAGAGAGGGTGACCTAATAGCTTCATAGAGTTCTTCCATAGGAATATCCTCATAGTCTATTATATCACTATCTACTACTTCTAGGGGCTCACCCCCCTCAAGGTTTGCCCCTTCTGAGGGGTCAAACACATTCTTACCTAAGTCACTAGATGGCCCGAAAATCATAGTACGATAATCTTCCTCAGAAATATTAGGATTTACAGCCATGTACTTTGACAATTGGTGTTCATACCTAAGTTTTCTAAGGGGGTACTCGATACCATGAAAACGGAAATCCTGACTAGTAACAATTTTATAGGAGAAGCTAGACTTAGTGAAATTAGCTAAAGGTGCAATGACTGCTACCTTGCCGGAGCAAGGTTCCCCGGGGGGAACATAGTAACCTATCAAAATACCCTCAACACCTCTCTGGCTAGCCATTGGTTCCCCATTCTTATTTGTATTTCCAATTTTATGCGGTACATAGGTAACTCTACACCCAAAAGGGTGAATAGTACATGGCTTGGCATTTGGAAATCTAAATTTGTATGGGGTCATTCCCGTTCTTGGATTTATTTTCAATAGGTTATGGGCAAGACAATAAAAACTATAAGCAAAAGGCCACCAAGCTACGCTGAGGCCTGCTGAATATAATAAGGTCCTGGCCCCATCTCCTAGAACACGCATCCAAGTTTCCATACGTGAATTTGACTGGGGGGTATTTGGGACAGATAATCTACCAGAAATTCTCATGATTCGCGCTATTTTGACAAAAGCCCTAGCACCATCAGTATAAAATCCCTTGGCCAATTTCATGTCATTACCAAAATATTCCCGGATAGCCTCACCAGTAGCAATATGATCCTTCTTACGATTAGCATTAAAATGACTAAAATCGCTAGCTTCATCTTTTACTGCGGTTCCATAGGCATACCCGTTAATACCCTTACAAAGGTTTTCCTTACCAGTCTCAACTGTATCAAACATGGTTTTCTCATACATTTTAGTGGCATAATCTGCTTCACTAGGCTTAATTGGTTTGTGATATTTCCGTCGCTGTTTAGCGACATTACAAATTTCACAATTTCCGCAATTGCCCAAATGTAGAATTTCATGATAATACTCATTATAACGATCCTGAGACAATTTTGTCAATTTGGTTTTATCGCTGACACTAATAATATATTTTAACGCTGGCGCGGTTTTGGCTCTGGCCCGTAGGGGCCTCGGCTCGACCGGCGCCGGAGGAGGAGGTACTTGCAGCTCGCTCTTTGAGCTCGCTGGGTTCCCACCCCTCCCCCTTGCCTCCGCATCCGGCGGCAAAGCAGCATCAACAGCATCAGCATAAACATCAGAACCATAATATAACATGTTAGTGGCATCTGCGTCCTCTTGTAGAAGCTTAGCTATGTCACCAGAATTTATAGGGGCCTTGGAGGCATCCCTATCTACACCAAAAAGACCTTCTAAATCACTAGCCATTGGGGCAGGTAAACAAAGTAAGGTTTCATCCATGTTAAATTCTGTTTGATGGTGACAATGAACACAGTCTAGAAAATGAACAACACAGTCATTCTTAACAGACCTAGCTCTATATAAAGGACGCAGCGCTAAATCAACCGAGTGATTACAAAAACCACAAACAGCATGACAGCCACCACTAATAACATCAACAAAACCATCAGAAGAACAGTGTTCCTTACCAGCCTTGGCAACCCCAAGGGGGCAGGCAGTGAAGCCCGAGCTATCGACATCAGATCGACTACCAATTGGCATGGGTGGGCTACTTTCCAAAAAATCAGTTTGAATACCAACATCACTGCTAACAATTTTGGTAGTAGCAGGGTGGGCCAATTGATCACTAGAAGTAACACCACCAGGGAACACCTCATTCTGGGTTTTGTTCTCAACATCTAAAAGCGGTTCCGGAACAGGAACAAGGTCAGCTTTCAAAAGTATTTTCATAGATTTTCCACTAAAATAGGGAACATCATTGACAACTTTGAGTATAACCCTATCCCCCCCGACCGTTTCTAAATAGGGTGATTCCCCTATGGGCCAATGGAAACCAATTTTATTTTCCCTGACTAAACGGCCCACGGATAGCACATTGGGGGTATTATCCAATACTTGAAAATGGGTTTTCCCAATTAACTTTAGCATTTTGATATACATCCCCTTAGATGGCACCCGGCCGTTAGCAGTAACAAAATTGATTGTTTTCTTATTTGGCCTTAATTTCCCATTCATAAGATATTTGCTAAGATGTGCCCCGGCCCCTGTATCAATTATGTATAGGGTATCATCGGATTCATCATCATCCACAAAGGGTAAAGCAAATAAATCAGGCATAGGTTCTTCTAAGACAACAGGTTGAATAAACATGTTGGTCATTAGGGTCAGGAATAGCATAGACTGGCTAATACTAGAAACCTTTCCGGAACCGCCTGCGCCTACATCGGCGTATGCATCTAAAGGCCGAAGGTCATGTCCTCGGGGAATCCCCTTAGACAAGCCGGTTTGGCCTGCACCTCTAGACCGAAGGTCATGTCCTCGGGGGGGCATCCCCTTGGACAAGCCGGTTTGGTCTAACACCATAACCGAGGGAGCTGCCATCAAGCATTGCTTGGAAATCTCCCTACTAACCCTCCTGGGCGAAACTCTTCTGCCCAGGAGCTTGTCACTATCATTCCTGGGCGAGCCTGCTCTGCCCGGGAATCTAACAACACAGCGACGGCGAGCAACACTAGAACAGTCATTTGAAATAGGATGGTTTCCCAAAATATTCTCATTTCTAAACCGCATGTCTCTAACCACTGAGCTACTTACATAATTTGGAATGGCTAACCAAATTCTCTGCTACCGGGCATCCTGGGGTTTCCCCCTCGGCACCGGCAGAATCCGAAAACATAGGAATTCCAATGTCCAAATTTTCAATTTTACCACTTAAATGTTTAAATCTAGATTTGAAATTTGCCATGCAATTGTCAATTCTAGTAACTAACTTGTGGTTCTCATGTTGGAAATCCGTAAAAACAGTTTCTATCAACACAGGCTCTTTAGAACAACGAAACCGACCGTTAGAAGGAGCACTCCCTTCAAAGGGGTGTGCACCACTTACGGGCGACACGTCATTATAAAAAGCAACAAGCTCGTCATCAACTGGAGGAGGTTCCTGAGTAGTCCGAAAAACACCGATATCAGAAATCACTGGGCTAACACCATTTGTGAAAGGCTCTACCAAAGACTCTGAAAATCCAATGACATGTTCAGGGACAATTTCATTTTCAGGAAACTCCTCACTAAAAATAGGCATGCGTACGTAGGTATCCCCCGGAGGGGCAGGGACTAAACCCTGTGAATCGATACTGGATCGACTACCTACTGGCATGCACTCATTGGCTGAAAGCTCACTCGGCTCAGCATCGGTACCGGCGAGGTTCGCATCCTGGGGTCCAACCCCCCTGAAAACTTTTCCCTCGCTTCGGTACTCTGTAATAAACGCGCTGCCATCCAAGTTGTCATCGCCGGGGAGGGCGACATCACAAGGGGAGGCAGCGAAATCCACCGGGCACTTAACGGCACCGGTGCTAAAACCAAAATCCACCGGGCACTTTACGGCACCGGTGCTAAAATCATTAACAAAAACATCCCTAGGGTCCCGGACAAAATCAACAGGCATACCCTTTATATGTTTCCGTTTTTGTCTAAAACATTGTTTTCTAAACTGAATTCTATGATAAGCTATGGTGTAGGGTATCCTTCTAGGGGTATAGGAAGGGTCGACCAAACCACGATCATCATACCAACGTTTAACATCTAAACTAGACATGGTAAAATACTTATAACCGCTAATGGAAACGAGGGCCAAAAACCGGTCACATGCCTGATTAAATTTATGAAGGAAATTCTCCATACTGAAATCTAAATATAAAACCCTGCTAGGAAAAATTGTTGGTTATCCCGGCAAAAGCCAAATCCCCCAACAAGTCTTAGGAACCTATATTTCGGAGCCCTATGTATGAAAACAGTAGGGTAGTATAGGGACAAAGTTGACTAGACTAACCTCCCAAAATACTAATAGGTAGAAATTTTAACACCAGGGCTAGAGGTTAAATTACTAAACTAAACAAATTCTGTTACCAGCAGTCCAAACCAAACGGAAATTTGGTGACAAATCTATACCAAAAATAAGCCACCAGGGGACCCCTTTTGAGGTGGCCAGCGGTAAACTATAAAAATGGTACCAAAAAGTCCAGACTGCCGTATACAAGAAATTTCAATGATAAAATCGACAACAGCGGAAAAACGAGCGAAAAGGGAAAACTGTCAATTTTCAAACCAAGCTCAGATTTTCAACGCAAATTTATCAAAAATATCAGAAATTCTGTATTCAGAAAGTTTCAAAAGCGAAAAACCGAAAATACAAAACACAGTTAAAACAGGGGAAAATAGACTATTTTCAAAATCAGGAATTCCAGCTAAATTTGAATAATTCGGGCAATTACCGGTGGAAATTACACCAAACCAACAAACGCCAAAAACCCTAAAATAAAAAAGTCGATAGTTCCCCCTGTTTGGGCTGTTTTTGTGTGTTTATAATATGCAATGTACCTGTGTATATATATATATCGGTATATATGGG
>OOGD01000326.1_pt1 | contig 9829 bp, 7 predicted proteins | sample 1670381 | NCBI WGS metagenome assembly OOGD01 (sample SAMEA98146918, study PRJEB22522) | marine metagenome | biome: marine biome; feature: marine water body; material: sea ice | place: Arctic Ocean | collected 14-Sep-2015 | depth 1.3 m | reverse complement strand
GAAAAAGATTACTTAGATTGGGCCGAAGACACTATTAAAAACGCTTAGCTAAACATCTTCACTTATTTCTGAACGTCAGCGTTCCTGTGCACCCATGCACCCGTGACATACCGTTCATCCTGAACATCGTCACTCCTGCGCATCCATGCACCCGTGACATACCGTTCATCCTGAACATCGTCACTCCTGCGCATCCATGCACCCGTGACATACCGTTCATCCTGAACATAAAAAAGGGGTGAAATAATCACCCCTTTTTAACCATACTGAACTTAAAAATTAGTGTTTAAGCAAACCACCAACGTTCAACATTTTTACCACCATCATTTACCCAGTTGCCAGCAACTTTCTCATCATGGCCGATTTTTTTACTTACGGCATGAATGTAGTTTGCAAACATAGGTATCAGTGCTCCACCATCATCATTGATGAGCGTCTGGCACTCATAATACATTTCTTGACGTTTGCTAGAATCCAGTTCAGAACGAGCTGTAGTAACAAGACTATTGAAACGATCAGCTTTTGGACCTGTTCTCCAGGCAGTGTCGTTCCACTTGCTGCCAGCTACATAGGCTGCGGTAAACATCCAGTCTTCGGTAGGTCGACCACCCCAATAACAAGCGGACCAAGGCTTTTTGTTCCAAACATTGGACCAGTAACCATCTTTCGGCTCACGAACGACATTGATATTAAGACCCGATTTAGCAGCAGAGTCTTTAATCAATAACGCCGCATCAACCGCACCAGCAAAAGCTGCATCCGAAGTACTAAGATCAATCTTAGCTCCTTCCATACCCGCTTTCTTTAAGTGATAACGCGCCTTGTCTGGATCATATTGTCGTTGTGACATTTCACCATTGTGGTAAGGATTCGAAGTCGAGATTGGGTGATCGTTGCCAATAGCACCGTGACCAAGCAAAATTTTCTTTACTAAATCTTCACGATCGACAGATAGTTTAACCGCCATGCGGAGGTCATAGTTGTCGAATGGTTTAGCGTCTACTCTCATTGGAAAGGTGTAATGCAAAGTACCCGTTGTTTCTAAAATATCTAAGCTTTGAACCCGTTTAAGCAAGTGAACAGTTTTAGGGTCAACTCGGTCGATAGTGTCAACTTCGCCATTCATAATCGCATTTTGACGAGCCGTAGTATCCAATAGACTCAGCAGTTCAATTTCGTCGAAGTGAGCCTTGCCTGCTTTGAAGTAGTTAGGATTTCGTTTAAACGTTGCACGAACACCAGGTTCAAAATTTTCAATAGTATAACCACCGGTGCCGTGACCTGCTTGCCAGTTCATTGCGCCATCTAGTTCTGGCAGAATAGGTAGGTGATAGTCACTCACTATAAATGGAAAGTCAGCATTAGAGGCTTTTAGCTTGAACTCGACTTCATATTTTCCTTTCTTAGTCATGCTTTCGATAGGTTCTAACAGCGACTTACCAGCTGACTTTGTGTCTTCTCCGCGATGAAAGTTGAGTGATGCAATGACATCATCAGCCGTCATGGTCTTACCATTATGGAATTCTACGCCCTGCCGTAACTTGAATGTCCAGGTTTTTGCGTCAGCACTTGCTTCGTAACTTTCAGCCAGTTCTGGAACCAGTTGGCCATTGTTATCGACCTCAGTTAAATGATTCGCATAAGCATAGACCAGACTGGTCGTGAAACTGTTTTCGTGCGTACCCGGATCTAATGAATCAGTAGTTGAACCAAATCCCAGTCCTTGAGTAAATTTACCGCCTTTTTTTGGTGTGGCAGCATGTACGGATTGTGATAATAGTGAAGTCGCAAATGGTGCGGCTAAGCCAAGTGCACCTGCTCGTTTAACAAACTCGCGTCGATCTAGTGAGCCACTTTTTGCCGCTTTTTCTAATGCTTTAATGTCAGTCATTACTTCTCCTCGGGTAATTATCTATTTAAATTAATTTTAAAACTAAAGTTGAAATCATTTCTATTTAATTGAATATCCATTCGTTAGATCTATAACTTTACTATGAATAGGTCAAAAAAACAGTTTTAATCAACTAGTTGAGTTTATGTTTGTTCTTCAATTTTAGAAGTTAATATTATTCATCCAGTAATGTCTTGGTGGGCCGTGATAGCGTTGTGTTGGCTCGTCGCTTATTTAGTGACTAAATACTTCAACTAGTGTTGGTGTATTTAATTAAATCACTATTGTCATTAAGATATCATAATTTTTTTGTTACTTAAGCTTAGAGGGTAGTTCAAAGTTGCTCTAGTGATTGCTCCAAAGCAGTGACTGGGTCAAATAATGCTTTGGGGTCAGGCACAAATTCTCGGTGACAATAGCCACTCCTTCCTTGAGGTTGATATACCGACAGTATCTCTTCTTTACGTGACGCTAAATCCGCTACCGCATCGCACAAAGCTAGAATATCGTCTTCACTGGTATAAATACCCAAGCTGGCGCGAGCCATTCCTCTTTTTCTTTCCACCTCAGCTTCAATATTTGACGCATTCGGATCTATGTCGATTTCCCACAGTTCTCGCTTCACCATTTCACGTACATAAGGGTGGGCGCAAAAGCAACCGTTGCGAACCTGAATATTATGGTAATCATTTAGAGCGGCTGCGGTTAAACCATGGTCAAAGCCTTTTATATTGAATGCAATGGTACCTGTCCTTGGTATTTGATCGGGGCCTGGTCCATATAAATTGACGCCATCAATTGCGCTTAATGTTGTCCACGCCAGATCGATTAATTGCTGCTCCTTTTCGCGAATTGTCTGCATACCAATCCTAAGTAAAACATCAAGAGCACAGGCCAGAGTGATTGCACCTAAAACATTGGGTGTGCCAGCTTCCTCACGATCAGGCAGTTCACTAGAAGGTGTAAAATGTTGCAGATAAACATCTTCGACCATGCCACCACCCAGTTCTAAGGGTGAGGTTTGTTTGAGTAAGCTACTACGAGCAATGACGGCGCCAGGTGACCCCGGTGCATAAATTTTATGCCCAGAGAAAATGAGAACATCAATATCGGCAACCAGCAACGTTTTAGACTGCATCGAGATAGGCGCATGTGCAATCATTTGCGATGCATCAACGATGATATAAGCGCCAACAGAGTGCGCCAATTGTGCTAACTCATGGATTGGTGTAATTACGCCTGTGACATTGCTTGCCGCGGTAATAGCTAAGTAGTTAATTCGGTTGCCGTACTTTTTAATGGTTTCTCGTGCTACTTCTATATCAATCCCACCACAATGAGCGCCTTCCCCTATTAATGGCAAATGGACTACCTCTGTTGCGTATTGACGATGGGGTAGGTCGTTGGAGTGGTGTTCCATTTCAGATGCAATAACCACGTCTCGTTCTGGACGGAGAGCGCCTAGTTCGCGGGCAATCCGATTAAACCCCGCAGTCGCGCCACTGCCGGCAAAATAGGAACTATAAATGTTTGAGTCAGCATCAACAAAATCGAGTACTCGTTGATGTGCCCAATCGAAAGCCCGGTTGGCACCACGCGCCGAAAAATGTAATTCGCTGTGTGTACTGGAATAATGTTCTAAAAAAGTCTGTGCGACCTCCAATGCGGGACGCATCATTAAAGTTGACGCGGCAGAATCAAAGTAACGTCGTTGGCCTATGCTGCCATCGACTATAGGATACTGTGTCTGTTGTCCGATAAAACTATTTTGAATGCGTTGTAGCAAGCTTGTGTTAGGCATTTGAAAGTGTATTTGGTTAAATACAACTGATTGTAATCGTTATTGAGTTTGCCACAATAATTATCGTAAAGAACTGGCATACTTTAATTCAAATTAAATAATTGTTATCATTCATAGTCACTTTTAGGTACCTTAAATTTTGCCACAAATACAAACCTTAGCGTCGCATTTAGTCAATCAAATTGCTGCTGGAGAAGTGGTCGAACGACCATCATCTGTGATTAAGGAGCTAGTAGAAAATAGTCTCGATGCGGGTGCAAAATCTATTACTGTCGAAGTCGAAGCAGGGGGCACTCGACTGATTCGTATTGTTGATGATGGCAGCGGCATTGCTAAAGATGAGTTGATACTGGCCATATCACGCCATGCCACTAGTAAAATTCGTAACTTGGAAGATCTCGAACAAATAGGTTCACTTGGGTTTCGAGGCGAAGCCTTACCGAGCATCGCATCAGTTTCTCGGTTGAGCATCTGCTCTCGCCAAATCAATAAGGAGCAAACCACTACAGAGCAAACTGATTCTATTCACGGATGGAAAATTAATGCTCGAGACGACCAGGAACCGATGCCTGACGCATCGCCACCGGGTACGACAATTGAAGTTAGAGAGCTGTTTTATAACGTCCCCGCAAGGAAAAAGTTTTTAAGAACGGAACAAACCGAGTATAAGCATATCGAATCTTTGTTTAAAACTCTGGCATTGAGTCATCCACTGGTGGCGTTCCGGTTGGTTCATAATCAAAAAACAATCTATCAGTTGCGCGTCGCTGACAATTTAGACGAGCAACGTCAGCGGTTAGCAATGCTTTGTGGTAAGGATTTTGCGGATAGCTTAATCGAAATTAATATTGAAATTGAAGATCTGCGGCTTACTGGATGGGTAGCATTGCCAACATTTAATAGAAGTCAGGCTGACATGCAGTATTTTTATGTCAATCAAAGAATTATTAAAGATAAGCTAGTTAGCCATGCGGTTAGGCAAGCCTACCATGATGTGATGTTTCACGGTCGGCATCCGGCTTTTGTGTTGTCATTAGAAATGGATGCACGTCAACTGGATGTCAACGTGCACCCACAGAAGCATGAAGTCAGGTTTCGAAATTCTCGTGAGGTTCATAATTTTTTGTATGGTGGCTTACACCGTGCTTTGGCTGACGTACAACCAGCACAACAGATTGATTCTCCTGCCTTCGCTATGACCGAATCACAGCCCCAGTCAGCTGATTTACCCAATATTAGTGAACAAACAGGCATATCATTTAATCGTTTTGCCAGTTATCCAACGTCGCCTTCGCCCGGGCGCTTAGGTGAACAGACCCAGGCGTATGCGGCATTATTACAAACCAACGAACCCGATCAGATACCGCCTGAACATCAAGCGCAACAAGTACCGCCACTTGGCTTTGCCATTGCCCAACTTAAAGGCATTTATATTTTGTCTGAAAATGTAGAGGGAATGGTTGTTGTTGATATGCATGCGGCACACGAGCGAATTGTTTATGAGCGAATGAAACAAAATGCGGCTGCAGAGGGTGTTATTAAACAACCGTTATTGGTGCCTTTTTCACTCAATGTAAGTCAGGCTGAGGCCAATTTAGTTGAAGAAAACGAAGCAATATTCGAACACCTTGGGTTTAGTGTGGAGCGCCTTGGACATGAGCAATTGAGAGTGCGTGCTATTCCGGCCTTATTGAAAAATGCCGATACGGAACAACTAATTCGTGATGTGCTATCTGATTTTATTGAATATGGTCGTTCCGACCGAATTAAAGAATATGAAAACGAAATGCTATCTACAATGGCTTGTCATGGCTCGGTGCGGGCCAATCGATTGTTGTCTATCAGTGAAATGAACGCGCTGTTGCGAGACATCGAACATACTGAGCGCAGTGGGCAGTGTAACCATGGGCGCCCCACTTGGAAGCAACTCAGCCTTGATCAACTTGACAAATTTTTTAAACGTGGACAGTGAACGTGACCAACAGGCTTGGTAAATAAAAGTGATTGCCGATTTAAAGAAATCGAATGCCATCTTCATTATGGGCGCAACAGCGACTGGTAAGACGGACCTTGCCATTGAAATAGCACAAAGATTTCCAGTTGAATTGATTAGCGTTGATTCTGCTTTGATTTATCGAGGTATGGATATAGGTACCGCTAAACCCAGTCCGGAGGTTTTGTCAGTCACACCTCACTTTCTGATCGATATCCTCGATCCAGCGCAACACTACTCTGCTTGGAATTTTGTCAACGATACAGAAATATTAATTCAGCAAATTACCAAAAGAGGTAATGTGCCACTTTTGGTTGGCGGAACAATGATGTACTACCACGCCCTGGAACAAGGGCTCAATCAATTACCAATGGCAGACCAGACAATTCGAAGTCGATTAAACGATGAAGCTGAAGTAGCTGGGTGGCCAGCAATGCACCAAAAGCTAGAGTCTATAGATTCTATCAGTGCCGAAAAAATAAAGCCCAATGATTCACAGCGAGTTCAACGCGCTTTAGAAGTGTTTGAAATCAGTGGTCAAACATTGTCTAGTTTGCAGCAAACCAAAAGCATAAATAATGATATTAACGCCACCAAAATTATTTTGAATGCAAATGACAGATCACAATTACACCAACAGATTGAACAGCGATTTCACTCAATGATAAAGAATGGGTTGATTGATGAGGTAGCAGAGCTCAAATGCAGGCCCGACTTAAACTTGTCGTTGCCATCAATGCGCTGTGTTGGTTATCGTCAGGTGTGGCAATATCTAACTGGTGAGTTGAATCAGGATGAAATGATATTTAAATCGATAGTCGCAACGCGTCAGCTGGCTAAACGACAAATGACTTGGTTACGAAAACAACCGCAAGAAAGTAGCTACGATTGTTTGAATTTACATCAAAAGAAAATAAAAGATGATATATTCTCAAGATTAAATTATTGCTTCCATGAGTAGAAACTTGGCCGAATGCCAAGTCCAAATGTTTTAAATTAATTATATGACAGTATTTTTTCTGAACAGGTATTGAAAATCCATCAAAATGCTCCAAATAAAGCTACTTAATAAAACATTCTACATAACGGAGAATAATAATGTCAAAAGGGCAAATGCTACAGGAACCCTACTTAAACGCGCTCCGAAGAGAGCATGTTCCGGTCTCGATTTTTCTTGTTAACGGTATTAAGTTGCAGGGACAAATTGAGTCATTCGATCAGTTCGTTGTGTTGTTAAAAAATAACGTTAGCCAAATGGTTTATAAACACGCTATTTCAACCATTGTACCGGCTCGAAATGTTCAAGTCGAAACGCCTCATGATGATGATGAGGGGGGCGGCAATCAATAGAAAGCTCATTATGCAATTGATAATTGGAGTGTGCGTTGTTTGAATTTGAAAGGCCACGCAGTGGCGAACGGGCACTTCTTGTCCATATTAATTTTAACTCTCAGTCAGATCAAGATGATTTAGCTGAGTTTATAGAGCTCGTTCGTTCTGCCGATGTAGTCGACATTGATGTCATCATCGGTAGTCGGCAACAACCTTCCGCAAAAACATTTATCGGTAAAGGTAAGCTTGAAGAAATCGCCGGACAAGTCAACGAGCAGAAAATTGAGGTTGTTCTCTTTAACCACGCGTTAAGCCCCTCACAGGAAAGAAACTTAGAAGCCCATTTACAATGCAGAGTGCTGGATCGAACTGGGCTTATTCTTGATATTTTTGCGCAACGTGCCCAGTCCTTTGAAGGAAAGTTGCAAGTCGAGCTAGCCCAATTAAAGCATCTTTCTACCCGATTGGTGCGTGGCTGGACCCACTTAGAAAGGCAAAAAGGCGGCATTGGATTGAGAGGGCCCGGCGAAACTCAGCTCGAAACGGATCGTCGTCTACTCAACAAACGTATTAAATACCTAAACAGCCGACTTGATAAAGTTGCTCGCCAACGCGAGCAAAGTCGACAGGCGCGTAAAAAAGCCGACATCCCAACAATTTCTTTAGTCGGTTATACTAACGCTGGCAAGTCGACGTTGTTTAATTGTTTAACAGAATCCAACGCCTATGCGGCAAATAAATTATTTGCTACCTTAGACCCTACAATCAGAAAGCTCGATTTAGATGATCAGTCATCGGTTATTCTAGCCGACACTGTCGGTTTTATTCGTCACCTCCCTCACGACTTGGTGGCCGCATTTAGAGCCACCTTAATCGAAACTCGCGAGGCAGATTTGATCCTTCACGTGGTTGACTGTGCCGATGATGACCGTCGGGAAAAAATGTTTGCAGTAAATCAGGTGTTAGAAGAAATTAATGCCAGTGAGACACCTCAGCTGGTGATTTATAATAAAATAGATCTTCCTGACTTCCAGCCTAGAATCGATGTTGATGAAGAAGGGTGTCAATGGCGGGTTTGGTTGTCAGCTCAGAAAAATCAGGGAATTGATGGCTTACTCAATGTGTTAAAAGAACGGTTTTTTTCTGAGACAACGAACTACGAATTATCCCTTGCGGCTAATGAAGGCAAAATTCGTGCAATTTTATATGAACAAGGTGCAATCGAAGAAGAAGTTTATGAAGACAATGGAGATATTGCCTTGAAACTTCGTCTTTCACCCACACATCTTAAGCGTTTAACGAGAAAATATGGCGTGGCTGAAGATCGTTTCACAAAACAGCTTGGGATACTTGCGGGTGTCGCATAATAGCTATTACAATCTCACTCTTTTGAGTGCTTTTAACCAAAAGCTTAATTATATAATACTGGAGAAGATTTATGCCCTGGAATGAACCGGGTAAAGACAAAGATCCATGGGGTCCTCGTAATAACGATGGTCCACCTGATCTTGATGAATTGCTGAATAATCTTAAAAAGAAATTTAACGGATTGCTTGGTGGAAACAACAGAAACACTGGCAGAGGTGGAAACAATGGCGGCGGTACGCCTCCCATTACGCCTGGTAATATCACTAAACTGATTAGTTTTGTCGTAATTGCATTACTGGTTGTTTGGGGGCTGACTGGCATTTATATAGTTGATGAAGGTTGGCGCGGTGTTGAAACACGCTTTGGCGCCAAAACTCGAGTATCTCAATCAGGCCCACATTGGCATCTTCCTTATCCCATAGAAAACGTTCAGCAAGTCAATGTTTCTGAAATACGAACTGCCAGAAGAGATTCTAAAATGTTAACCCGCGATGAGAACATTGTGGTGATGAGCCTAGAGGTTCAGTACAACATTAAGAATGCTCAAGATTATGCTTTTCAAGTTCGTGGACCTGAATTGACCCTAGAGCAGGCTGCAGAATCATCAATTCGTGAAGTCGTTGGTAATAATGACATGGATTTGATCATTACCGAAGGTCGTGCGGTTATTGCTAGTGAGACTAAAACCATTATTCAAGAAATTCTTGACTCTTATAAAACGGGTATCAACGTTATAACGGTTAACATTGGTGAAGCTCAACCGCCCGAAGAAGTTCAAGAAGCCTTTGAAGATGCAATCAAAGCTCGAGAAGACGAACAACGCATTATTAACCAAGCCAATGCCTATCGTAATGGCGTCGTGCCAATAGCTCGAGGTGACGCGCAAGCTATACTTGAAAATGCAGAAGCCTATAAAACGCGTGTTGTAAAATCTGCTGAAGGTGAAACCAGTCGTTTTAATCAGCTACTGACACAATATCAGCGGGCACCAGAAGTAACTCGTGAACGTCTATATATTGACACTATAGAATCGGTATTGAGACGTTCTCCTAAAGTAATGATTGATATTGAAGATGGAAACAACTTAATGTTTTTACCACTTGACCAACTTTTTTCAGGGTCATCAACGGGAACTTCGTCTGACATGACGGGAACTCAATCAAATAGTGATAGTAATACTAACTCTATTATGGACGAATTTAACCGTAATGTTTCTCGTTCAAGAACACGGGAGACACGGTAATGAATAACATTAAATTTGGCTTTATAGTACTCCTGCTGATAGTGGGCGTGGTGTCGATGTCGACGTTTATCGTTCATGAGCGAGAGGTGGCGATTAAATTTAAATTGGGTGAGATAACAAAGACTTATAACGAGCCTGGACTTTATTTTCAAATACCAATCATTAACAACATTGTTAAATTCGATAGCCGCATTCTGACTA
>OOGD01000325.1_pt1 | contig 9868 bp, 3 predicted proteins | sample 1670381 | NCBI WGS metagenome assembly OOGD01 (sample SAMEA98146918, study PRJEB22522) | marine metagenome | biome: marine biome; feature: marine water body; material: sea ice | place: Arctic Ocean | collected 14-Sep-2015 | depth 1.3 m | reverse complement strand
CCTATCTACTGAACCTTTAGTATGACCATCAGCAGTCATATCACGCGTGTCACACCATTGTACAGCATGAATTAGGCCCATCAGCATCATCTCACGAATCCAGCTCACATGTCCCAGAAGCGTCTTCTCCGTAGGTACCTTCAGGTCTTTGCTTGTGAGCGACTTGTATAATGATTCTGCATCTGTCGTTAGAGTCACTTCGACGAGCAGGCCACCATACTCACGCAAGTGCTTCAGCTGCTCAGGTGTAAACACACCATGGTTGAGCTCGTGTATGGTGATCATCGTAGGGTATGCATCATCTACACCGTGGGCTGCTGCAAGAGTCTCTGCAGCATAACTGCTACGGATCTGCAATCTGTGAGACTTGCAAATTGTCTCCACAAGATGGACTGCATCCTTGCCGTCCGCAGTCTTGCCTCGTCTCAAGACGTTAAGGCCTCTGATGCCATATCCCTTCACCTCGTCATCTCCTTCGCCGGTTAACCTTCTGTAACCGCTGTCGCTGTGCAGGTCTATCTTCCCACTGCACGTCATTGCAGGAAAGATCATCTTCTTCGGTTCCTTCTGCAGCTTGCGGGTGACTGCGTTCAGTCTCCTCACGTCCAAATTGGTCGGCTGCTGAATCCTCTGCATGGCGACTATATATACCTGTATCCAAGCTTGTGTTATCGTTGCATAAGCCAAAGCCCCACGCAAGCTAACAAACTGTGCGGCTACTGACTCAGTTGAATGTGCATTTGCTGCTGCACCTGTAAGCTCTGAGGATACGATTGGTCGTAGCTTCGCGATGTACTCGTCTTGGTCCATCTCGACACTGCCATCTGCCATCTTCTCGTAGTGCACGGAGCAATTCGTAAACGCATGCTTCGTGACCTTGCAACTACCAAAGACACTCTCCACGGCCTTTACGTATTTATCAATGACAGGCTCGCTGCCGGTCATGTTAATGTCATCGACATGTTTTGCCGTGCGCATGTTCTCCATGATCTCAAACTCTGGATCAAATGAAGTGCTCTGTAAGCCGATGGCTTCAGTTGCCTTCTTCAGTTTCATTGAGAATGCTCGGGGTGCGTCTTTCGTACCTGTCCCAGGTTTCAGGCATTGTAAGCAATGTCTGGACTCGTCGTAATCTTTGAATCCTTCAATGGTGCGTAGGATCGCTGCGCTTCCTGCTGGCAACTTGAAGCAAACTAATCGCTCTTGTTCACCTGTAGCTGCGGCCAGCTCCTGATATGTAAAGCCTTTCAAAAATGCCTTATCTATATCCAGTGAAGCCAGGATGAAGCCTCGATTGCATGCGGCCTCCGATGCCAATAGGCGTTGGCTCGTGCGCCTCGCAGTACCTGCGAAGGTTTCGAGGTTGAATGCTTCAAAGTCCATGAAGCCTCTCAACACTAATCTCATCCTTATAATCCTACACCATTGGGCGTTGACCTGGATCCATTTCCACTTACATACGTATCGTGATGTCATGACGTTTCGTGCGCCATCCAAATTGCGCTTCTTGAAACATTGGTTAAGCAGCCAGGTTCTAAGCTCAGCAACTGTAGCCTTTGAAACCTCTGCATGGTTATCATGGATCTCATTTCTGGTCAGAATGTCATCGTCCTTGACAACAACGGCACGCTTGTCAACGTCCGATATGTAGACCCTCAAAGTCACAACATCTCCAGGCTGAACGAATTGGTCTTCTTCCAGGATGACTTTCGCAATGTCATTTGTAAAACAAAGTTCTACATACCTTCCAAATTCGTCCTCCTCTGCAGTGTCGTCGTGGTCCCCATGGCTTGTATCGATAGCCACAGAGATATCATCCGTCTCCGTGCTGGCATCTGCTTGACTAGGGTGCACGTTTCCATGCGACGCCTGTCCTAAGAAAGTCTGCTCTTCCCGCTCTTCTCTCATAGCAGTAAACAGAACCTCGTTTTCTGCCATCATATGCACAGGATATACGGGCCACTCAACATATGTTGGATCTTCCTCTAAGGTCCTTTCGTTCATTAATTCTGAATACCATGACTCAGTCATCATTGAGTCTACCTCGTTTTCAGCTTCTTCCTCGTTGATGGTGGGCAGTCGACCACTGATGTCGTATTCCTCTGGCTGTCGTTCCAGCGGAGGAAGCTCACCAGGCAATGTTGCCGTAACTGAAGAATTGCTGTCTGGATTGTCCGGCGGACCAGGCATAAGTGCTCTGGCAAGGTCTGCCGTGTCATTGAAGATCAAGTCGCTTCCAGTCTTTGTCAAACACTGTATAATACGTGACTTGTGAGATTTCGTGACACTAAGGACATCCAATGCTATATCTTTGGTCTCATAGTAGTGAAACGTGGGATGCGTGTTTCCCTCGTAATGGATTAAAGTGCTTCCATCAGCGAAGTCACACTTCGGTAGTTTGTGTACGCCTTGTGCTAGTCGTACAGCAACGACGTTCCCTATCCTGAAGAAGTTCTTGATGATGTATTGCAATGCCATGTGGATCTTCGGAGCTCTCTCACTCATTGTCGTGAGCTTGAGGTCTGAAGTTGCATATCCAAATGTCTAAGGGGCCTTTCCAGGCGACAAGTCTTCAATGTATTGAAGCACTGTCCTCATTGCATCATTGTCCCTCCCAAAATCCATAGTAATTAATACTTCCAGGAATAACGTCAACCTTGCATCCGGGTATCGTACTACTATCTCTCTGCTTCCGGTGGTGCATATCACCTGTCCGCGATCCGGCTCGTTTCTGACTACGGCATAAGGGCCATTCCAGCCTCCATGCTCATCCTTCGTCGCTGTGGGGCGATGGTAGTCGATCAAGTCGCCAGGCTTGTAGAGGCGATTGCCATCTGTCGAAGTCTGCGTCTTGAGAGCGCGGTTCACTTTAGCAACGGCAGTTGCTTGTGTGATAGCTTCTATGCTTACTTCTCTTATGCGTTGCTCTCGCTGTCCGTCTGTGATTTCACCGCTCAAATCAAAGTCAGCGTTCTGCATGTCAGGGAGACAAGCTGGCTGTCTGCCTGTATGAGCGTTGTACGGAGATACACCATTATAGAATGTGAAAGCGTTGCACACGAAGCTGGCTTCACCGAAAAGACGTTTGAACGTCACACTGGTTCCATATCGTTCAAGGTCAGCTTCAATGAGATGCATAACATGTCTTAGTAGTCCATTGCGTCTCTCGATCAGGCGAGCATGCTGTCCCGGCGCTCGGGTCCGTAATGTAGTGCCTAGTCGACTTAGTTCGGCCTTGGCTTCTACGTTGTTCATGCCGCTCTCTCCATCCATGTAGAGGATCTTAAATGGTCCATTGCGTTGAACCCATGAACTGACATATGCATCGAGCATAGTAGCTGTCTCCTTGTTCTCTATCTCGCAACCATCGCTTAGCTTGATGCTGCGGTCAATGATGTGGAACAGAATCTTGCGCTTGTAGAACATCAAGTCGCATTCGCCTTCGTCGTTAAACTTTGTAGGAAGGCTGACTGACGGTAGGATCGTGTTTGCTGGTCTCTGCCATGCTCGGCATTCCCGGCATGTATCCACGATCGGCTTTATCATGTCAAGTCTTGCCGCGTCCAGTCCAGCTGCTTGTAGTATATGGCGCATCTTCGAGTCACTTGAATGCCACCATCTCAAATGAAGTTTACGCAGCTCTTTCTGGATGACAGATCTGTTTGCACTCCTCAGGTTTCTGAGGCTGACCTGTACGTTGAAGCGGCTCCAGTCGGGTAGTTGAGCTACTCCGGCTCCGGCATCTTGATAGGTGCGTCTTACCCGTTGGTCCACGTCTGGGCCTCTGCCTCTTGGGGCTGCGCCTGCGGCGGCTGCAGGATCTGCTGCGGCTGCGCTGGCTGCACTGTCCGTTGAGGCGGATGCAGGCACTGGTTGACTAGGGTGCACGTTTCCATGCGACTCCTGTCCACCTGCTGGCTCAGAGGGTCCAGGCATGCTATCGAATGCTTGGTCCTGAGGCTCGTCACCTTCTTGGCCTTCAATAGGTTGTTCAACATCCACTCCACTCGTGTCTGCACTCGGATGTGATGACGCCTTTGGTCTGGGGTCACGTGGATGTGCTCCTGATCTCTGTGAGGTCGTCATGTTGTCCTCTGCCTTCGCGCCGAACCTGCATTTCCCAAGTTGTTCAAGGAACGGCGCGTGACCAGGATCTTTGCGTGCCTTATTTGCCGAGCACGCAGGGCAGTCCCAATGGACTGGGCTTATGTCGTACCACCTGCAAGTTGTCCGCTTACGAGTGTGGTTCGGACTGTCGGCTCTTATGCCGCTGTGGCAGGCAGGACATCCCATTCCTCCAGGCGGAGGTCTCGGTACCTCGCTGTAGGCAGCGGGGTCTGGAATGTGCTCATCTGTTGTTGTGCCAGCTGTTGGGAACATCGTTTCCGAAACATAGCTGGTCAGGGACACCTTTCGGCGATTGGCAAGTTCGGACTTCAGTCCTTCAATGCCGTCCACAATAACACCACAGAGCTTCCAGGAGTAGAGCTTCAGTTTCTCTAGTGCCTTACCGGTGGCATGTGAATGCTCGTGGGAGCCGTCACAAATATAGTCCCGCATGGGCGCCACAAGAGCCTCGCAGTTCGCTGTCCACTCAGTTGCTTTCTTGACAGGGACACTGTCGCTATCTTTGGCGCCGGTCATGCACTGGTCCATAGATTGAGTCACTACCGAGTCGTGACACACGACTTTTGGCCATGGCTCAATGTAGTCTATCCAAGTACCAGTAGGCTGTTCTCTGACAAAGAACCTTCCCATCTTCATCTGTGTCAGCGCAACACTGCCGCAATACTTCAAGTGTGGCAGGTCCTCTTGGTGATGCGCGTACCATGTATCATGGTGCATCTTGCTGTTGAAATACGAGTTGTATCCAACAGTCCTGCAGTTCGGCTGGAGGATGGTGACAAGAACGTCGCAAGTATCCAAGTAGTGGTTGATAGCTCGCTGCGTTGCTGGGTCACCTAAGTCGCAGTTGGTAACAAGATCGAGGTTTCCCCCGGATTCAAGTCCTCGTTTGAATGCAACTTGTGAAATTCGTCCTTCTCCGCCGCAGAACTCAAGGAGGTCAACTGCATTGTGCTTACCATAGCACAGAGACGTAATGGCGCTGAAGACATTGGTCGTGCCGTCGGGAACTGCTGTAGGGATTTGAAGAAACATGTCTTCGACGTCCTCATCGCTGCTGTCCGCGATGTTTTCTGGCATAATGTCACAGCTCAGTAGAACCGTGTCCTTACCAAGTCCGCTAATGTCATCACCGCAGTCGTCGTTACCGGGCTCTATGATCTTGAAGCGCTTCCTTGGTTTAATGCCGGCTGCCTTGTCCCGTTTTAGCTTCTCCTTCTGTCTCATACGCGCGTCTGTGGGGTAGGCTATGGTATGTTCATCGGACGGTGCTGTCAGCAAAGAGTGCACGTTTCAATGCACGTCTGGGTGGCAAATTGCATCAACGTCCTAAGTGCCAACATCAGCTTGGAACAGCTTGCTACAGAGCTCTGCAGTCAATCTTGAACTGATCTTGCGTCGCCAGTTGGCATGCTCTTGAGTCTTGCCATACCAGTCAAGAACATGTTCTTGAATCGACTGCTTGCACCCGCACTGCCAAGCTTTATGAGGAATCTCCTCATTCGTGACAACTTGGATGTACGAACCACTTGGCAAGGCATTGTCCTTGTCGTGCTTCTCTCCAAAGTGGCACAAGCGAAGTCTGGCGGTGTTAAGCTTGAGATCAATAATGCTGTCTCTGATGTTGGGCAACTTCCATAGGAATCCAGGCGGTCCAAACATGACAAGTTTCATCTGTCGAGTGGCTGCCTTCTGCATCCATGTCTGTAGTCGCTGCCAATGGGGGTTCGTCCTTTTCCCTGGCGTGCGAACATACCAGTCACTTGGTGTAGAAATCCAAAGCAAGTCGTAGTCTCCTTTGAGGAGCTTTGCTGTGTACTCTTCACCAGTGGATGCCATGAGTTCGTTGTGAGTTATGCGATCACAGTCATAGCCTTTCTGTCGTAGAGCTATGCACGCTTCCCTCGTGTCTTCTACGATGATGGCTCTGAGTCTCTTAGCTGGCACATTGCCAACTGGATAACTGTCAACGGAACAAAGTGGATTCTGTGGTTGTTCATGCAACGAGTGTGCATCTTGACTAGGGTGCACGTTTCCGTGCGACGCCTGTCCTGCACATGGTTTGCATGTTGGCTGATGTAGTTGTGTGAGGTTGCAGGCCCTAAGACACGTGCTACAAGAGAAGACTGGGCTGGTCTTCTCCTCTGTTTCCTACTCAGCCTCTTGTTTATCTCTGTTGCTACCGCTGCTGCTGCTGCTGCTGCTTGCAGTGCCAACTGCATGGTCTGTCCAGAAAGTGACTGCTTCCGTATTGACCTTGTCTCGGTTGACCTCTGCATACTTGTCGCAAGGAATGACCAAGTGTCCAGATGGCGCTGGCATCATTGGCAGGAGCTGTGATCCTGGGGACCACTCTATTTTGTATCCGCCTGGGCCAGGGAATACAATCATCTCCTTTCCCTTACGAAGGAGGATCACGGCATCTTTGTCCTGCATGCTCTGTGATCCAAGGATAGCTGGCAGATCGCAGCCAGATCCAGTAGCGATGTTCGCCTTGAACTCGTCCATGGTCGCGGTCTTTTCTTCGAACTTAACTGCAATCGGTAGTCGAGCTTCTTCGTCGCACGGCGCGCTTCCGCTGCCGACACCATTCACGTTCAGTCGATGCTTCCTTTTCTCGTAAATGGTCTTGTGACCATGGCGTTCAGCTTCCAATGAAAACTCTCTCTCTGTGTTTACTCCAATGACGTTGATACGGGAGCCCAAGTCCACAAGCATCGAGAGGCGACCATTCGGAAGTTTGGTCTTGCTTGCAGTCTTAAGATGCGTCCACGTCGTCTCAACCTGTGCTCTGCTGGAGTCTGGGGCAGTTGTGTCCGGCTGGTAGTAGTCCTTCGATTGGTTCCACCAAGCATTCTCATGCTTCTGGCGGACAAACTCTTCGACGGACATGAGAGACCAGCTGTTTCCCCACTCTGATAGCTCTTCAGCTGTTGCCATGAGCACGGTCGCTGCTCTGCTTACTGCCGTAGTATCGGATCGGGCATCAGCAAACTCTGCGTCGTCTCCCCGCCTCGCTGCTGCTGCTGATGCTGCTGCACCTCCCGTTGTCCCGAGGTGGCGGTAAAGGGACTTGACTACTCCTGGGCCACGGCAGTTTGGACACTCTGCGGTGTCCGGCTCCCGGTGGATGTAGTTGTCCCAGCACTCCTCGTGGAAGAGGTGGTTGCATGAGAGGCGGTATACCATCTCACGTCGCTCGTATGCTTCCAGGCAAATGGTGCATGTCTCATCTGTGCCATTATATCGGTGAACTGCTACGGTAGGGGCGCTGTCTCCACTGGATGGCTTCTTGCCTTTGCCCTTGCCCTTTCTGCGTCGTCTCTCATCCCTTTGGTGGAGATTCTGCTGTTGCATCGTATGGACATCGAAGATGTCCTGCATGAAGGGCCGATTGCTGCTGGCTTGATTAATGTAATACTCGGGAGGTTGAATGGCACTGCCGTCAAGCGGCTGTGTGCCAAATGCCGTGTACGGCATCTCCTCTTGGCTCCCAGTTCTGAAAATGCCAGTCCGATGCAGATCGTTCACAGTGGTTCGCCAGTAGCTGTTCTCCACAGGCCTGCCTGATAGCTCGTCTCCTCTCATGGCTGCTAGAGCTTCGGGGACGATTGGAGGATCCATCATAGCTTGTTGATGTATTGGGCCTTGTGCCCAGCGAGGGTGAGTGAAGATTGCCGGTATCGAGTTTGCCTGTGTTGGATCCCATGCATATGGCGGACGCCATGCTGTTGGATCTGGCGGACCTGTTGGCGGAACAGGGTTAATCCCAATGTAGGCATCTACCTGCACTCTTCGAGTCCTCTGAGCGTCTTCGTTAAGCGCTCGTCGATCAAGCAACAATCTCAACCGAGCTGTAACGTCGTCTGAGTTCAGACCTAAAACTGGGGCGTCAGCTGGGGGTGTGTTGGGCTCGACGAGGGAGAAGCTGGAGTTGCTTCGGGCGGCGCTCATAGGAGGATCAGGCCTCACTTGGTCTCTGTTCTGAGATGGAGCTACGGATGTTCCTCGAGAAGTGTTTCGGCTGGCAGGTGGCAAAGGATGCTGCTCGTCTCCAAGCACTTCATCCTCCTGTCATGAGAACATCTTCTTCCTGTTCTTCCTTTTTGAAGATCAGGGGACCCTGATCGGGTTCACGCTTATTCTTGGCAGGAGTGTCATCTGTCTCTGACATTCCGTCTACTGGAGTTCCCTCCGAAACTGGAGCTTCTGCTTGAGTTTCCTCTGTTACTGGAACTTCTTCGACTGGGTCAGGATGCTGCTCGTTTCCAAGCACCTCATCCTCATCTTTGACCCTTGAGGCCCAGCGATCTTCTCCCTTGACAGTTGAACGAATTCGGAACATCTTCATCCTTTCCATGGAGCATCCAGGCAAATGGTCTGCCCAGGGTGGGCAGCCGCAATTCCTTTGGTACTCTTCTAGTTCAACGTCTAGGCGTTTTGTGGTTCGCCTGTCAATAGCTGCAGGAGTTCTCGCCTTAGTGCCTCTACGCGTCTTCTTTCTCTGCCAAGGAGCCTCTACCTGAGGAATGTCTTCAGGTTCATCCTTCCAAGACTCGTTTTTCCAAGGAGTCTCTTCTGGTTCTTTGCTCCAAGGCTCTTCTGGTTCGTTGTTCCAAGGCTCTTCTTCCCAAGTCTCTTCATGCCAAGGCGTCTCTTCTTCTTCTGCAGTCGGCGTGACATGCGCAGGTATCCCACTTCGGTCCAGCAGTCTGATTCCTTCACTGGCTGCTGGTGCTTGTGAGGATGATGACGCTGCTTCAGCATGTACCTCCTCCCATGTGAGGTTCTCTGACTTGAGCTTGGCTCTCTTAGCTAATCGAGCACCTACCTCATCTCTCTCGATCGGCTCGTGTCTCCTTACCACGTCTTCATGGTCATCCGACAGTGTGCCCTGTGAGTCAGACGAGCCTGTGTCAATGGGCATCGGAGCCGGAGGTGCTGCTTTGGCTTTGATCATTCCTGGCATGCCAGGAGGTCTCATAAGCGTAGAGCCGTGAGCATACCCTTTTGGTTTTGCCCTGGCTGGAATCTCCCCAATGTCTGGAATTGTTCCAAGCGGCATGGTTTCGGCATGCGGCATTGGGGGTGCCAATGCTGCAAATCTTCGCGAAAGATCATTGCAGGCAGCTTCCTCCATTTCTAACATCATGTCATGGAGTCCTTCTGTCGTCGGCATTGGCGGTGTAGATGGGGAGTTCATGTCCGGCGAAGGCTCAACATCTACCTGAGTCGTGCCCGTTGCATCTGGTACCTCCTGAGATCCGTTTCCGGATACTGCAGTTGTGCCCGATGCATCTGGTACCTCCTGAGATCCGTGTCCGGATGCTTCAGGCGTATTTGGGCTACAAGGGCTCTCTATCTCGTCTTCTATCATATATAGGGACTGGTAGTCCTCCACATAGTTCGTCATCATGGTGGTGGTAGGTGGTGACGACGACGACGGTCTGCCCTTGCCTTTTCCAGTAGTGTTTGCCGTCGGGCAGTCTCTCTGGAGATGTGTTGTGCTTCCACAACCAGGAGTAAAGCACTCCATGACCCTGCCGTCTCGGCCTTTAGGGTTTCCCTTTCTTCCTGCTCCCTTTCCAGAGGACCTCTTGCCCTTGGACTTGCCCTTTCCCTTACCCTTGCCCTTACCAAAGTACATCTCTTCGTACTCGTCATCGGTAAGGTTCATGGTAAAGGTGGAGACTCCTTTTCCGGATACTCTCTTACCGCTCTTACCTTTCCCCTTTCCTTTCAT
>OOGD01000324.1_pt1 | contig 9874 bp, 8 predicted proteins | sample 1670381 | NCBI WGS metagenome assembly OOGD01 (sample SAMEA98146918, study PRJEB22522) | marine metagenome | biome: marine biome; feature: marine water body; material: sea ice | place: Arctic Ocean | collected 14-Sep-2015 | depth 1.3 m | reverse complement strand
TGCCATCGCTGGTCCCGGCTGCTTTAAAAACTCAGCCACTTCAGATTCAAAGGTTTCAATATCTGAAAATACTGTTACAAATCGATAACCAGCAGCTTTCGCCATAGTGCCAAAATCAACTTTTTTATTCCCAGGAATAGGGTGCGCACCATTGACTTCATAAACGCCATTTTCGAATATAAAATGATGAAAGTTTTTGGGCTCTGCATTGGCAATGGTTACCAGTGAACCCAAATTCATCAAGATACTGCCATCACCATCAAACACCAACACCTCTTTTTTTGGATTAGCCAAAGCAAGCCCCAGTCCATGTGATGATGCCTGCCCCATAGCACCAGTGGCAACATAGTTTAAATCGCGGGGGTTGATCGCCATCCAGTCGAACAGGGTTTGGTAAACTGCAACAACGATCTCATTGTTAACATGCTGTTTTAGTACTTTTAGTGCGAGATCTCGTTTCATACTGGTGCCCTGCCGATGATAAATACAAAAGTAGAGGACGTTTGATAGGCTTTTTCTATATCGGTTGCAATGTGTTGCACATCCTCAGGCTCTTCAATGACTCGATAGGGAATTTGCATCGCATCGAGCACTGGCTGAATAATACGAACACCGTAGGATGATGATTCTGACGACAACTTGTGAGGTTCTTTACCCTGCAAGCCGACCATCATGCAAATGGGTAACTGATAATCGATGCCAATGGCTCGAATGGCATTCAATGAGTCCATTAACCCAGTTTGCTGCATTAACAATAACGCACGAGTTTTGTTGTATGACATGGCGCCGCAAATAGAAACGCCTTCATCCTCCTTGCACACGCGCACCAACTTAAATTCAGGGTCTTTTGAGATAGGCCATAACAAACCATCACTGGTAACGATATCGGGCACCGATACGATAAACTGAATACTGGCTTGCTTAAGAGCCTCCATAATGGCTTGGCCTGATGGATGCTGTACGTCTTTGTTTACACTCATACCAACGGGATTAATTTTGTTTGTTTAAAAAAATAGCGATTTCTGCTTCTATTCGTTTCATATCAGGCTCGATACCAATGGTCACTCGAATACAGTTTTCATAGGCGGGTGAAGCAAAACGACGAATCGCAATACCTTGACTACTTAAATAATCAGCACAGGCCACTGCTGAATGCTCGCCAGGTTTAAACTCAAGTAACACAAAGTTGGTTTGGCTGGGATAAACCTTGAGACCTAAGTTCTTCATGCTTTCTGAGAACGCGTTGCGCAATCGCCGATTGGTCTGGAAAACGTAATTAATATGCGTTTCATCTTCGAGTGCTGCCATTGCTGCTGCGACAGAACTGGAAGCAACTGGGAAAGTTAAGCCGATGCGGCTGATCATATCGATAATTTCTAGGCTGGCGTACATCCAACCGACGCGGGCTCCAGCCAAGCCGTATATTTTTGAGAAAGTTCTCGTAACCACAATGTTCTCAGACTCTTTGGCTAATAAGTGACCAGCCTCATAATCTGAGGCATCAACATATTCTTCGTAGGCACAGTCGAGCACCAGAACTACATTGCTGGGTAATGCCTGATGTAAACGTCGAACTTCGGCGCCACTGATATAAGTGCCAGCTGGGTTTTCAGGGTTGGCAATATAGACCATGCGAGTTTTGTCGGTGACTGCTTCGAGTATCGCGTCGACGGAGGTAGTAAACGCTTTATCGGCCACCGATACCGGAACCGCGTTATTGGCGAAGGCGTAATTCGGGGTTTTCAGGTAGCCGTTACAGCTCCTGATCATCTCGCAACCGGCGTCGAGGTAAACCCGAGCCAGTCTTGCCAGTAAATCATCTGAACCATTACCAATGGCAATTCGATCTACTTCGATACCCTGCCGTTTTGCAATTAATGGTGCTAGCAACGAAACCGGGTTTTCAAGATAGCGAGCCAAATTAGCCGTACTTGCCCTTGCAGCATCGATGGCTGACTGACAGGGGCCAAAAGCGCTTTCGTTGGAATTTAATGCAATTCGGATTGGGGGGTAGTCACTTGAATCATTAGCCAGCATGTGTGCTTTTATCTGATAAATCCCAGATTTTGGTCTTAATACTGACATGACAATCTAAGCCTTTCTAAAAAGTGGTTAAAAATAAACCTTTCAGTTATCCTATCACATGAACAGTGTAATTATTAATCTCAATTACAATAATATTATGGTTATGGCGCATTTCGTTATTCCATTGTTATTTTATATTTTAGGTTTACTTTTTGACGCGACGTTATGACAAAACAGCAATCCAATAGTCGGGTACAGATCAACATCGATTTGTCAAAGCGTGGGCGACAGATTGGTGACATAAAGTTGAAGTGGTCAGATAATCGTCAACCCCTCGGTTATTATCCAGTGCCAATTATTTGCCTATCCAACGGAAGTGGCCCAACCATTTTGCTAACTGGTGGCGTTCACGGTGATGAGTTTGAGGGACCAGTCGCACTTATGCGTTTAGTGCAAAAACTGCTGCTGGAAGACATTCATGGAAGGGTGATTATTTTGCCAGCGTTAAACGCAGCCGCTGTGCAGGCGTCTAGTCGGGTGTCGCCAGTCGATCACTTAAATTTGAATCGAGCTTTCCCCGGTGATGCGGATGGTAGCCCGACCCAAATGATGGCTCATTTTGTGGAAACTGCGTTGCTACCCGAATGCGATGTGGTAATTGATTTGCACACAGGCGGCAAAGCATCAATTTTTGCTCCTTGCGTATTGGCGCAGGTTGATTCTAATACCGTTTTGGGTAGAGCAAACTTAGCTTTAGCAAAGGCATTCGCGACACCCTATCTATGGTTAGCGGGTGAAAAGAATGATAATCGTTCTCTAAGTGCAGCGGCCGCACGACAACAGGTTTCGATGATCGCTGCTGAACTCGGCGGTGGAGGCAGTTGTGATCCGATTATGGCTAATTTTACTGAAATGGCGGTGATGCGTTGTTTGAGTCACTTAGGCATCACGGCAACCTCTAATCGTGATCAAGTCTCTGAAATGGAATGTATTAAACTCACCGAAACCTTCGTGTCTCCGGCAGTTGGTCTGCTAGACCGTCATTTTCATATCGGTGATCAGGTTGTAGCGGGTCAATTTGCAGGATGGTTACATTTTATCAATGAACCCGAACGACCTTCGCTCGAGCTTAAATTTAATACCAGCGGTATCATTCTCGCTCATAGCAACCGAGGTATGGTTGAACGTGGCGACTTGATCGCAAACATTGCTAGTCCCTGTTTTGTTGAAGGCATCAATTAATGCAACGCTATGATCATTTTATTAATGGTGTCTGGTCTGTGCCGAATAATGGTAAAACTATTGAATCGATCGATCCCGCAACCGGCGAGGCTTGGGCGCATTTCGCCAGGGGCGATAGTATCGATGTAGCAAAGGCAGTAGAGGCCGCGCATTGTGCTTTTACTGAGGGTGAGTGGGGACATTTCTTAGTCCAGCAACGGGTTGATTGCCTATTATCGCTCGCCGACTTGCTGGAGCATCGCTGGCAGGAACTGGTTGAAGCTGAAGTGCGTGATAACGGTAAACGAGTGACCGAAGTGAATGGTCAGTTTGCCGGGTTGCATACTTGGTATCGTTACTTTGCAAAGCAAATGCTTGACGTCAAATCAGAGCAATTGAAGAACCAGATTCCGGGTGTCAGCAGTACGGCGCATTATTTGCCGTTTGGGGTTATCGGGGTAATTACACCCTGGAATTCACCCTTAATGATCCTGGCCTGGAAGATTGCACCCGCACTCGCAGCGGGTAATACCGTGGTAATTAAACCATCGGAGTATGCTTCCGCCTCAACACTCGAATTTGCTCGACTGTGCGCTGAGTCTTCAATTCCTGATGGCGTTATAAACGTTATTACTGGCCTAGGGCATGAAGCAGGTGAGCCGCTAGTGAAACATTCATTAACCCGTAAAGTGACTTTTACTGGCTCTGATATCGGCGGACGAAAAGTAGCCGAAGCGGCAGCTAGCGGTATTATACCGGCGACGTTGGAGTTGGGTGGTAAATCTCCGCAGTTGTTATTCGACGATGCTGATCTAGAAAACGCCATCAACGGCATCGTCTCAGGGATTTTTCTGTCAAACGGACAAACCTGCGTGGCGGGTTCACGCTTAATCGTTGAAGACAGTATTCATGATGAAGTGGTATCAAAAATTATCGAACGAGTGAGTCGACTAAAGGCTGGAGATCCGCTAGACCTTAAAACTCAAATCGCACCTTTGGCCAATGAAATGCATCTTGTCAAAGTGTTATCGACAATAGCGGATGCGAAAGTGCAGGGGGCTATTTGCGTCAGTGGTGGGGAGCGACAATATCCTCAAGATTGCCCCAACGGTTATTATCTTCAACCCACTGTGTTTACAGCAGTAACGCCTGATATGACGCTCTGGCGAGAGGAAGTTTTCGGTCCAGTGTTAGCCATTATTCGTTTTAGTGACGAGGCTGAAGCGGTGCGTTTAGCCAATGATACCGACTATGGTTTAGCTGCCGGTATCTGGACGAGTGACGAACCACGTGCACGACGTATCGCCCAGCAAATTCAGGCGGGTACCATTTATATTAATCATTATCGCAGCGTTGATCCTGGCTCACCCATTGGTGGTTTTAAATTGTCGGGCTATGGACGTGAACTTGGGCCTGATGCAGTTAAGGATTTTTTGCAAGTAAAATCCGTTTGGCTAGGGACTGCGCCATGCCTCGATCCGTTTCCGACGACTTGATACTAAAGGCTCTAAATTTATGAACGACGAATTTAAACTACCTGAAGGTAATTTTAGAGGCTATGACCGTCAATTTGTTTGGCATGAAAAGCCAGACCCAGAACTAACCGAAGTCGGCCCTGGTACGCCCTGTGGTGATTATCTGCGACGGCACTGGTTTCCAGTGGCAATGACTGACCAAGTGGGTGATTTACCTTATCGACTGCGGGTTATGGGTGAAGACCTCGTCTTGTTTCGAGAAACGGGTGGCCAGCTTGGACTCGTCCATTTACATTGTGCACATCGCGGCATGTCACTCGAGTTTGGTATCATCGAGCAGGGCGGTATTCGTTGTAGTTATCATGGTTGGAAGTACGGCATAGATGGCACGATTCTAGAGAGGCCGTGCGAACCCATTGGTTCAAAACTCAAAGAGGGCGCCTGTCTTGGCGCTTATCCGGTGGTTGAATACAAAGGCCTAGCCTTTGCCTATATGGGACCAGCAGACACTATGCCGGCATTTCCCGTGTTCGATACTATGGTCGAAGAGGGCAATGAAATGATACCTTATCTGATTGAATCCTCCTGCAACTGGCTGCAGGTAATGGAAAACGCCTGGGATCCTTTCCACGTGGTTTATTTGCACACCAAGGCGGTGCGTACTCAGTTTACGGATGCTTTCGCTGAGATGCCTAAAATAGAATACTTCGAACGTGCGATCGGTTATTTCTACACCAATACCCGACGAGTGGATGACATTATTTGGTTGCGCATTCATGACCAAATGCTGCCCAGCTTTACTCAAAATGGTGGGCATTTTCCGCTGCCAGAGCAGTCGATGTATTTTGGTCGACCAGGACTATCGCGGTGGGTCACACCAATTGATGATACCAATACCATGGTGATTGCTTGGCGTCATTTTCGCGGTGGTGAACATGACGATCCGAAAGGATTAACCAATAAGAATGAGGTTGGATTTGGTAAAACAGATTTTTATGGTCAATCAGCTGATCGCCCCTATGAGTTACGCCAGCGTGATCCTGGAGACTATGATGCTTGGGTGTCACAAGGGCCAATAAACATCCACAAGCGCGAACACACAGCGGTTACAGACCGAGGTGTATCACTGGTCAGACGACGACTCAGAAAATACATTCGTCAGGTGCAGGAAGGTAAAGCGGTAAAGCATCCTACCGATGTGTTTAACAATCCGATTCCAACTTACGGCGGCGATACCATGCTGCGAATTCCACCGCAAAGTGGAATGGACGATGATGATTTGATCAAACAAGTCGCACACAAGGTTGCCGCTATTTATATAGCACATGACCAATATGTGGGTCAGGAAAGAGTCGAAAAGTTAAGCCAAGCTTTACGGAATTATGAGGCAAGTTGGACATGACGCGTATATCAATTAATCTAGGCCGCGTTGACTGGTCAGGCGAAAACCCTGGTATTTACCTGAAGCATAACGAAAGTGACGAGGCCTATTGTGTACTGTCGCTATTCTTTCGCGTCGTGATGTCACCTTATGGACGGGGTAATGCTGCCATTGTGTTGGGAGCACCCGATGTTGCTAAAGGTTGGCCAGACGAAACCAATTTCATTATTTCCGATAATCAGCGCATGATGCGCTGGATCGTCGACGGTTGGGTGTCAAAAATGCCGACCTTTATTGGCAAGGCAGGGCTACAGCACATGTCCTGGTTAAACCTCGACTCAGTGCACAAGACACCGGGTGACCTCAAAACCGAATATCGTGAAACATTACGCGGTTCTGGCGTCACGCTAGAAATGATTTGGCAGGACATGGGATCACCCATACCGGTTGAATTGACGGTTGAGAATTCTGCTACCAAAGAACATGAAATGTACTCAGTATTTCTTGAGGCAAAATCTGCCATTGTAAAAGTAAACGGCACTTCTCTACCTGGTAATGTTCAGTCGCGTCAATTTTTTGGGCGCACTATGAGTACCGCGTTTTTAGCGTTTTCGGAAACTTGGGTAACGCCTGAAGAGGTGAATCAATAACATGCCTTTATCTGAACCGATAACCCCCGGCGTAGTCGACTGGACGGGTGAGAACCCAGGTATTTTACTCAAGAACGGCGACGGCAGTTTTTCTGCGATGGCACTCTTTTTCCGAGTTGCCTGGTCAAAATTTGGGCAAGGTCAAATGTTGCTGCTTTACGGTACGCCCGATTCAGAGCAGGGCAGTGATGACGCACCCAATATTATCCTCAGTGATAATGCCGAACTGAGTGATTACTTACTTGAAAACTTTGTAGGTGGATTGGCTGCATTCCGAGATGCACCTGCGTTTAAAGGTTTAAAGCATCTGGTGGCACAATCGATACAAACTGATGGCGATCCAATGAGTCATCGATATAGTGAAACTATTTCTGGCGAAGGTACGAGTGTTCAGCTGGTTTGGGAAGATCTGGAATCTCCGCGTGCATTGGAATTGATGCCGCATCAGGTTGGTTCTCGAAAGCATTCGATGTTTTCGGTGTTGGTGCCCGCACAACAGGCGAGTATTCTGGTGAATGGTAAGCCGCTGCCTGGAAAACTTGGCACTCGCATTCAGGCTGACGTTGAAACCACTTCAGCCTTTCTCTATTTTACCGAAACCTGGATATTTCCACCGGACGAATCATGACTGATATTTCAGCACTTCATCCGGCTGATCAAAAAGCGTTTAATCAGCTGTTGAAGGCCATTCCCGTGTGGGACGGTATCGAGACAGCAAGCGAAGCCTTCGGACTCGATTCGAATGTTTTATTGCATGCTGGACCACCGTTTGAATCGATCGAAACAATGTCAATGCCAATTTTGAATTCAGCCTGTGTTGCCGCTGTCTTTGAAGGTATCGCTAAAAACTTGGATCAAGCTGACGCCATGATTCAAGCCGGTGAAATTCAGCTCAAACCCGCACAGGATCACTCGACTGTGACACCACTTGCCGCTGTTGTGAGCGCTTCGATGCCGATGCACCAGGTAAGAGATATTACTAATCCCAAAAACTGTATTTATGCGCCGATTAATGGTGGATCACGTCCAGCGATGCGTTTAGGTTTACGCTCAATGGCAGTGGTAGAGCATATGCACTGGCTAAACGGTTACTTTGCTGACTTGTTAGCTGAAGGATTGTCGCAACAAATCGAAATGATCCCGATTGCCGTTGCTGCGCTGCGCCAAGGTGACGACTGCCATGGGCGAACGCCAATGGGCACCAAATTACTGATGGACATCATCGAGAGTAATATTCCTAAAGGTATTACGGACCCAAGTACACGCGAATTTATTGATACCTCAGCGAGCATTTTTCTGAATCTTTGGATGGCTACGAGCAAGTGCTTAATGATGAGTGCATCAGGTGTGGCAGAATCAAGCCTAGTAACCGCTGTAGCTGGTAATGGTGTTGATACCGGCATTCAAATTTCAGCGTTACCGGGTCAATGGTTTCAGGCGCCGGCCACTGCGCCCACTGGGCGTTTTGATAGTGACTTACCAGCGCATCGCGCCTTGCCAGCTATTGGCGACAGTGCCGTAGTCGAAGGATTAGGGCTAGGGGCCATGTCGATTCACCTGTCACCCATCCAAGAAACAAATTTGGGTGATTTTTTGCCTGACAATTACCGAGCTCGAGCCAAACGCTTGACGTGTGCCGCGCATCCAAGCTTTGGTGATCTCGACTGTAAACTTGGTTTAACTGCGCGCGCCGTGTTGGATAATCATCAAGGCCCTATTATTGGTCTGGGCATACTCGATATCACAGGTGAGAAAGGGCGCATTGGTGGTGGCATCTACGATATGCCCACTAATGTGTTTGTTGACGCCATGCAAGCTCTGGACGTGCATTAGTCACAATGGCCCAAAAACTTAATGAACTCAGTTTTGCTCAAATGGCCTTACAAATTCGGACGGGCTTGGTAACCAGCGAAGCGATAATGCTCGCTTGCATTGACCGAATTGAACAGCGCGAAGCTGAAGTGGGTGCCTTCGTTTGTTTTGATGCGAATGCCGCATTGGCGTCGGCACGACTGGCCGATCAAAGCGAAGCGAAAGGGCCACTGCATGGGGTACCGTTTGCGATCAAAGATATTATCGACACCAATATATTTCCAACGGGTTGGGGCACCACCTTTTACGATGGCCATCAACCAAGCCGTAATGCTAGTTGCGTAGAAATGTTTATTCGCGCGGGTGCTATTCCATTTGGCAAAACAGTGACCACTGAATTTGCCTATTTCAAACCCGGTAAAACCGCTAATCCACATAACTTGAACCATACACCGGGTGGTTCTTCCAGTGGTTCTGCCGCAGCGGTAGCGGACAACATGCTGCCGTTTGGCTTTGGTTCGCAAACCGCAGCCTCTTTAATACGACCTGCCGCCTATTGTGGTATAGCAGGTTATAAGGCCAGCCACGGCAGTTTTGATTTGCAAGGCGTGATGTCGCTTTCACCCAGTTTAGATACTTTAGGATTTATCGCGCGAGAAATAGAAGATTTTGAACTCGCGCGCAGCGTTTTATGCGGCAGTACGCCGGCTAAATTGATAGACCTTGAAGCCGCACCATTGCGAATATCCCTATTCCGTGGGCCTCACTGGCAAGAGGGTTCATTGGAAATGCGCGATGTCTGCAACCGTGCTGTCAATGGTTTAAAAAGTGCTGGTGCACAGACAGGTGAGCTGGCCTGTCCAGAAGTGTTCAAGTTACTGACAGCAGCCCAGAAAACAGTCATGGGTTACGAAGTCGCACATGCTCGAATTTTCGAATATAGCCGTTATGAAGATCAGCTAAGTCTTCAGTTTAAACAGCTGGTCGAATCGGGTCTTGCTGTCAGTCGAAGTGATTATGAATCAGCCTGCACGACGCGTGATCGCGCTGCTCGCATTCTTGAGATGATGTTTATTGATACAGACATTATCTTTACACCAGCAGCACCTGGGGAAGCGCCACTTGGTCTCGATGCAACAGGGGATCCATTGTTCAGTCGCGGCTGGAATTTGTTAAAAGTACCTTGTATTTCTATTCTTTATGGCAAAGGGCTGAATGGATTGACATTGTCAGTTCACATAGTGGCGCTATTGGGTTCTGACGACGACTTGCTTGTCGTCGCCATATGGGTTGACCGACAGCCTACTCAT
>OOGD01000323.1_pt1 | contig 9897 bp, 6 predicted proteins | sample 1670381 | NCBI WGS metagenome assembly OOGD01 (sample SAMEA98146918, study PRJEB22522) | marine metagenome | biome: marine biome; feature: marine water body; material: sea ice | place: Arctic Ocean | collected 14-Sep-2015 | depth 1.3 m | reverse complement strand
GTTCCACACCGTAGCCCGTGTAACCTCTCTATTGTTATGTACAATCCAAAAACAGGACTCTCATCTGAAACCACTTTTACACGCATATGCCAGTTTTCGGTTGAAAAAAGGCACGTTATTTCTACGCGTCAAATATCATACCTAATTACATCCCTATTATTCGTAAAACTTCCCCAAGTGAATATTTATACCAATATATGAACCACATTTTTTAGTAACTGGGCTGTCCCTCCATTCCCCACAACAGAAAGCAACCGAATTTTGCTGATCACAACAGCATTTCGATTTTCAGTGACACTTTATCACCATGGTTCTATTATGTTATTCCTGTTCCAAGAAATGCAAGAATGAGAGGGGCTTGCTCACACATTTGAAATCCCGCCCGGGTTGTCTGGAGGAGCTAGGAATATCGCCATCATCAAATTGGGCAGAGTTGCTTGGGTTACCTACATCATCGTCCTCCAACTCCGCCTCTTTGCCAATCAACGAGCATTCTTTCCATGTTCAACCTGATCTCAAGGTTGCTGCCAAGCGTCCCGTTGAATACATGTGGAAGGAAGAAGAATCTGATTTCCCATCTATGCCCGATGCTCCAATCAAACGACTCAAGCACCGTCCAAATGCGACAAATGGAAACCAGTCCTCGAAAATAACAATTGAGCATCGTTGTGGATCAAAACAAATTCAAATGACCATCGACGAGACAACTGCTGGAACGTTGTTAAAGAATTTAATGGCTGATAAACTTTCCAATGATTCTTCTGAATCCAAAATTGCTACGGTGTTGACAGAGGCACAAATCGAAGGGATTCAATCCTTGATGGATCCCAACAACGAAGAACAAAGTTTGCCAGATTCACAACTTGACGAGGAAGAATTTACTGGGGAGGCATTCAATCCCATTCCTGAGATTAACCAAGTTGATGCTACAAATTTAGAAGAGGAAAGAATGTTCCAGAATGCCAAAAGGTTTGTTGATCGTGGCAATGGTTGTTTCACTACCGAAGAATTGCTCTCCATCCGATTACTTAGCTTGATGCGTGACATTGGAGCTCCGCTGAAGACATATGGCAAAATTATATCTCTTTTTAAAGATGCTATCACTGACAGGGTTGCCCTTACAACCACCTTCCGTCATCGCCACACAGCGATCAAACACTTTTCTCAAAGGTTTGGAATGAACGGCCTTTATCCCACCATTCTCACCCAGACCAGCCCTATCAACAACCGATACTACCCTGTCCCTGTACACAACGCGCAGGCGATGATTGAATCTCTTTTATATTCCTCTTTGGCGCAGGATGAAAGCAATCTCTTGTTTCCTAATCCGGACAATCCACTGGACCCACCGCCGGCGGAAGTTACCGTGATTGCTGACATTGACACTGGAAGATCTTACCGCACCGCCTATAAAACACTTTGCCACCGTCCCAATCACGTCCTATGTGGCATTATTGTTTACATTGACAAGCTTGCCACTGACCGACATGGGCATCTTTCTCTTGAACCAGTGTGTTTCACCCTTTCCATATTCAACCAGAAAACGCGTAACCGTCCGGAGGCTTGGCGACCGTTAGGATACGTACCTAATATTGGTTTAATGTCAAAAGCGGAGAGTACACATGCCATCAAAAGCGCGGCAAAGGTACAGCTCTATCATGATATTTTGTCCAAAATATTTCGTGAATTAGCCTCCTTGCAGACCAAAGGTGGTCTTCCCTTTCATTTTTTTTATCGTGGTAAAGAGTACAATGTTATTCTTCAAATCCCACTACTGGCAGTCCTGGGTGATACAGAATCCCACGATCGTTTATGTGGACGATATAATAGCCGGGGAAAAGGAGTAGCCCGTTTATGTCGGCACTGCACCACTCCACGCAGCCAGACAGACAATGTTGATTACGATTGGCAGCACATTATTCCCTCCCAGATCCAAAATTTGGTTGATTCCAACAACTTGGAAGCACTTAAATCAATCTCGCAACATCCCATTGTAAATGCATTCTATCGTGGCATATGTCTGGGTGGTAATCCACGTGGCATACATGGCATGACACCTGGTGAACCATTGCATGTCCTGGAAATTGGTTTATTCAAAATTGTTATTGAAGGCTTGTGTGTCAATCTGGGATATAAACCAAAATCCAAGTCCTATCCCAAGATACTACAAGAGCTTGACGTTTGGGCACGACGTATTGGAAAAGGTTTACTACACCAGAGTGATCGAAATCTACCTCGGACTTACTTCCCAAACGGGGTAACAGGAGGTACGAAACTGGCAGGCCATGAAATGCCTGGTGTATTATTGGTTTTACTATTGATTTGTAAGATGAAAGAGACAAGAACGTTGCTGCTTACCTCTAAATACTTCGAAGCCTCCCATTTACGTGGTTGGGTCAAGCTTTTGGAAGGTCTACTTCTTTGGAGATGGTGGCTAAAGCTTCCCTCTGTGCCCATTGCAGAGATTCAATCTTCCAAATATGCAACCCGGGCGTTACTTAAACTCTTTCGTAGCGTGGTCAAACGCAAACATGGTAGCAAACTCCTCATTATCAAGTTTCATCTCTGCCTGCACTTCCTGGAGAATCAATTGGACTTTGGGGTGACTGCCAATGTTGACACAGGACCTATGGAATCTAACCATAAACGAAATGCTAAACAGCCCAGTGGACAAACCCAACGGCGAGCAGAAACTATTGAACTTCAAACAGCACGAAGGTACATTGACAACCTTATTCTTGACAAAGCCAAATCCGCAATGAATGCTAAGTATCCTTGCACTGTCAGCCCTCCCAAAACACCAACATTGGTAGGTGCAAAATATACATTGGAGCTTCATTCTGGGGACGATGACGATATTCTCCCCGATGCCTCTATTGTTTGGGACAAACACCATAGAATCGAGACAAGCTATCATCCGCGATTTCTTGAGTGGCTTTGCAGCAATGTTCTGGCAGAGTTGGGTCCCAATATTCCAATACGTGGCTGTGCCGAACACAAGCGAGTCACTACATGTGGCAAAACCTACATGTTTAGGGCGCATCCATCCTGGCGTGGGGGTGATAGTTGGCATGATTGGGCCATCTTTTCCTGGGAACAGGATGACGGGACCCCAATGCATCTACCTGCACAGATTATCACTTTTGTCGAGTTTTCCGAATTTGACATTGGTCTACTGGCGGATCTTCCCTTTGTGTTCGGTTCCAACCCTGGCTTATATGCAATGATTGAGTCCATTGAACGACCGCTATCCGCACCAGCAACTGGTAATTATGTTGCGGTTGAAGGCACAAAGGAACTTACACTCGATGAAAGACTTCAGCCTCAAGTCAATGGAATTCCAATCACAGCTTCGAATTTATGCCTGGTGCCCGTCGATACTATTTACGAACCAATTGCCGCAATTCCGCATCAGGGTGGTAATCCTGGGGTATTCATGTTCATTAGGCCATCTGAGAACTGGGGATATGGGTTTTCGCAAATGATAGAGGAGCAAGATCCGGGTGAAATTGTTGATGATACGGATAGTGATAGTAATGATGACAATGTCTGCGAAACGGACGAAACGGAAAGTATAAAGGAGGGAGAGGTTGACAAGGATAGTGAAATTGAAGAATCCGATGCATCGGATTCGGAGGATTCATAACAACTCAAAAATAGATGACCGCAGATTTATTTTTATGATTGTGGATCCATTCATTGCACAAATTCAATATGGAGCGCCATCTCATCCAACCACACGATTCTATGGTGGTCCAGAAGGCCCTGGGAGGGTTGGCACCTCGTATCCAGTTGCAGCTAGGCCAAGAAAGGGTTGCAGAGTTGCGCCTCGAACGAGAGGCTTGGGCACAGACTGTCTACAACGATGTGGCTCGCGAGAGGGCAGAGGCGGCCGCACGTGGGGTCCACGTTGTGTTGGATGATACTCAACCTGACAGTTATGTCGAAGTCTTCTTTTATGATTAGCATGGCTAGTATAGCTATAATTTATAGAATTGCAAAAATCTAAATATAATTTGTCTTACATTGAACTGTATATATGTATTAACTATTTGCGAAATTGAATAACAGTCTCCACTCGATCCAAACCGCCACTGCAATTGCAGCACCAGTCAAGGGATTCTTTGCTTAACGTAAGTCCCTTTTTGAGATTGCTGTCAAATATTGTTCTTCCAACAACCGCAACAGCATGTTGGACGCCTCCATCACAACCGCGTAGAACTAATAGCTTCGGATAATCATTTGGGTCATGAATGAAATCATGTTTCCCAATAACTTTTTGTTTTTTCCAGTAATCCAACTTGGTGTATACCTTCTCATGTTGGCGGACAGCAGCAATTGCCCGTTTGAACTGTTCTTCAGAGGGCAAATTCGCGTTTTCTTTAGCAATCGATGCCAAAACGGACCCAGTGTGCTTGTTTCCTAGGTGGTGAAAGGCAGACGCCAATGATCGAAATAAACACGTCTTTAGGTCTCCTTGCTGGTAATGTACCTTAACATCCACCTGTAGGTTTCCGTTCAGAACATGGCTGATAGTATCACCAATGGGGACCGGTACCCACTTGCGATTCTTCAAGGGAATGTCATTACTTGTTTCCTCCTTCCCTATATCCATCACCAATGTGACAAATTCTTCGGCAAAGCAGTGACGTACCCATAGGTGGTTGAGCTGGTCCACTAGGCGACTCTCTCCTTTCTTTTTCATTACCAGACCCTGGTAATAAGCTGAAACCTGCATTTTGAAACCCTTGGTCTCTTCACCATATTTGTGACGTTTTCGTTTCTCGGCAAGCGTGAATTCCCGTAGCATCGGAGGAACGTATTTCAGATGAGATAACTGCGAGACAAGTGGGTCTTCAGTAGATACCTGCGAGACATTTGGTTCTTGAGTTTCACCCAAGGTCTCATTCTGAGGAAAATGATTCTCCAATATCGTAGACACTTTTTTTTTCCCCTTCTGTAACAATTTGCTCCGTTTCCTATAGATCTCCGCTATTTCTTCAGCTTTTCCTTTCCATTCTCGCTTTTTGCGTTTGCGCTCTTCTTTTGCTTGACGCTGTGGTAGGGTAGCTTTCAGTTGCTTGGCATCTATTTGGCCATGCTTCATTTTGAAATAGGCTTGACGGTCTTTGTACGTCATCCCCTCTGATTCTTGGAGCCAACGGGCACGTCGATTTCGTTGACGTTTGGTTTGTTTAGCTACCAGTTCTGCCTTCTCTTTGAGCTGATAGAAAAATTTACCGTCTTTGGTCATGTCCGGGTAAATCTTGTTTCCCACCAAATCTTGAATAGGCACGCTCAAGTCTGTTTCGGAATCAGAGCCAGGATTGTTTTTGTTAAGGGGCGACTGTGTGACAGCAGCAGTGGTGGGAATACTTGTCTCTTGGGGGCTAGCTTTTATATCCCCCTTATCCAAGGCTGATACCACAGTATTAACGTCGGTATCCAAGACGACTTCGTTGGGTGGGTCGGTATTCAAGACTTCGTTGGGTGAGACGGAACTCTTGCTCTCCTTGCTAGAGTCATCTGAATCAGAGTCGCTAGAATCCGAGTCACTTGATTTGCTCCTGTCCCTAGACTGAACTAATCCCTCTCCATCCATGGTGTAGTTGGAGGCGCGAGATTCCTTTTCCTCTTGAGATTCCTCTTCCTCTTCAATTTTTTCTTCGGCCGGCGGTTTTATTCCTTCACTTGAACTACCTGAAGGAACTTCAAGTGGATGTATGGCTGTAGTCTCGGCTGCCCGCCGGGTTTTCGATACTGGTGTCCCCTGTGTTTTCGATACAGGGTTGTCAAAAGATTGACCCAACAAAAGCGTAACAAGGGAATTGCGGAATTTTTGTACCCGTTCGTTTACACGCGGTTGGACTTGTTCACGGTTTGCTGGCAACTGCCAAAAAGGTTTCAGGACCAACTGCCAAAGCCTGTCGATATTCGTTACAAGTGGCCAAGACACATGGTGGTTGACATCGGCTAAAAATCCGGCTCTTGTGTTCAAAACAGAAAACACTCCGCAGTTGTGTTGATCTTGTTGACGGGGGATCTGTTGTACATGTTGGATGGGTATACCACAGACCCGATGGGTTAAGGATTTAGCATCAGTTTTGCATTTGCGTCCAATAGCCGCCAGTTCTGGATTGGTAACAAAAACCCCTATTGGTGTGTTCAAAAATTGTGTAACCCATACCTCAATCTCGTAGATAACTGATAACAACCAGTACACAAAGGAATTCATGGACGAACCTCCACTGATGCTGTCCAGGTTGGCAATAAAGGAGGGTTCCTTCTCAGTATCACTTCCGCTCTTAAAGTAAGCACCAAAATTGACCGCCATAAAAGTAACAAAATGTTGGTTATCTCCAACAATGAAGGATATAACACGTTTTCTCATAATCGAAAAAGTTTGGGCAACGCTTGCAAAAATGCCATACTGCCTCCGGTAGGAGGCAGTATTGTATCCATTTTCTTTTGGATTGGAACTGGCGGCGATCTTCAATTTCCGAAATAGAAGAAAACTTGGTGGGTGCACTCTCTTCCAAATATTAGCAACTATCTTGGAAACCGCAATGTCGGAATCATCAAAATCTGCATTGCTTTCGTCGAACCACTTATACATGGTCGAGGTTTCTCCTCCTGCCATGTAAAACGCAAAAAAATCATGGTCGTCCGAGTAGTCTGTTGTATACATCGCTGACCAGTGAGTATAGGAAGCCAAATAGTCCATTTGGAACCATTTTTTTGGATCGTGGCGATATTCCATCACCTCATTTCGAGCCTGATTACCGACCGGAAAACGTAGTGGATGTGGTTCGAGGCGGCCACACTTACTAGGAGTGAAATCACGGTAAGGATCATCATCTTCTACTGGGAATTCGAACCATCTCGGCCAAGGCATAATAAGGTACAATCGTTCTGGATAGGAGAACTGCCGAATTCCTGACTCCTCATAGCTCAAAACTGACTCAAGCAGAAACGTGGGACCTCGATCCTTCAATGAGACGGTGATACGCGTAGCATCAAGTATTTTAGGATCATTGGATCGTTTCTACTGCAAATCTTCAAACTGAATGGGAATACCTGTTTCTGGGTTGGTTGCTTGAGCGACCACAGGAACAGGCATTGTCGTTGCTTCAGCGACCGCAACAGCGGTGTGAGTTGTCTCTGTTTCTTTAACTTTATCCATCGTGGAAATAGATTCTTCCTCGTCATCTTCATCCTTGTTTTTGTCATCTATTGTCACCCCAGTCTTGGAATTCAGCCCCCGGCCTGTACGTCTCGTTCTTGCCATTCTGCAACAACCCAAACAAAAACGACACTACAACCAACCAGTACCTGTGGGTGGCAACGTGAAGGGGAGTGTGGACTGGCACACTTGATCCCAAAGTTCAAGACCGACCACACAGGCAACTGACTCGACTCGGTGCTATTGGGATGCTCAACAGAATCACTAAGAAGCGTATACTGAGAGAACCGCAACACCGAGAAAAGCAGGTGGAGGTAGTGTTGTGATTGAATGGAAGTGCAAGGGCGTGAAGAGTGGTACTTGCAGGGGCTCTTCCAGAAGGAGAAGGTGAGTTGATGGTGGAGGGAGAAAATATTGTGTTCTGTACTGTACAAAGTGTACTGGGAAAAATTATGAGAATAGTCTGGTACCAAAATTTTCGTGGACTGGCCCGCGTGCGATATGAGAAGGGGTCAAACACGATTTGTACTTAACGTGAAGAACAACGGTGTCAGCTAATAAAATATTTTAATCTTGATTGGCAATTAATGAAAGACAAATACACGGATCGTACTTACGTGAAAATAAAGGAATTAGGGGAAGTGCCGAACCTAACTGGCACCCAACGCGCCCGATTTTTGTCTCCAAGTTGCACCATGAGAATGTACGGAAACAACTGTAGGAATAATTATATGGTAGGATTCTACCATAATATAAGGTGGAGTGAATATCTACCACACAATAGATTTTTCCAAAAAGGAGAAAACAACCATGGCAAAAGCAAAGCCAGGTAAAACTAAGTCGAAGAAGACAGCATCAGAGAAGGACTCATCAGAGGTAGCCTCTAAGGATAGCGAAAAGGAAAGTAAGAAGTCGCCAAGGACACCAAGTAGCGAAAAGTCAACAAAGGAGAAGAGAAAAAAATCGTCAACCTCTTCTCAAAACAAGAAAAAAAAACATTCAAGTTCAAGTCCAACCAAGGTAAGAGTGTTGGAAGTGGAGGAAGATTCGTCATTCAGCACCAACAAAAGCACAAGCGAGACAGAGGACGAAAATTTGGAGACAAGTAAACGGACGCCTTCCAGGGACCAGGGTGAGAACGACCCAGCCTCGTTGTCTAGTCCGGCTGAGCTGCGTGTGGCCCTAGCTGACACGGCTGAACGCTTGCAAAGAGCGGAGAAACAGGTACGCGCCATCAGCAGGACTCGCATTGCCGATAGCTTTCAAGAAGGACAGGTGAGATCATGGACCAAGGAAACCCTATGGAAACAGGTCAAGTTCATTACCAACGACCTTACAATGAACAAGATAATGATTAAGGCTGCAAAACACTTCAAGGTTCCAACAGAGGAACAAGAACACTGGATGTCGACCTATGCACACATTGTTAGGGACGGGTTGAACCAGAAACGTAATGCGTGCTCGCAAGATTTGAGGAAGACTATAAAAAGTAAGTACCGACAAGCGATCCAATACGACTGGTGATTTGCACCTTCTTGAAATTACCAAAACAGGTTTAGCATGCATCGTTTCGGTAACATCATGATTCGTTGGATGCTTCTACCTAACAGTACCAAGCATGGACATGAACCCTACCCCACAAGTTGTATACTAACCTTTTTGTTTCTTGACCCAATATAACAGAATTACGCACAAGCCATCCAGTGCTGTGTCAATCCCTGGACAACATAACAAATGTTCGTGGCATGACGTTGGATGATGATAGGGAGCCCTTCTATGTTTTTTTTGACATCCTGGTACCCGCTGTGGCAGGACGCAAAATATGGACGGAACGCCAAAAGGCAGTAAGACTCATCTCGGAGACAAAAAAGGTTGTCTCCATCTTAGATGAAGCCTTTACCATACTTGCCTTGGAAAATTACTGGGAACGTTGGCGTAGAGGTACTACCGCTAAGTGGACAGACTCGAGGCAAGGTAATTATCAGTACATGGGGTGGGCGGATGCGGCCTACACGCGTTTTGATCAACTGTGCACCCTTCTACAAGCGCAGCGTCAGACGGAGATAAACAAGGAGTTAGAGAGAGCCTTTTTGGCAAGAGCAAGGGTCAAACTGGCGGGTGGAGGTTCACCTATGGAGCGGCCAATTGGGCAGGCTGCAAGAGGAGTGGAAGTCTACAACGAATTGGATGATGATGAGGATTAGGTAATTTTGGTAATTTAAATATTAGTATGCATGGATGCATGTAATTCTGGATATGCATTTAGTTATTAATCGAACGTGTAATTTTGTGCAATTAAATAACTTACATCATCATATTCCGACAAAATAATTATAAAATTATGTATATTTATTTAGAAGATATAACACTAATTTCATTAGAGTATTTTAGATTTATGTGTCGGATTCTACGCGTCCAATTTACGTCAATATCGCGGACGTAAGTTTAAAGACGGAATTATGGGACGCATTATAAAATTATGTTACAGAATTTAGTAGAGAAATTACATCGTGGAATATGGGGCAAAGGCATGTAAAAAGGGTTTCAGATGTGGTCTCACTTCCTAGTAGTAGCTTCTCTGCCAGTTGCCGACTCTCTTCCAAGACTCAAATGATCTTTCTGGACCCTGCCGTTGCAAAGGCCGCCCTATTTCTTGGTTGCCCTTGTTCAGCATCTTTGTCATGGTATTCTTCCTGTATGACCAGATACTCCGT
>OOGD01000322.1_pt1 | contig 9898 bp, 9 predicted proteins | sample 1670381 | NCBI WGS metagenome assembly OOGD01 (sample SAMEA98146918, study PRJEB22522) | marine metagenome | biome: marine biome; feature: marine water body; material: sea ice | place: Arctic Ocean | collected 14-Sep-2015 | depth 1.3 m | reverse complement strand
ACCTCAGACGTACCGATCCCAAACGCTAGCGCCGCAAAAGCACCGTGGGTGGAGGTATGAGAGTCACCGCAAACCACGGTCATTCCGGGTAATGTTGCGCCCTGCTCCGGTCCGATAACATGCACGATACCACGGCGTTCATCGCCAATTTTGAATTCAGTTAACTGATAAGTATCACAATTTTTATCCAGCGTTTCGACTTGAAGCCGAGCCACAGGATCAGTAATTCCAAATTCTAAACCGATGGTTGGCGTATTGTGATCAGGTACAGCGACAATCGAGTCCTTACGCCAAAGATCACGACCAGCCAATTGCAAGCCTTCAAAGGCCTGTGGCGAGGTCACTTCATGAACTAAGTGACGATCGATGTAGATCAGACCATTGCCTTCAGTATCAGGACGCACTTCGTGCATCGCCCATATTTTGTCGTATAACGTTTGCGCGGACATAATTAAAGTCTCTTTAATCTTGAAATATTTATTTAAATCACCCTTAACCAAGGCAATTTAAATTTTTAACCAGTGTCTTTTTTGACTGTTGAGAATCTTACGCTTGTTTACCTAATAACTCTAATTCATAATTTTCATTAAATTAATAACTAATGGGAATAATGATGCAATTATCACAAATAACTACTTTTCTCACTATCGCCGAATTAAGATCATTTTCTCTTGCCGCTGAACAATTACATATTACTCAACCCGCCGTCAGCAAGCGGATCCGACAACTCGAACAAAGTATGAAGACCTCACTGTTCGACAGGATAGGTAAACGCAGCATTCTAACCCCCAACGGCCGCGCTTTTTTACCTCATGCCGAACGGATATTACACGAAGTGAATAGCTACAGGTCAAGCCTTGAGGGCCAAAATGACAAGCCATCAGGCACGCTATCTCTAGCAACAAGTCACCACATAGGCTTACACCGCTTACCGCAAATTTTGCGCGATTTTAAAATCAAATATCCACAGGTCGATTTAGATTTGCATTTTATGGATTCAGAAGACGCCTGCGTCGCCGTGGCCAACAATGAATTAGAGCTCGCTATCGTCACCTTACCCGAAAATACCGACCCCAGACTAAGCTTGGAAGCGATCTGGATTGATGCGTTACAAATAGTATTAGCACCCGATCATCCGTTAGCCAATGATGAGCATATCGACAAGTTAAAGCTGCTCGATTACCCTGCTATACTGCCATCGATGGGCACCTTTACGCGCAGAATCATCAATAACTATTTCTCTAGCAGTAAAGATCAATTAAAGATAGCTCTGGAAACTAACTATCTCGAAACCATCAAAGTAATGGTATCAGCTAACCTGGGTTGGAGCATGCTTCCTGCCAGCATGCTAGACAAGACAGTCGTTGGAAAACCGTTAAATAGCTCAGGCATTAACGGATTGGAAATTCAACGAGTTCTCGGCATTGTAACGCGCCAAAATCGCACCCTGTCATTGAGCTCTGAAGCCTTCATTTCAATGCTGCAGCAAGCCAAATCAGGACTCGATTATGATGCGGTTTAAACGGCCAAATCCTTTCATTAAAGTGCTACTGCAACACCTTGTTTTTATTGCTATAGTCTGATTTAAACAGAATACAGGGAGCCCAAAATGTATCAGACTCTACACGCTTTGATTATTGCTATCGCTGTCATATTTACTCAAAACGCCACTGCTGGAGAAGTCGCTCGTGCTATATTCACGATCGGGATTGATAGTCGTGAACCAACGATTCAGGTCGATAACATCAGTTCAAATTCATACACCGAAATTTCTTTCTTTACTGAACTGACAAACCTTAGCGGTCACACCATCACGCATCAATGGACCTATAGTGATAAAATCATTTTTGAAAAATCGTTCGAGGTTAATGGCGGTCGCTGGAGAATATGGACAAGCAAAAAAATCTTGCCCGAATGGTCCGGCAGTTGGACAGTGAACGTGCTCGACACCGATCGTTCAGTACTCGAAAGCAAGTCTTTCGAATATCAATAATGCAAAACAAAAGCGCAAGATTCAGACACCGCACATTTGAGACATCGCAATGAGAACTAGCAAAGTTATTCACATCGTATCCTGTCATGCTGAAGGAGAGGTGGGAAATGTCATCGTTGGAGGTGTATCGCCTCCCCCTGGTGACTCTCTATGGCAACAAGCACGCTGGATTGAAGCAGACCAGAATCTGCGTCGGTTTGTATTGAATGAGCCTCGTGGTGGTGTGTTTAAACATATCAATTTACTCGTACCTGCGAAAAACCCTAATGCTGCCCAAGGTTTCATTATCATGGAGCCCGAGCACACACCCCCCATGTCGGGGTCTAATTCCATCTGTGTCGCTACCGTATTGCTCGACACTGGACTCGTCCCCATGCAGGAACCTGTCACCGAGTTCAATCTAGAAGCACCCGGTGGCCTGGTAAAAGTAAAAGCTTATTGTGAGAATGGCAAAGCACAGAGTATTCAGGTCAATAATGTTCCGTCTTTTGCTGACCAACTCGACGTTAATTTGGAGATTCCAGGTCTTGGCACACTCTGTGTTGATACCGCTTATGGTGGCGATAGCTTCGTTATAGTGGATGCAGAAAAATTAGGTTTCGAAATTAAACCGGATGAGGCAAAAGAACTGGCTAGTCTGGGCGTTAAGATCACCGCCGCCGCAAATGACCAACTTGGATTTACTCATCCAACAAACCCTGACTGGCAGCATATTTCTTTTTGCCAGTTCGCTCGCCCACTTGAATATGAAAACGGCATAGCCATCAGTCGTAACACGGTGGTTATAGACCCCGGTAAAGTGGATAGGTCTCCTACGGGTACCGGCTGCTCGGCTAGGCTCGCTGTACTTTATGCCAAAGGTGCCATTGGCATTGGGGATAAAATGATAGGAAGGTCAATTATCGGCTCAGAGTTTGAGAGTGCCATTGTAGAAGAAACAACAGTGGGTACCAAGAAGGCCATCGTTCCATCAATCCGTGGACGAGGCTGGATAACGGGTACTCATCAAATTATGCTCGATCCCGACGATCCGTGGCCAGAAGGATATCGACTTAGCGACACCTGGCCCGTAAAAATCTGAGAGCACCTCTAAAGGAGCAAAGAAACAGGCCTCAAAAAAAACACTATCTTAAAAGACACCTTAAACTGGATCTAGTTTGCCGATCTAGACTTTACCGTCAATGGAAATAAAATAAATAATAACGCTATACGGCACAATTCAAAATGAACGCAGCAATAATGGGACTATTTCTTTTCCCGAGAAGAAAAAAATTGCTTCGCCAATAGTAACGTTGTGGATACCAAAATCATAATCGTAGAAATGGCGGCAATTGTTGGATCGATAAAATCACGTAGTGCAGCAAACATATGTTTGGTCAGCGTTGCATTAGAACCACCTGAGACAAATATCGAAATAATGACTTCATCAAAAGAGGTCAGAAAAGCCAACAGAGCCGATGTTATAACCGAAAATTTGATTTGCGGTAAGGTAATGACAAAGAATGCCTTGACTCGCGTCGCACCCAGACTTCGAGCCACACGTTCTTGATTCAAGTCATAGTTTCGCAAGGCAGAGGTGATGACAATCATGACCAACGGTGACGCTAGGACGGCGTGTGCCAAAACCAGTCCAAAAATTGTGTTATTAAGACCGACGCGTCCATAAGCATAAAATACGCCGATCGCAATCAGTATAACCGGCACAATCATCGGAGTGATGAGAAAAGCGAACAAGGCTCTGGATGCTCGATGCCCAGAAACAAACAGTGCATAAGCAGCCATCACGCCCATTGGGGTTGCTAACAGCATGGTAAGTATACCGACCTGTAACGATGTCACGGTCGCCCTCATCCATTTTGACGATTCAAAATACTCAATATACCAACGCAGTGACCAGGTATCGGGTGGAAATTCCAGATACTGGGAATCAGAGAATGACATAGGCATGACGATAAGCGTCGGAATAACCAACAAAAGCATAACAATTGTTGCAACTATATACAGCCATAGTCGATCACGGTGCGTTATCTGGGTATCTGAAGCCGGTTTATTGAGCCAATTCATATTAACGCTTCCCAAATAGTGCAGCGTCCAATTTAAACAGCTTTGTCGCTAAGGTTAAAATGACCATGGTCACTACTAGTAGGACAACACCAAGCGCACTTGCAGCACCCCAATCGAATTGATTTTCGAGAATTGCAGTAATTTGCGTAGCGACCATGATCACGCGACCCCCGCCGAGTACGGCGGGGGTGACATAGAAGCCGAGGCAGAGCACAAAAACAATGAGTGACCCCGCGACCATGCCCGAAAGCGACATGGGAAAATAAATCTTCCAGAAGGCCTGTACGGGTGATGCACCGAGATTAGCCGCCGCGTGCATTAAGTCACGCTGAATCTTTTTCATTGAGCCGTAAAGTGGCAACACCAGAAAAGGCAACATGATGTGCGCCATACCGATGAGTGTTCCAGTTAAGTTATGTACCAGTTTTAATGGAGAATCCCATAGGCCTATTGTCATCGCAAAGTCATTTAGAATGCCATTTTTTTGCAATAGCACCAGCCAGGCATATGTGCGAACCAGCAATGACGTCCAAAACGGTAGCAGTACTGCCAGCATAAAAAAGCCAGCCAGTCGTTCGGGTAACATGGCGAGAAAATAGGCGAGCGGATAGCCAATCAAAATACAGATTAAGGTGGTTAAAATGCTCACCTCAAACGTGGTCACAAAGGTGCGTGCGTAAGACTTGTACTCGATCATTTTCTGATAGTTTACTAACGAGAGCTGCCCATCGCTGCCGGTGAATGACAAATAGAACAACCAGCCAACCGGAATTACGACAATTGCTATAACGGCAAGCACAGCAGGTGTTGCCAAACTGAGCAACAGTCGCTGTTCCTGAGTAGCCTGAGCTCTTAGCGATTTCTCGTTTAAGCCCTCATTGCCGGGGCTCTTGAGATCTAAACTGGCAGATTTTTGAACACTCATAACTCATGGCCACCAGGAATAACAATGACATCGCTTCGGTTTAACCCAAGCAAAACAGAGTCGCCCGGTTGCAGTGCGTTTTGCCACGACGAAGCATCAGTACCGAAACGAAACGACAGACTATATTTATCATTCACTGACATCAACGCAAATGCTGTATCTCCTTGAAACACAAACTCGCGGATCACACCAGAAAAAACAATGGTCTTTTCTGGATCATACTGTCCATTTTTGACGACTGTTAAACGTTCTGGTCTTATCACCAGTGACCATTCCTTAGCATCGCCTGTTTTATAATTAGTTTTGATTAAATAGTCTTCGAAATAAAGACTACCAGAGCCATCGTGGGTTAATGGCAGCATGGTTGACTCACCAATGAAGTCAGCAACAAAAGCATTGGCCGGGTTATTATAAATATTATTCGGTGTGTCAATCTGGGTCAGTTTTCCATGATTGATGACCACGATTCGATCTGACATGGTTAAGGCTTCACGCTGGTCGTGGGTAACATAAACAGTGGTAACACCGAGCTGTTCATGCAGGTGCTTTAACTCAATCTGCATTTGCTCTCGCAGCTTTTTATCAAGCGCAGAAAGCGGTTCGTCCATTAACAGAATACGAGGACGAAACACGAAGGCGCGAGCCAATGCAACCCGTTGTTTTTGACCACCCGAAAGCTGTTCGATGCCGCGATTACCAAGACCATCGAGTTGAACCGTCTTGAGAGCAGCGTCGACTCGTTCAGCCGCTTCTGCTGCGCCAACACCGCGAAGTTTAAGTGGGAAGGCAATGTTTTCTGCGACACTCATATGTGGAAACAAGGCATAACTTTGAAATACCATGCCAACATTGCGTTTATGCGGCGGTTTCAGAATGACCTCTTCATCGCCAAATCGAATACTACCTGAATCAGGCCGATTAAATCCGGCTATGGCCATTAGCAGCGTTGTCTTTCCTGATCCTGACGGGCCTAGTAATGTTAGAAATTCACCACTTTTAACGTCTAAACTAACAGAATCGAGTGCGTACATATCACCGTATTTTTTAGTTAGATCTTGAACATGAATGGGTAGTGCGGTTGTTAATTCGGCCTGTGGATTATTAGCTTGGATAGACAAAGAAGGAACCTATATTGGGAAAGGGGCCGGGTGGAAAAACCACCCGGCAAAGGCAGATATCTCTCTTTTTTATTCGCTCATCATTTCCATGTACATCTCAAGCGCTTCGGTCCTGTGCTTGCCGTACCATTCCAGATTGATAGGCAACATCATCGGCACATTCTTGGGATGAGACGGTAAAGATTCAACTAGCTCTTTCGATGCCGTAGTTATTTCGTAAGCTTTTTTGTTAGTTGGGCCATAGGTAATATGAAATGGCAAATTAGCCTGATATTCGGCTTTAGAGATTTCAGCTAGAAATTTCATCGCCGTCGCTTTGTTTGGAGCACCTTTGGGCATTGCCATACAATCAAAGTCATACAAAGCCTGATTAAAAGTATAACCAACCTTAGCACCGTCTTTTTTGGCATTATCAAATCGACCGTTCCAACCGGTAATCATATCCACTTCACCATCCTTCATAAGCTGTGCCTGCTGCGCACCTGAACCCCAAAATACAGCAATATTTGGTTTTAACTCACGGATCTTGTCGATAGCTCTCTGCTTACCAGCTTTGGTTGAAAGCACTTCATAGACTTTATCCGCTGGAACACCATCAGCCATCAGTGCTGGCTCGAGTGCACCATCGACACTGTTGGCACGGTAGGCGCGGCTACCAGGAAATTTTTTCACATTCCAAAAATCGGCCCATGTTTTGGGTGCGCCTGAGCTACCTGGCTGTCCAAACTTGTCCGTATTCCACGCCATAACCGTAGCAAACACGTCGGTACCAACGCAATAATCAGTATAGGTCCCGGGAATAAAATCAGAAACATCAACAACACTATAATCAATTTTTTCCAAACAGCCTTTGGCTGCAGCAGAAGCTGATCCACCCGAACCAGTAACTACCAGATCCCAGCTGACTGAGTTTGACTCAACCTGCAAACAAGTTTTTGACATGCTCGCACCGGATTCACGAATTATTTCGATACCCGTGTTTTTCGATGCATCTGTAAATAGCGCAGCATCCTGTGCTTTACCATAACTTCCGCCCCAGGAAACAACCGTAATCGGATCTGCTGCCTGTATTTGACCTACACTGAATAGCGAGGCTGCAATCAATGCCCCTAGCTTAATACCTTTAGTATTATTTCTCATCCTAACCTCTTATTTTTGCTATTGAATTGAGTCAATAATTTAAGCCATGGTTACAGTAAAGTCGAAGGTCCATTATAAATAAACGAAGATACCAATTTTTATGAACCCTAAGAAAATTAAATATTAAGACTGTCTAACCAGCGATAGTATTGTATTGATGCCGACAAAAACCAAGGCGTGCCGGTATACATCGGGCGTGTTTGAAAATTTAATCCATCAAAACCTGTTTTTCCTTCCTGCTGTCCCAGTAGCTGTTGTCCAATGCGCATACCCAAATAGCAAGACATCGAAACGCCAGACCCACAGTAGCCCATTGCATAGTGCACACCCTCGTTCTTCCCAAGATGCGCCAGCGAGTCAAAAGTATAACCAACGAAACCTACCCAAGAATGGCTAATCCGTGTTTTAACCAGTTCAGGAAAAATGTCCACCATTCTGTCGTGAAGTTTGGGGCCACTAGCAAGTGGGTTGGTTTCCGCGTGAGACACTCGTCCACCGAAAAGTATTCTTTGTCGATCGGGTGACGAACGATAGTAAAAAACCATTTTACGCGTGTCACCCAGCACTCTATCTTTAGGAATTAATCGGTCCATTTGTCCAGCGGCCAGTGGTTCGGTAGCAATAATATAACTCCCAATCGGAATAATGCGACGTCTTAACCAGGGCGTTGCAGAGCCGGTATAACCATTGCTCGCGACGATCACTTCCTTTGCCCAGATAGATCCTTTGCTGGTAGTTACCCGAAAACCTGCTCCCTCTTTGATAATGTCGAGGGCCGGATTATAAGGTATGACAGTGGCTTCAGCTGCGAGCACACGCTCAAGCAATCCACGATGCAAGCACGCGGGATCAACAGACGCAACCTTGGGATAGACGACTCCCCCAAAATATCGGTCAGTTCCCAGCTCTTGGTGTTGTTCAGAACGTGACAACAGATACGCATCAGTTTCTAGTCCTTTGACTGAAGTGCCTAATTTCTTGCCTAATTTTTCGTATTGAGCAGGATTATGTGCACCCAAGAATTTACCGACCAGTTTAAAATGGCAATCGATGCTTTCGCTTGAGATAAATTCTTCTAGCCACTCAAGTGCGTTATGACCTTCTTTTAATATATTGAAAGCGCGTTCTGGACCATATTTTGCAGCCAGAGCTTTATGCGTTGGCTTGATACTGGTGCTAATTTGCCCACCATTACGGGTGCTGCAGCCTGCACCCGCATTTTCAGCATCAATGACGACTGTGTAACGTCCTGCACGAGCTGTCTGCAATGCAGCACTCAGGCCAGTATAGCCAGCGCCAATGACAACTACGTCGGCTTTTGTGGGCAACTCAAGATTAGGCTCGCCCAATAGAGATGATTCGGGTGGCGGTGTGTTGTCCCACCAATAAGGCGTAGTTTTAAAGTCGTCAGCCAATAACGAATCGCTCATTGCAGGTCTCTCATCAAGCTTACAGCTCACTCTTTTGGTAACTGGCTTTATCGAGCCAATCAGGATTTATTTCCACGCCCCAACCAGGCGCATCAGGAATTAATGCTTTCCCGTCAACAATGTCATAGGGTGACTTAACGAACAACCCATCCTGCCAAGGATAGTAGTCGTCACCTTCGATTGAAAACTCCAAGTATTTTCCAGCGTTTGGAATAGCCGCTAATAAATGCATCGTGAATAAAGTCACCATCGATAAGTTAGCGCAATGCGGTGTACAGGGTAAACCCGCTAACTCGCCCATTTTAGCCACGCGCAAGGTGCGGGTTAAACCGCCCAAATAACAAACGTCTGGCTGGATGACGTCAACCGCCCGCATTTCAATCATGTGCCGCCACGTAGAAATGTCGCAATCTTGTTCACCACCAGAGACATCGATATCAAGCGCATCGGTCACCTTTTTAGTTTGCTCCATTTCCCAGTAAGGGCAAGGTTCTTCGAAATGACCATAATCACTCTCTTCCAGCAAACGGCCAACTTCGATAGCGCGGTCTGGCGAATAACAACTGTTGCCATCCGCTAGAATAGTGGCATCGTCTCCTAATGCTTTGCGCATGGTTGGAATAATTTCTTCTGTGCGACCGGGCCATTCGTCAACATCACGACCACATTCCGAACCAACTCGAATTTTAAAAGCATCAAATCCATATTGATCGCGTAATTGTTGTAATCGAATCGCTTCATTTTTAGGTGTAATATCACGCTTCATCGAAGAAGCATAAGCTCGTAAAGGAGTCCGTTTGCCACCAATCAATTCACAAACCGATTTGTTTTCTCGTTTTGCATGCAAGTCCCACAGCGCCGTATCAACTCCACCAATGGCTCGACGCAAGTAGGTGCCGGGAAACTTGTGCTCTCGTTCAGTAATGAGGTCAACCAGCCCATCGATGTCCGTCGCGTCCCAACCCAGTGCCCAGGGCGCTATCTGTCGATGTAATATCGTCGATGTTATGTCTGAATTATAGGTCGAAACCTGCCCCCAGCCCTGTTCACCACTATCAACTGTGACCCTGACGAAACCGACGAATTCGGTGCTAAATGTTTCGATCTTTTTTATTTTCATGATTGTATTTTTAAGCTAAATTGTGCTCGAATTTGTCTATATAATGGACGCAATATTGAACTCCTTAAAAGTTTCAAATGGCATTTGAAAAAGTATCTTGACCTAAAC
>OOGD01000321.1_pt1 | contig 9906 bp, 10 predicted proteins | sample 1670381 | NCBI WGS metagenome assembly OOGD01 (sample SAMEA98146918, study PRJEB22522) | marine metagenome | biome: marine biome; feature: marine water body; material: sea ice | place: Arctic Ocean | collected 14-Sep-2015 | depth 1.3 m | reverse complement strand
AAATTTAAGAGCTACCCCATAATTAACTTATTTTCTGACGGTAAATCCTTTATGCCCGAATGGCTCAACTTGTTGCACAATCTTTTTTTCCGTTATGCAGACCGTATCGTCCCTTCAAAGTGGTTTTTACCTCACGTACCATCAGTCGATCAAGTAACACTTTACACTGGACGGCTTTCGATAGAAATTGTCAGTCATTGTTGGAACTACTCTCATTTATTGGCTTATAACCTGAGCTCGTTAGTTAACCATCCGCCACAAGATATTGATGTAACTATGACCGTATTTTATTGCCCAGAAGATCAGGGAACGGTCGATATGCTTGAATTTTTTTCGGGTTTTAAGGTCCCTGGCGTCGAATGGAATTGGCGTCAATTAACTAAGAGTCAACTGCTGCGAAGAGCCATTGGGCGCAATAAGGCTGCCCTCGAAACCAAAGCAAACTGGGTCTGGTATATTGATTGTGACCTGATTTTTTATCAGGGATGTCTTGATTCATTAGCTAGGTCGCTACAAGGTAGAAGTGATGCCTTGCTTTACCCTAAAACTGAACAGATTACATCGCTATTAGAAGACGAAAATCCGATCCTAAATAATGGACGCAAGGCCGATCTAGTTGAGATAGATCCGTCGCAATTTCACACTCGATATATTCCAAGAGCCGTTGGCGCTTATCAAATTACTCATGGAGATATTGCTAGAGCTTGTGGTTATTGTAATAATATTCGAGTTTACCAAACGCCGACAAGTCACTGGCGAAAAACCTACGAAGACAGAACGTATCGTTGGCTTCTTGGAACGCAAGGTAAGTCCATAGAAATACCTCACATCTATCGAATTCGTCATATCGCTAAAGGGCGGTATAGTCAGGGAACATTATTGTCTAAAATTAGAATGTTCACCCGCACAACGCAATCGACATTTGGTGAAAAAAGGTCACAAAAAAAGTAGCCTATCAATAACTCTAAATCATTCATTGTTTAACAGATTTATGGGTTCATCCACTTGGTGTTCCTGATTATCAGATAAATTTGATACTAATTCATTCAGGCGTTATAACACTTTTGTTCCGGTTATCGATCTATTATCAGCAGAGCAAAGGAATAAGGTGTCTGGCTAAGACTTCTTCGAGTTTTAATAACAGGTAGAAATATGAGTGAGAAGACTAAGCGCGTAAGATGCTACATTCAAAATGATGAAAGCATATCAAACAATCTTCAAGCTCATCATTTCGATGCCATTCATTGGAAGGATAAGCCTGGATTTAGCCACATAGATGGTGGTAGAGGTGGAAGTGTAAAAATAATCATTGATGGGCAGGTTGCTATGCTGCGTCAATACCTTCGTGGTGGTTTTATTTCACGTTTCCTTAACGATCAATACCTTTGGTTAGGTAAGCACAAAACTCGCCCATGGCGGGAATGGTCAATATTGCAACAGGCTCGTACAGCTGGTCTTCCGGTCCCTAAACCACTTGGTTTTTGTGTTTCACGAACCAGCTTTTATTATCGTGCCACGCTGATGACTAATTTCTTTGAAGATACCGAAACACTGGCCGAATCGTTAATGCGCAATACTCTACCTCGTGAATCCTGGGTTATATTGGGGCGGTTATTAAAGCGGTTTCAGGTAAACGGTTTTCGTCATGCTGATCTCAATGCCAATAACATCTTAATAGATAATCAGGGGCAATTTTTTTTAATTGATTTTGATCAGGCACAAATGATGAAAGTTTTAGGTGACTGGCAATGGAAGCCGCTGTACCGGTTACAACGGTCACTCGATAAAATTAATCGAACCAGCACTTTGCATTATGGTGATGATGATTGGCAGGCTTTGATGGATGGTTATCAGGCCACCGCATAAGTGCTAATTACCTCTTTTTGAAGGTCTTCTTCGACTCTTTTGGCGCAGATAAATAGGGCGCAATCTCCGCCAGATAAACTTTTCCTATATTAGATTGTTGCAGTACGGCATCCTTGGCGTGGTCTCTCAGAGCCTGGGCTTTAGCTGGGTTACGAATCAAATCATCGACCTTATCCCAACAACTTGCCATATCATCGACCTGCAATACGCCTTGGTCTCGTCCCAGTAATTCTATGTCCTGCTGGATATTGCTGTCAGAAGGACCGGTAATAATCGCACAACTGAGATTGGCGGGTTCTATCAGGTTATGACCGCCCGTTTGGTCGAAAGAACCACCCATCACAACGACTTGGGTGTGCGCCATGAACTGCTTTAATTCACCGAGAGTATCCGCGAGGTAGACTTCTGTATCGTTACTGATGGGTTGCGACAGACTGCGTACCGCATATTTAATGCCAAGTTGATCAAGCTGTTGCCGGATTGCGTCGGCTCTTTTTGGGTGCCTGGGTGCAATCACAATTAAATGCTGCTTGAATGCCTCGGGCCGTTGTTGCAAAAATTCAAACTCTTCATTCGCATGACTCGATGCGAGTAACAGGTAAGGGCGCTCGATGAGTCGGTCAGTTTTAATCGTGTCGTCCGGGCGCATCTTTAAATTGCCAATAATTTTGATTTTTTCGGGCAGCGCACCTAAGGCGATAAGGCTGGTTTTATCACTGTCATAACGAGTTAAATGAAGCGTTAAATAATCGATTGTTCTGCGCAACTGAGAGCGAATAAATAAGGGTGCTTTAAGCGATTTATCGGATAGACGGGCGTTCACCTGAATAATTGGAATTCGCTTTCTGGCTGTTTGGTATAGTAGTTCTGGCCATAGCTCTGTTTCCATCAACAGGCAGCATTTGATTGGCTGTTGCCGAAGAAAACGCCAACACGGTGCAATGAAGTCAATTGGAATAATGCTAGCTTCGACTCGATCAGCGAAGTTGTTCTGGATAGTGGTATAGCCCGTTGCGGTATAACTGGTGAACAGGACTATTTCACCCTGAGCCAGTAAACCCTCAACCAATGGCGATATCGACTCAACCTCACCAACCGACGACGCATGAACCCAAACCTGTCGTACTCGGTTTTGGTTTTGTTTGCCAAAGCATCTTAGGCGATAGTAATGTCGAACATTGTTTTTGTTACCGTGCAAGATGGCATAAAGAAACCAGATCGGTAACAGCATTAAAGACAGTAATCGGTAACTAATGCCTGGCGATTGTGGGTGCATATGTATTAATAAGGCTAATCTGGTTTATAAGTATATTGGCGGTTCGCCATTAGGTCGGTTTTTAAAACGTCTATGCACCCAAAAATATTGCTCTGGATGCAATCGAACGAATCTTTCTATAGCGCTATTAATTGCAGTGGCATCGGCAATGTCGTCATCAGATGGAAAGTTGTCGATAGGGGGTTCGATACTCAGACGGTAACCACTACCGTCAACGTTACGCTGAATATAAAAAGGTAGCATGGCGCAGCGAGCCAAGCGTGCCAAGCGATAACTGGCGGTGATGGTGGCTGTCTGTATCCCCATGAAAGGGGCAAATACCCCGGGTTCATTGGTGAAGTTTTGATCAGGAGAGTAGGCCGATGGCGTCAAGTTTTTGATTCCCTTAATAAATTGACGGCCATTTCTTCTTGGGATGACGTCGGTTAAATACTGACATCGTTTATAGTATAAAAACTGGTCTAATAAGGTGTTTTTTTGAGTCCTAAAAATGACTTGCATCGGACTGGACATAGTAAACAGGCGTGCGCCGATTTCCATACTGGTGACGTGACCTGAAAGAAGAATTGCCCCCTGACCCCTCGCGATAACAGTTTTGAGATTTTCGAGGCCGTGAATTTCAACTAACGGTTGCAGGCGTTTTTCTGACCACCACCAGCTCATGCCCATTTCAAATATGGCGATACCAATATTCTCATAGCATTCATTTTTGATTCGTTCTCGTTCTTCGGATGGTTTTTCGGGGAAGCACAGTTGTAAGTTGGTTTCGACTACCGATTGACGACATTTGGGCAAACATTGAATCAGACGTCCAAGCTTTTTACCCATCCATAGTTGGCAACGGTAAGGCAAACAAGACAATAAGCGTAGCAGAGCAAACAAAAACCAAGTTAACCAGTAGCGAGGATGAATGAAGTCACGGCTACAAAAGTTTTTGTCGTTATAAGGTTTGGTGAGGGGAGGAATATGACTACTCATGATGGGACAATCTATAGTTGCGACAATGTTAAGAATACACTGAAGGTTCACCCTCGGGGCGACTTTTAAACCGCGGTTGTATCCACATATATTGTTCTGGATGACTACGGACAAACTTTTCGATAGAGGCATTGATGGCGGTTGCATCAGTAAGGTCATCGCCGCTTGGGAAATTCTGTAACGATGGTTTTATGGTCAAAATGTAACCTGTGCCATCGGGTTTACGGTAGGTGTAAAAGGGCAACACGGCGCAGCCTGCCGCTTGTACTAAACGTGAACTAGCGGTAATGGTTGCAGCTGGTACACCCATGAACGGTGCAAATATATTGCGTTCGTTCGTGAAATTTTGGTCAGGTGCGTACCAAGTGGGGATTAATTTTTTAATCCCCTTAATGAGCTGTCGAGTACTTTTTCTGGAAACAACATTTTCCAGATAACCACATCTTTTACTGTAAAGGTAGCTATCAAATAAGGCGTTTTTCTGAGTCCGATACATCACCTGAAGTGGCTTGTTTAAAGTAAACAAACGCGCACCAATTTCAAGGCTAGTAAAATGTCCTGTTAATAAAATAGCCCCTTGACCATTTGCTAAAACTGCCTCTAGGTGTTCCAACCCTCTTATTTCAACCAATGATTTTAATCGTTTCTCTGACCACCACCAGCATATTGCCAATTCGACTAGTGCGATTCCGATGCTTTCGAAGCATTCATTCTTGATTTGTTCTCGTTCCTTGGGGGATCTATCTGGAAAACAAAGTTGTAGATTGATTCTGGCCACGCGCTCTGCTTTAACGGAAATAAGTTTAATACCTCGCCCTAAAAATTTACCTATAACCAGTAGGAGCCGATAAGGAAAAAATGATGCTAATTTCAATAAAGCAAAGGTAGCCCACATGATCCAGAATCGTGGATGAATATAATCACTAAAGTAAAAAGCTTTTGAACTATGGCTCGACATCAGGCGTTTTTTAAAGACTTAACCAGCGATTGATGGCGGTTAGATCTTTGGGTGATAACAAGCCAGCGGCTTGTTTTAGTTTGAGCGTGTTGATCAGATAATCGTAACGGGCACTGGAATAATCTCGCTGAGCGCGGAAGGTTTCTCGCAGCGATACCAGAACATCAACTGAAGTTCGGGTGCCCACTTCGAAACCAGCCTCAGTGGCTTTGAGTGCGGTGGTGCTTGAGTTCAATGCCTGTTTAAACGCCTTAACCTGGCCAATGCCCGAAACCACACCCAGATAAGCTATTCGAGTTTGCTGTGAGGTCAGTCTGTTTTGCAATAGCGCCGTGCTTTGGGCGAATAAATATTTTGATGCGGCCTGCTGACGAGTGGCATCAATTCGACCACCGGTGAATAAAGGAATATTTAATTGCAACATTAAGCTGATGTCGTCCTGATTGGAATCACCGAGACGATCATCATCAATTCGGCTGTCATTGTAGCTTGCATTGAAATCAACCGTTGGGTAGTTCCCTCGACTTTGGCTATCTAACTCAAATTTTGCTGCCCTGGAAGCCGCCAATGCTGCAACTAGGTTTTGATTGTATTGTAGTGAAGTGTCGACCCAGGCTTGAATATCGGCGGGTTGTGGAATGATTAAAGATAGCTGGTCACCCAGTTGAGCCAGTGATGATGATGAGGTCTCTGCTGTAATAACCTGTAGTGCTTGAAATGTGTTGTCGAGCTGATTTTCTGCCAGTAGAGATTGCGCCAGAGACCGATCGTAAAGTGCTTGAGCTTCGTGAACATCGGTTATCGCGATTAAACCCACTTCAAATCTTTTCTGAGCTTGTTCTAGCTGTCGAGCTATTGCATTTTGTTCAGCGCGAGCAAATTTGACGCTGTCCTGTGCGGATAGAATCGCGAAGTAACGAGTCGCTACTCGAATTACTAGGTCCTGTTCTGCTACTTTTAAATTGGCTGCTGCCTGGCGCACCGAGGCATCCACTGATTCGATCTGAGCACTGGTTTTAGCGTTATAAATTGTTTGAGTTAGACTTAATGTGTAACCCAAGTCTCGATTAGTATTACTGCCAATGCTAGAGTTGTTGTTTTCTCTTAGAGATTGCTGAACCGAAAGATTAACTTGTGGCTTTTGGGTTGAAGTCACGAGTGGTAAAGATGCTTCTGCGGTTAGATAGTTGGCCTGAGCCATTTTTAAACTAGCGTCATTTTGTTCAGCCAGTTGGTAAATATCGATCAGGTTTTGAGCGTACAGAGAACCACTTAATAGACTGAATAAAATAGCAAAAAAGAATTTGTACACGTTAGCTCCAAGCTTTAGGTCAGTGTAGGAGAGCCGTCAGATAACGTTAACTTAACAGTATCAAAGATAGGCTGACAAAATAAAAAATTATTATAAAGAATCTGCGATTAGATTAATATAGAGGCATATCTTGATCAACTTTTTGCGCCCAAGCATTAACACCGCCATCTAGGTTAATCAAATGATCAATGTCTTGCTGCATTAAATACTGAATGACATTCATACTGCGCACGCCGTGATGGCAAATGATGACGCATTCATCGGCATCTTGAATTTGTTGCAGGTGATTGGGGATTGTGGACATCGGGATATTGACGCTATTTGCTAGTTGGCAAATTTCAAATTCCCAAGGTTCACGAACATCGATCAATAGCGGTTTAAAGTCAGAGAGGTAATCAGCCAACTCGGTTGCTTGCATTCTTTGCATGAATTAAGTGCTACTGGTTAAATTGATAGTCTAGGTGAAACACGCGCTGGTGAAATTAGCGCAGGTAAGTCAGTTTCGAATAAGGATTCAGTCGTCCATTCTTTATCCGATACGCGAGTAATTAATAATGCTTCCATTGCTGGTGATTCGCCGACGATAATAAATAAGCGGCCATTGACGGCTAGAGCCTGCTTCAAATTATTTGGTACATGAGTAACAGAGCCAGTAACCGCAATAACGTTAAATGCTTGATCGTTGTCATATTCAAAAGCATCTGCATGTTTCAAGCTAACGTTATTAATCGACAACTGTTCTAAAATTGCAGCGGCCGTTTGTTGGCTGTCGAAATCAATTTCGAGAGACAATACCTGTTTACCGAGTGTTGCCAAGCAGGCTGTTATATAGCCTGAGCCAGTGCCAATTTCAAGAATGCTATCTTCAGGATTAATCAATAGCGCTTGAAGCAGACGTCCCTCAACCCTGGGTGGAAACATGGCAACACCCTTAGATAATGGAATCTGACAATCGGCATACGATAATCCTTTATATTGATCGGGTACAAAGTCTTCACGATTGATTTGATCAATGGCTGACAGTACGTTGGCATCCAGAACTTCCCAAGTACGAAGTTGCTGTTCGATCATATTAAATTTGGCGGCTGGGTCAGTATTCATCTGGTATTGGTCTGTTAATTTATTCTGATCGAATGTATTGGTGAAAATAAAATTGGAGTGTCGCTATTTATTGAGTAGCTGTCAACGGTGATTGACCAGTTGTAACGATTGACGTGTGGTTACCAATCGGCGGTTTCGTAGTTATGGGTAATTTCTTCACCTTGCTTTATGCGACGCAAAGCAACTACGGTGAGATCGTCGTAGTAGCAAGCATTCGCCTTTATTGCATGATTGATATACTTCAGATGGCAACTGACTTCAAAGCCCTTGGTTTCACTCAGCCATAAAACATAACTGCCATCTTGCTGGCAGGGTTCACCCTCCAGGGTGCCTATGATTGTCCCTTTTGGTATGTCAATTTGAGCGAATAATCCCTTTCCGTGCAGTAGGCTTTTAGCAATGTAGGTGAGTTTTGAAAAAGTTTTCATTTGCAACTTTGAATCTGAGGTTTTTAAGTGTATGCTTTTTAAATAATAACTATTATATTAATAAATAACATAGGCGAGGACATGCAAAACTCTAATACCATATTCAGTTCTTTCTAGTTTATGGGCAACCTCATACCTATGATTTGCATTAATATTTTAGCAAATTTGTTGCAATCGACATACCTTTTGTAAATGTAATTGCTGAAAATACTATTCAACTAGAAAATAAAATATTATGAAAAGAGCAATTTTATTGAGTACACTATTAATATCGACAACCACGTTTGCTGGTGGTTATCGAGTTTCTCTTCAAGGGCAAAAGGCATTAGGTATGGGGCACGTTGGTGTATCTATGTCCGATAGTTCTGAAGTGGTTTTTTTTAACCCTGCGGGTATGACGCAGCTGTCTAGTGACCTTGCCATTACGGGTGGTTTTACTTTAGTTGATTCTAAAGTAGCCTATCAAAATACAACAACAAATAGCTCGGCTGAAACCAGTAACCCCACAGGGATACCCGTTAATTTTTACCTCACCAAAAAATATTCTGATAAATTATCATTTGGCTTCGGCGTCTACACCCCTTATGGAAACACCGTAGAATATCCTACCGATTGGGTCGGTTCACACTTAGTCAATAACATTACTCTAAAAGCTCTGTATTTACAGCCAACAATTGCATACCAAATAACTGAGCAATATAGTATTGGTTTTGGGCCCACTTTTGTTAACGGCGAAGTTGAGTTCAACCGAAATTTATCATCGGCCTTGGTTGATGCTAACGGCAATCGTTCAAACCTCACGATTTCTGATTCGGGTATAACTGCAACTGGATATAATATTGGTTTTTTCGCCAAACAAAATGATGCTTTAACTTGGGGTGTTAGCTATCGCTCTCAAGTGGATATGAGAGCAAGAGGCGGTATAGCCGACTTTGAAAACATTCCATCCTCACAACAATCGGTATTTTCAGATACCACATTTAATGCTGATCTAGTCTTACCGGCTGAATTCAACCTCGGCGTCTCTTATAAAATTTCAGACGACACCACATTAGCATTTGAAATGAATCGTGCTTACTGGAATGAATACAAAACATTAACGGTTGATTTTGCCAACTCTGCGCCGACCTCGGTTAATGCGCGTAATTATAAAGATGCCGATACCTTTCGCTTTGGCCTTCAGAGTCAATACAACAATGATTTAATTTTACGTACAGGCATTTATCTGGATAAGACGCCTGTTCAAGATGGCTTTTTTGCGCCTGAAACACCCAGAAATGATGCTATTGGTTATACGCTTGGTGCTAGCTATCTGTTTAATAAACAATTAGAACTTGATTTCTCACTGTTAATTCTAAAGTTTAGGGAAACAGCCGCTTCATATGACCACATTATAAACAGTGATGGCTCAACCTCTTCTTTTGCAGGCTCTTATAAATCATCAGTTGTTACAGTTGGTTTTGGCGTTAACTACCTATTTTAAAAATTATTATGATAAATTTAAATTCAAAAAAATGGCTATTAATCTGTTTAAGCAGCGTTTTCTTAAGTGCCTGTGATCCTAATTTCAATAGTTCGGTAGGTGATACCTCAAGTTATAGTGCTGGAGATGCTGACTTTAGTCGCTATGTCGCTGTTGGTGATTCGCTCACCGCTGGTTATGCAGATTCTGCTTTATATCGGTCGGGTCAAGAGAATTCATTTCCTAATATTTTGGCTAACCAATTTAAAGCTGTTGGTGGCGGTGTTTTTAACCAGCCTTTAATGAATGATAACTTAGGTGGTTTAGTATTTGGTGCTACAGCAAGCACAACCTATACAAATAGGCTCGTTTTAGACGCTGCGACTTCTAGTCCTGAGCCTATCGTTGGAACCCCGACGAATGAAGTCATCATTCTGTCCCTTATACACATATGACGCTGCCGACGAAGTGCATAGAGAGTATCTCAGTGGCTGCTAGCTCGATACAGAAAAAATCACGATTCTA
>OOGD01000318.1_pt1 | contig 9961 bp, 9 predicted proteins | sample 1670381 | NCBI WGS metagenome assembly OOGD01 (sample SAMEA98146918, study PRJEB22522) | marine metagenome | biome: marine biome; feature: marine water body; material: sea ice | place: Arctic Ocean | collected 14-Sep-2015 | depth 1.3 m | reverse complement strand
ACCTTTTATTAATATAGGTAAACTATTTAATGTTAGGAGTTAAGTCACCATAGGAAATAATGCCTTCATCATTATTTGTCTAACTGTATGAATATGCTCGTTTTGATAACTATTAGACTGAAAAATGTTGCTCAACAAGGGTGAATGTTGTCGAGGTGTCATACAAAAACCGCGGTGTTTCAATCTAAAACATACCAGCGTCAAACAAAAAGTTTAATTTGATAACTTCACGGTTGGTCTATTAACAAAATAAACCCCCATCACACAAAGTGCCATGCCGGCTATCGAGATAAGACTCAGCGTTTCGCCAAATAAGTAATGGGCTTCAACAACGACTAGAGGTGGGACGAGATAAAACATACTAGAGATACGACTGGCTTCGCCTAGCTTAATAATCGACATCAGCAGAACGACACCACCGATCGAAAGACCAAACACTTGCCAAGTCAAAGCCATAACAAAGCCAGTTGACCAGGCTACTTGCCAGCTTTCGTCTAATATGACCGCGAATATTGCCGTTGCCAGAGTGGCCGCCACATACTGCATTAGTACGCCAGTCAATAGATGTGATTGATCGCAAAATTTCTTTTGATAAATAATGCTGCTGGATGCCGAGAGTAAACTCAGCAAACACATGCCAATGGTTATCAATCCCAGGCCATCGCTTTTAATCAAACCAAGACCAAATTTGCCGAAGATAACAATGGCAACGCCGATGAATCCGACGGCTAAGCCTGTGAGCTTTTTGATAGTCAATGATTCACCAATAAAAGCACTCGCTAAAACCATTGTCAGTATGGGTTGAATGCCGATAATAATAGCAACAATGCCGGAGGGCATGCCGTGTTTGATGGGTAAGAATACGAATCCGAGATAACAGCAGTGAAGTATCACACCGGTCACCATGTCGTGTCGATACGGCCAAATTTTGCGCGGCAGGGTAACGCCACATACATAAAGAATCGGAATAAGAGCCAATGTTGTGAGCGCCATTCTCAGACATAGAAATACAAAAGGATCGGCATTTTGCATGCTGTATTTGGCGGCAATAAAACCGGTACTCCAGATCAGCACAAATATTAGAGGCGATAGGCGAACGAAGCGTGTGGTATTAGCCATGCCTTAATTATCTTTGGAGGGATGAAAACCTATTGGCTTCAACGAATCGAAAACCAATAGGTTATTTTGAATGACCTATTTTTAGGAATCTGCCTGGCTCCTAGTTATATTGGTCAAGTTAAGCTTATTTTATTTCGAGTAATTCAACTTCAAAAATCAATGTTTCGAATGGCCCAATTGACTGTCCAGCACCACGCTCGCCGTAGGCTAGCTCGTAAGGTACGACAAACTTATATTTACTGCCAATGTTCATTAATTGAACCCCTTCGGTCCAGCCAGGAATCACTTGATTAAGACCAAATGAGGTCGGTTGGTTGCGTGAGTAAGAACTATCGAACTCAGTCCCATCGAGCAATGTGCCGCGATAGTGAACGGTTACTGTATCGGTTGCAGCAGGTTTTGCGCCATCACCCTCGGTTATGACATTATACTGCAAACCAGAATCAGTCGTAGTGACGCCTTCTTTCTTGCCATTCGTGGCTAAATAAGCCGCACCATTTGCTTTGGTGTCGCCAAATTTCGCGTCGTTCATTTTTTGCTGCGATTCGCTTAAAGCAGCGCCAGCCTCTTCCATTGTCATGAGTGTGTCCTTGCCTTCAGCTTGCGCTTTAATGCCTTCTAGCAAAATTTGATAATCAACTTCACCATATTGTTTCAATACCTGTTCGCTAATCATCATTCCTAAGCCGTAACTTAGCTTGTCTTTTTCATTGTTAATAGTGGTTGCTCCGATGGCTGTCATAGTGAAGGAAAGACCTATTATGGTGAGGCCGATGCGTTTAAAATTCATATATGTAATCTCGTTGTCGTTTTAAAAAGAAGGTTAATATTGACGGGCATTATATATACCTGCACTGAATAAGGTAGGGGGTTAGACTGATTAATAGTTGAGAGAGATAGAAGCCACTTCACTAGCAAGAATAAGAGCAGTATTTATGACTTCACTTATGAAAAACAATAACAATAGTTTAGGGCAACCCATTGGTTTCTCGATTGAAAATTGGCAACCCGCTGTGCATCCTAAGGGTTCTGTTAAGTCAGGGCGTTTGTGCCAACTACAACCGATTGATATAGCCGTTCATTCGCAAGATTTGTTCGAAGCATTTTTACACGATGCTAATCACCATAACTGGACCTATCTACCTTATGGACCATTTGAGCAACTTGAAGACTTTAAGAGCTGGCTTAAGGCTACTTGCTACAGCGACGACCCGTGTTTTTTTAGCGTTATCGATCGTTACAGCGGTAAAGCGATTGGCATCGCTAGCTATCTACGCATCACCCCCAATGTTGGTGTCATCGAAGTAGGGCATATTCACTTTTCGCCATTAATGCAAGGATCTGCCATTTCAACTGAAGCTATGTATTTAATGATGTCGAGAATATTTGACGATCTCGGTTATCGTCGATATGAATGGAAATGTGACTCGCTAAATCAACCTTCCTGTCGGGCAGCCGAGCGCCTGGGTTTTCTGTTCGAGGGCTTATTTCGACAAGCAACCCTGTATAAAAATCGTAATCGCGACACGAACTGGTATTCGATACTTGATAGTGAGTGGCCGGTAATAAAATCAGTATTCGAAAACTGGTTAAAAGTAGAAAACTTCGATCTTGAAGGCAAGCAAAAAACAAGTCTGTCAAAGACTATGGCCAATGCATTAAAAGGCATTCGGTGAGTAAACAGTAAACTGACTATAAATCTTCCAATAAGGACATCAGTAAGGTTGATTAGTTGAGTTTCTAATGTAGTATGCACTTCCTGAATTTACAGTCGCGTAGCTCAGTTGGTTAGAGCACTACCTTGACATGGTAGGGGTCCCCAGTTCGAATCTGGGCGTGACTACCAAATTTTCTAATTGTTTATATGAATGAGAGTCGACTTTCACTTTTTCATTAATAACCAACCCGGTCTTTTTTAAGCCGAACCTGAAAGCCCAGAATAATTTATTAGTAACAACGACTTTTTATACCAACCAAATCAAGTGACCTTTTGTATGGGCCACCACTGAATAGGAAATAACATGCCTACTATTACCCTCCCTGACGGTACACAACGAAATTTTGACCAAGCCCTCTCTGTTTTAGACGTTGCTTTTGATATTGGCCCTGGCCTAGCTAAAGCGACATTCGCCGGTAAGGTGAATGGTAATCTGGTCGACGCTTCTTTTTTAATCGAACAAGATTCAACACTAGCTATCATAACGGGCCGCGACCCAGAAGCACTCGAGCTGCTTCGCCATGATGCTGCTCATGTTATGGCTCAGTCCGTACAAGAACTCTTTCCGGGTACGCAAGTGACCATTGGTCCTGCGATTGAAGATGGTTATTATTACGATTTTGCGCGTGATGAACCCTTTACACCTGAAGATTTGGTCTTGATCGAAAAACGCATGCATGAAATCGTCAAGCGCGACTTACCGATTGTGCGAGAAGTGCTTGATCGCGATCAAGCCAAGAAAATTTTTGCTGATCTGGGTGAAACCTACAAGGTGGAAATCATCGAAGATGTTATTCCTGAAGGCGAAGAGGTCTCTATTTACAAGCAGGGTGATTGGTTTGATGTTTGTAAGGGTCCTCATTTACCCTCTACCGGTAAATTGGGTAATGGCTTTAAGGTGATGAAGGTGGCAGGCGCCTATTGGCGTGGCGATTCAAAAAACGTCATGTTACAGCGCATCTATGGCACTGCGTGGCCAGATAAGAAACAATTGAAAGCTTACCTTCATCGCATAGAAGAAGCGGAAAAACGGGATCATAGAAAGCTGGGTCGCCAACTAGATTTATTCCACTTGCATGAAGAAGCGCCAGGATCTGTGTTTTGGCATCCCAAAGGCTGGACACTTTTTCGTAAGTTGCTCGACTATATGCGTTTCCGTCAGGACAATGCCGGTTATATTGAAGTGAGTACGCCCGATGTGATGGACCGTAGCCTTTGGGAAACCTCAGGTCATTGGGATAACTACCGCGAAAATATGTTCACCACGCAAACCGAAGATGACCGTGTTTTTGCTTTAAAACCAATGAACTGTCCAGGTTCGGTGATGATGTTTGCGCAAGGATTGAAAAGCTATCGTGACTTGCCTCTACGCATGGCTGAATTTGGTAAAGTGCATCGTTATGAACCATCCGGTGCCCTTCATGGCTTGATGCGTGTCCGCCATTTTACCCAAGATGATGCGCACGTGTATTGCACCGAAGCGCAAATGGAACAAGAATGTATCGATGTCGTCGCACTAGTGCTTGATATCTACAAGGATTTCGGTTTTGAAGATATTGTGATTAAACTATCGACTCGACCCGAAAATAAGATTGGTTCGGAGGCAATCTGGGACAAGCTTGAAGGTGCGTTGAGTCATGCACTGGATACGATGGGATTAGATTATGTTCTATACCCAGGTGAGGGTGCTTTTTACGGCCCAAAACTGGAATTTGTTTTACGTGATGCGATTGGCCGAGATTGGCAATGTGGCACCTTGCAGGTTGACATGAATTTGCCTGAACGTTTTGATATTTCTTATGTTGCTGAAGATGGATCGAAGAAACGTCCCGTCATGTTACACCGTGCATTGTTTGGTTCACTCGAGCGTTTTATTGGTATTTTAATCGAGCATTATGAGGGAAAATTTCCACTTTGGTTATCGCCGGTTCAGGCTGTTGTGATCAATATTACGGACAAACAGGCCGACTATGCTAAAAATATTGAAAAAATGCTTAAGAAACAGCAAATAAGAGTCATTTCAGACTTGAGAAACGAAAAGATCGGCTTTAAAATTCGCGAGCACACGCTACAGCGTATTCCGTACATGCTCGTGATTGGTGATCGAGAAATGGAAGAAGGTAAAATAGCGGTCAGAAGTCAGGGTGGTGAAGACCTCGGCGCAATGCCAGTCGAGCAATTTATCGATATGGTGAATAATCAATCCGGCTAATAATAATTTATTGATAGTTGTTTATTAAAAAAAATAGACACTAAGCCAGATTGAATTTTGCTTTAACTTAATTAGGAGATTTTCCCAATCGCAGATAACAAACAAAGCCGTCTTAATGATGACATAACGGCACCACAAGTTAGGTTGGTCGCCGAAGATGGCGAACAACTAGGTATTGTGTCTTTAGAAACCGCTTTAAAAACAGCGGAGACAGCTAAATTGGATCTTGTAGAGTTAGTGCCCGACGCCAAACCACCTGTTTGCCGATTAATGGATTACGGGAAATTCAGGTTCCAGCAAAAGAAAAAATTGCATGACCAGCGTAAGAAGCAACGTCAGGTTCAAATTAAAGAAATTAAGTATCGGCCTGGCACCGAAGACGGTGACTATCAGGTCAAACTAAAGAAGTTAATGGAATTTATTGAAATTGGTGACCGCTGTAAAGTCACTGTTCGATTCCGTGGTCGCGAAATGGCGCACATGGAGATTGGAACACAGCTGCTCAAACGGGTAGAAGAAGATATGAAAGAATTTGCGTCGGTGGATCAGTTTCCACAGTCGGAAGGACGCCAGATGACGATGTTACTGGTGCCCAGAAAACGCTAGAGTTATCTAGCACTCAACCTAAAGACGCGTCTCCGGCGTCCAGGGTATTTGAACCGAATTATCCCGATGAAAATTAAGTTTGGATAATTAAACTGGAGTTACACAATGCCAAAAATGAAGTCAAACAGTGGCGCTGCTAAACGTTTTAAGAAAAACGCAGCGGGCAATTTCAAGCGTGGTCAATCACACTTGCGTCACATTCTTACCAAGAAAAGCAGTAAGCGTAAGCGTCAGCTTGGCGAGATGCTTGAAATCCATGCTAATGATAAGCGTCAGATCAATCGCCTGTTACCGTACGCTTAGGGAGACTAAGAAATGCCAAGAGTAAAAAGAGGTGTTGTCGCCCATGCACGCCACAAGAAGATACTAGACAAAGCTAAAGGTTATCGTGGCGCTCGAAGTAAAGTATTCCGTGTTGCTAAACAAGCGGTTACTAAAGCAGGCCAATATGCTTATCGTGATCGTCGCCAGCGAAAACGTCAGTTCCGTGCGTTATGGATTGCTCGTATTAACGCCGGTGCACGCAATAATGGATTGTCTTACAGCGTATTCATGAATGGTCTGAAAAGAGCTTCAATTGAAATTGATAGAAAAGTTTTATCTGATATTGCAATCTTTGATAAGCCAACTTTTTCAGTTCTAGTTGAAAAAGCAAAAGCAGCTCTAGAGTCTGCATCTGCTTAACGTTATGTATTTGAAGTAATAGTAAATAAGAGTGTCAGTCTTTGACGCTCTTATTTCTAGATTATCAGCTTAGCAATTCAGTTTGAATACTATCAGTACACCTGAACTCATTAATAACGTACGACTTAAAAACGAATAGCCCAATACCTAACAGCCAATAAACTAAAGTAGATAACAACGTGACCCAAGAATTAGAGTGCCTACTCGAACAAGCCACGCAGTCGATTAGCCAATCTGATGACCTGGCTTCACTCGATGCAATTCGCGTTACCTATCTGGGTAAGAAAGGCGAAATCACCCACAAATTAAAAAACCTTAGCCAGGTGTTAGCCGAAGAGCGACCGGCTGCAGGTCAGGCAATTAATCGAATTAAAGTTCGAATTCAGACTTTATTGGAACAACGAAAAACAGCCATAAGCGATGCTTTAATCGTAGAAAAACTACGCAACGACACTGTCGATATTACTTTGCCTGGTCGACGTAACCAAGCTGGGGGTATTCACCCTGTTACGCTAACGATGAACCGCATCCAGCAAATGTTTGGCAAGTTGGGTTTCGATGTAGCGGAAGGCCCCGAAGTTGAAGATGACTTCCATAATTTTGAAGCGCTAAATATTCCAGCCCATCACCCTGCCAGGGCAATGCACGATACCTTTTACTTCGACGATAATCGTTTGTTACGTACGCATACATCGCCGGTGCAAATTCGAGTACTAGAGAAGCAGAAACCACCTGTCAGAGTTATTGCGCCGGGTCGAGTGTATCGCTGTGATTCTGATTTAACCCACACACCAATGTTTCATCAGGTAGAAGGGTTGTTAGTGGATGAGAATGTGTCTTTCTCAGATTTAAAAGGTACGTTAGAAGAGTTTCTGAAAATGTTCTTCGAGCAGGACGATTTAAAAACTCGCTTTAGACCCTCATATTTCCCATTTACAGAGCCATCGATGGAAGTTGATATTAGTTGCGTAATGTGTGCGGGTGAAGGCTGCCGTGTTTGTGGTCAGACGGGTTGGTTAGAAGTATTAGGTTGTGGCATGGTTCATCCTGAAGTATTTAAGCATGCTGGCCTCGATGATGAGACTTACACCGCTTACGCATTTGGTATGGGCGTCGAAAGACTCGCGATGCTGCGTTATGGCGTAAACGATCTTCGATTATTTTTTGAGAATGATTTGCGCTTTTTGCAGCAATTCGCATAGCCGAGAGCCCGGACAATGAAAATAAGTGAAAGCTGGTTACGAGAGTGGGCTAATCCAAGCATATCAATCGAAATGCTGCTTGATCAACTGACAATGGCAGGTCTAGAAGTCGAGGGCATTGAAGCTGCTGGCCCATTACTCGATAAAGTAGTAATTGGCGAAATTTTGTCGATAGAGCAGCATCCCGATGCCGATAAGCTTCAAGTTTGCCAGGTCAGCAATGGTAGCGACACTATCGCTGTAGTTTGCGGTGCACCCAATGCACGACAAGGATTAAAAGTAGCCTTCGCCCAAGTGGGTGCGCTTCTGCCGGGTATGAAGATTAAAAAAGCCAAGTTACGTGGCGTCGCCTCGTTTGGCATGTTGTGTTCGAGTTCAGAGCTAGAGTTATCTGAAAGCTCGAACGGCATTCTTGAATTACCGTTAAGCGCAACCGTCGGAATGAGTCTTTATGACTATTTTCAGCTTAATGACAATATTATTGAAGTCGATTTAACGCCTAATCGTGGTGATTGTTTATGTGTTGCTGGCGTGGCTCGTGAAGTGGCAGCGATTAATCGAGTCGATCTAACCGAAGTTGACTGTGAAGAGGTTAATGCAACTGTTGATGATGTATTTCCGTTAGAGCTATTAGCGTCTGAGGCCTGTCCTCACTATGTTGGGCGAATTATTAAAGGCATTGATTCCTCGGCGACAACGCCTACCTGGATGCAAGAAAAGCTCAGGCGTTGTGGTTTGCGCCCAATCAGCCCTGTTGTCGACGTGACTAATTACGTGATGATGGAAATTGGTCAACCGATGCATGGCTTCGATTTCGATAAGCTAGAAGGTGGCATTAAGGTTCGAATGGCTAAAGCAGGGGAGAGCTTCACGTTGCTGGATCAAAGTGTTGTTGAATGTCGTGCAGATACATTAGTGATTGCTGATAGCCAGAAGCCCTTGGCGCTGGCTGGTATTATGGGCGGTTTGGATTCATCCGTGCAAAGCGCAACTAAAAATATTTTTCTCGAAGCGGCTTTCTTTGCGCCTATTTTATTGGCGGGAAAAGCGCGCAGCTATGGTATGCATACAGACTCTTCGCATAGATTTGAGCGGGGCGTTGATTCACAGTTACAAGTTAAGGCGATACATCGCGCCACTGCATTATTACTTGAAATTGTTGGTGGTCAAGCGGGCCCAATCATAGAGGCAAGTGCCGAACAATATATTCCAAAAATGCCTGAAATTAAACTGCGCTATGCCCGTATTAAACGCTTATTGGGCATTGATGTGTCTAAATCTGAAGTCTCTACGATGTTGAAAAGCCTCAATATGCAGGTGATTAATAATACTGATGATCATACCGATGGCCATACTGTTAGCTGGTTAGTAACGGCACCGAGTTATCGTTTCGATATCAACATCGAAGCAGACTTGATTGAAGAAATTGGTCGAATGGTTGGATATAACAATATTGAAGGGACGAGAGAACTCGCCCATGTTCAAATGGCTGGTTTTTCTGAAACTCAGGTTGGGCTTAACAAGGTTCATGACGTGCTGGTTGATCAGGGTTTTTATCAAGCGATTACCTATTCATTTGTGTCAGCCGAACTACAAGCTATTCTCGACCCTGGACAAGCGACTTTAAAGTTAGCTAATCCTATCTCGGCAGATATGTCGACAATGCGCACTCGACTCTTACCGGGGCTGTTGCAGGCACTGCAGTACAATGTGAATCGGCAGCAAACTAAGGTAAAGTTATTTGAAACTGGACTATGCTTTCGACCCGAGGTGCAAGAACTTCGACAACGCCAGCACTTAGCGGCTGTTGTGACGGGATTACGAGATGATGAGGGAATACACACTCAATCTAAATCATTAGATTTTTATGATATTAAAGGCTACTTAGAGTCAGTTATGAGTTTGTCTAGAGGGTCTGACTTCAGATTGGCTAAAACGACTAATCCGATACTGCATCCTGGGCAGGGTGCCGATATCTATTTGGATGAAACGTTAGTGGGTTTTGTTGGCAGTCTGCATCCAACGGTACTGTTAAAATTACAGTTAAATCAACCAGTATTTGTTTTTGAGTTAGAGTTAGCTTCTATATTGTCGGCAAATCTGCCAAAATTTACTGAGCTGTCAAAATTCCCCTCTATTCGACGTGATATATCTTTGGCTGTCGATACTGAAATAAGTGCTCAATCGTTAATTGATTGCATTAGATCGGTAAAAAGTGAAATTTTGCACGACGTTTTCGTGTTTGATGTTTATACTGGTAAAGAAATTAACGAAGATTTAAAAAGTGTCGCTTTAGGCTTGATTTTACAGGGTTTTTCACGCACTCTAGTTGACAAAGACGTAGATAAATTGATTGATAAAATCCTTGATCAATTAAAAATAAAATATAATCTGTCTCTTATAAAAATCTGACGTTGCAGA
>OOGD01000317.1_pt1 | contig 9985 bp, 8 predicted proteins | sample 1670381 | NCBI WGS metagenome assembly OOGD01 (sample SAMEA98146918, study PRJEB22522) | marine metagenome | biome: marine biome; feature: marine water body; material: sea ice | place: Arctic Ocean | collected 14-Sep-2015 | depth 1.3 m | reverse complement strand
GGCGACCAACGATCAACCACCGACCAACGAGTCAAACAACGCTCAACATTCGTCCAACGCCCGACTACCGTCCAACGATCAACATCCGTCCAACGATTCCAACAACGATCAACATCCGTCCAACGATGCCAACGATTCCAACGATTCGTCCATTGGTCATAAATCGTACACCACCAACGATCAACAACCTCCGTCCATCCATCATAAATCGGCGACCAACGATCAACCACCGACCAACGAGTCAAACAACGCTCAACATTCGTCCAACGCCCGACTACCGTCCAACGATCAACATCCGTCCAACGATTCCAACAACGATCAACATCCGTCCAACGATTCCAACGATTCGTCCATTGGTCATAAATCGTACACCAAGGATCAACAACCTCCGTCCATCCATCATAAAGAGGCGACCAACGATCAACCACCGACCAACGAGTCAAACAATGCTCAACATTCGTCCAACGCCCGACTACCGTCCAACGATCAACATCCGTCCAACGATTCCAACGATCAGCAGCCGTCCATTGGTCATAAATCGTACACCACCAACGATCAACAACCTCCGTCCATCCATCATAAAGAGGCGACCAACGATCAACCACCGACCAACGATTCCAACGATCAACGGCAACGGAACGATTATTCTCCATGGCACTCCAACAATAAGGCAGTACGTATCCATCAGGCCCGTATTCTTGCCCAATCTCCACTCGTCGCTCTGTCCATCGCTCGATATCGATCTCGGTTGACGAAGATAGCAGCCCTTCCAGCCCCACAATCTCCAAAATTTGAGGCCCGGTTCCGGCAGGGAAGACGTAAATTTACGAAGTGTGCGTTCACGTCAGCCTTGGCGTGCAACGAACCAACCGAACGGATGATGTGTGCTGCTTCCCGGGACAGGCATCATTGTGAGGTCATGGTGAAATGCACGAAATGGTAAGAAACTGTGAAGAAAGAACTATTGAGATCTTGTGTTCATGTGTCTAATTTTGTGGCTACTACTTTAAGTTCTGGAATTGAAGGGAAGAGAGCCGTCTATCGATGCTGTCGGTGTTACAGTTTGCTCCAAAAAGCGGTCTCGGAAAAGAACAAGTCGATGAGCCCAAAGGGGATCTCAATGCATCCCATTCCCGCATTGAAAACGTTGCTAGATACCTCCTGGAAGGCTCTAGCTGAGGTCTCGACCAGGGAACAAGCAGACAGGATACTTAAAAATACGAATGGTATCTCGACTTTGGGAGATCGTAGCCTTGCCAAACAATTCTGTCTCCAGTGGCAGGAGGCCTGTCCATCTTGTTTTCAATGCGACTTTGACGACCCAATGCCTGCAATCGGTCCGGTATTTTCTTGTTTGCAGCCATCCGTCGAAAGAGCTTCCATTGTGCTACATGATTGTGATGTTTTAGATGACATGACGGGAGAGGTGATCAAGAAGGAGATCCATATTGATGTGATTTCCTGTGCGCCTCTTATGTCATCGGCAGACTCGGATGTATTCAAGTTTCGCGCTGCTGACGAAAGCGAGCACACAAATTATAGTACATTCATCCCGGCAGCTCTTCCATGCACGGATCAGAAAGAGGTTGAGTACTGGCAGCTCATCCGTTCCATTGGAAGCGACTCACAGGCGCTCTCGTTCATTCGTATTGGTTGTCTCAAACCTATCTTAAATAATAAGGTAAGACAACTGTGTGGAATTGTCTTACACTCGGCCACCAACCCATATTCTTACCCATTGTTTCTTTCTTGTCTTGTCTTTTTGTCCAGTCAACATCAGAAACAATTACGGCTTCTAACAAGATCCTATGTCGTTTACGCAACCAGAGCACCTACCGCAAGAAAAATTCGAAAAAGGCTCCAGCAACTCTATCCAAGGCGATCGAAAAGGTTGGATTGGTCGATTCTTCAATCCGTGTGAATAGGGTTGGAGGACCGATGGGCCACGCCGGTGGGATGACCATGTCTGACCTCCGCAAAGCCACCATTAGTCCCTACGTATCAAACGCACTTCCTCGGAACTCATCGGCTTCCAATATCGTGGTTCCATTTCGGCTCCGAGATTCGACTGTGGCCTTTGTATCACCCTACTATATTGGCGTGAGAAAGCAAGAAGAACTTACTGCTGCTTCACCACCGCACAACAGCATTCCTCGGCGTGGATTCGTTGCAACAGGCAAGCGGGTATTGAAGGACTTTCAACTATCTGAGGACTTACCGTTTTTGCGAGTTTTCACTGCGACTGTCTACTCTGGAGCACGAATACTGAGGAATATGGCACTGCATCACCCCCTTCTTACCACAAGTCCAAAGGTTGTTGAGTCCACACTTCTAACTGAGTGTACCGCTCGACAGGAAGGAATGAACACCCTGGATTCACTCGCAGCTATTGGCAACTACACAGCAGTCTTTGATGTAACCTTTGGGCACAAGGACAGCTTCAAGCATCCAACTGATCCTCCTATTCTCGAAAACAAAGTATCGTTTCCGCTAGGCGAACCTCAACCGTTGCTCAACCTAGATGGCTATATTAAAGAAGGAAGAGTACCACCAGGTGCTTTAGCATACCCGAGGTACAAAGTTGCCAGTGTATCATTTGCAGCATCAGACGTGGAGCTTCATTGCCTGCACTCTGACATGCACTTCGGTCCACGCCAATCCAATCATGATCGTTTCCGAAGGGGGTCCTGGTTGAGACGAGTCCAGGATACCCCCCTTTTTTTCCCAAATGGGGCTGCCATCCTAGATTGGAACTAGACTGAAATGATTCAGTTGATAACATAACCTTTAGTAATGTTTAGTTCCGTGTGTTTTTCGTCTTTTACTGCTTGCCGGGATCATAGAAAGACGCTGACCATTGGATGACTGGTCATTAGAAGAAGAGGGTAGAATAGCGTGGGCCCGCGCTTTTACAGTCATAGTATTCAATATCTCTTTCAGCTCGTTTTCAAGGTCTTCTTTTGCATCCGAATTATGGATTGCCTCAGTCACCTCATTGTAGTGGCGGCTAAGAACTTTCCTGGAATGGCCATAATCTTCCGCATCAGATAACTCTTCTATACCATACTTCCAGTCATCGCCATCACCATCCTGTTCAGACGGTAGGTAGCTTAATTGAGATAGGCCAGCAGGAACCTGCTGCATTAGTTGATGAGGGTTGTTTCTGTCTCTCATTGATTGTGCTGCATGTGTTGCTGTTGAACTGTCATAGTTCAATAAACGTTCGGTGGCTGGAAGATGAAATTGGGCGATGACACTGTCGGGACAAGCATAGTCAATGGGGTTGTTGAGGCTTGTGGGGCAGGGCAGTCCTTGTGTATCGTTGTCTGCTAATGCGAGCAAGGCTTCCCTTATCTTTTGGTGGTCTTCTTTCTCAGACATACCATACAAATAGTATTGGTTCCACCAAAACACACGGATGGAAGATAGGGGAAGACCGAGCGAATCAGGCCCCAGAATCGTGTCGTTGCCCCGACAGACGGAAGCTATGTGCCGGCAAGGCATGCCCATCCGTTGTTGATGACAACAAGTACACAAAAAAACCTGTGAAGTCTGCTCCACGGTTACTTCATAAACACGGGAAAAGCGAGGTATTGGACCGAAGGCATTCGAAGATAACTTTTTGGATGAGGATCCACCAACATCAGTATCCCCAACTTCAGATGAATCGTCACTGCTGTCCTCTGAGGGGTCACTGCTATCCTCAGAATCATTATCCGTGCCAAGGCTATCCTCATCTTCAGAGGTCTCATCAGAACATTCTTCATTGGCAGAATGGGTTAGTAGCCATCTGTATTGAGAAACACGATGAGGAGTCCAGGTTGTTGACAATCTCCACTCAGTCTGTAGCATGCTTTCACAAGGATCAGTAACATATTTGGAAGTTGGACTGTCAGACCACGACTTCTTCGAATTCGACTTGTGACAAACGTCAATGCTTTTGTTGCCTGCTTTCATTGTTGCATTCAGATGCAACGTCTGCACTGCCCTGTCTAAGCGATTTTGTGGCATTACAGGCGTAGCACAATGTTTCATACCATTGTTGGTTCCCTCGTGGCCACAATTTGTGTGAGTTTCGAGATGAAACAAACCATGGCGCTTATAATAGGCCATTCTTTCTTCATGTGGGATGACACTTTCCCGAGCAAATTTGATGATTGCCTCCCCAACTCCCAAGCCCAGAACCTCCCGTACCTGTCTCGAGGCAACAAACTTCATGAAGAGGGCTTTGGAAAGGAAATATTCTTCCTCAGTCTCGCAGTACGATGGCTGGGCCCAGGAGAACATCCAACGGTAGATGGTTCTTGCGGTCTTGTTAAGCTGCGTGAGTGGGGCAGCTTTCTGTCTTGGTTGACCTAGGCTTGCGAGAGCCCTTTTCTTTCGCGACTTGCCTCCAAGAGCCACTTTGACCTTTTTATTCCATCCTCTGTCGATAATATGCCAGGAGCACCTGATCCGATAGGCTTCAGGAAAAAACGAGGCGATGGCGTCATCAAGCTGACTTATTTCCTGTGAGTCGCCATCTGTCACAATTATTTTAATTCTTTTCAAGACGTCTTTCCCAAGTAGTGCTGGTAGAACGGTGTGAAAAAACCATTTGTAGGACCAACTCTGTTCATTAGGAAGAAAGGCACGCAGAACAATAAACATTTTGCCATAGGAATCTTTCGAAGATACGGTCACCAGTGGTCGGCCTTCTTTGTTGGAATCAGCGGTCGCATCAATGTGCAAGCAAACATTAAAAAGCCGAAATTGCCGCACCTCGTACGGCATGGCATATGCAATACCCACCATCATTTCCTGGGAGTCTGAGATTGGCAGTAGCCGTCGATGGTCGGAAACCACACGAAGCATGTCTTGTTCTTCATCTGCTGCAATGACAATGTCCTCCTGGTCTTTTGTATGACCAAGCCGAGTTTCATTAAACAAAACGGTTCTGGGAGGGGAATCGATCTGAGTAGGCTGGCATGGTGAGTCAGCTGTAGATGGTGAATCAGAAAAAGGGGGAACAGATTGCTCAGGTACCACTCGAGCAAGAAGAGACACGTAGTGGCTGCCCGATTTTTCAAGAAACTGATAAAGATCATCGATTTCTCCACTACCGTTGATGGACTCATCCGCATCATTGCCATCTACCTGGTGAGGATTCTTCTTCAGCAATGCTTTTATCTGGGCATGAGAGAGAATAGATGTAGTACCTTGGCGGCCCGACCGGACATAATGTAGATTTGCTGCTACTCCCGTTTTGGCTCTGGCAGAGCTAAGGTCGCCTTGGATCTGATTCTCCTCAACATCAAGGAGAGTAGTAGAAGTACGGATGTGATCACGCCTGGCATGAAACTGATGAAGAAAAGAATTGGTAGCAGTTTTCAGGTAGTATCCATCAGAATCAAGAAAAATAGAACATGAGAATGGACAGCGCTCATCTGATTTTGAGGTACGACGATCGAGAGTGGTGCGATGGGAGCTGTTGATTCCTTTGATACCGTGCCGTTGATTCTTGCGGTCGTTGGTGAAGGTGGTTGCTCGGTAATCCGCCCGAGGAACAACCGAGCCTTGTTTATCCGTTTTGGAACCTCGGTAAAGTGGAGCACACTGGCACCTAATGTACATTGACTGCTCTTTTCCTCTTCCCTTACCCCACAAGGTTAAGGAATCCCCACCATCTTGAGCAGCACGTCGAATGTCATGATATAGGGCTAGTCTACCTTTCTTGTCAGGAGTATACTGCGGAGGAAAATAAATTCGAGCTTTGGAAAGCTTGAAGTTCTGACTGAGCAGACATATATCTTGCTTGACATAACCATCACACGAAGCTTCCAAATTAGGGACCCGAAGTTGAACCTCCATCTCCAACACTTGTTGCCTCGGCAAATTAAGCTGAGATATTTCGTACAATGCGGCCTGCTGGAGCTTCAGTATTTCCGATAATGTTGCCTTCTGGAGCTGCGGAACAATGGTGGGGGTGTTGGTGATGATGTTATGCATAGTGATGAGGTAATCGAAAAGGGTGGGGGGATGAGGAAGGAGTAACAGGATTGACGCAGGACCATGAAGAATCGAAAAATAAAAATAAAACGCATTGAGAGGACTTGGAAAGCTGATGTGGGGTAGTGGAAGCAGAGAAATAAATGACGGATTTTTCATTTTATTACAATATACAAGTATAAAGGGTGTATAATAAGAAGGAGCACGTGCTGAGGATGGAGTGGACGGCGCTCGAAAACCAGATTATGCAGAATCGATGTAAATTGCTGGAAATGTGTTTCCAGGATTCCCTCAAAAAGCCATGTCGCATGCTGACATCATTTGCTGTGCTTTCACCGAGATCTAAGCGCGCAGTTTGGGAACCACAGTGCTGGTCTACATACAGTACTGAATCGAATTAAATATATTTGTGCGAATCATAATCCTTATCTCAAAAACGCCAAGTACCTTCGTTCGTGAAGAGCGAATTGAATACTCTAATTATCATTCGAAGAGCGCCAAGAAAGAAAACTCGGTGAAAGCACAGCAAATGATGTCAGCACATATATGAATCCGACATGTCCTCGGATACTTTATTTTGACGACTTCGGACCTCGCACACAACGGAATCTTCCTTTTTTTGTCCCTTCTCTCTTTCACATCTCTCATGACTTGCTGGCGTCGTACGACTGGCCGGCTCCTTCCATCGGATTCCCGCCTTTTTTTTCACAGGTGCTCCCTGGCCATCCGTTGGAGCACCTGTCCATTGGTGGCCTTTTTTTCACAGGTGCTCCCTGGCCATCCGTTGGAGCACCTGTCCATTGGTGGGAGCATTGGTGCACCTTTTTTTCAAAGGGTACCCTTTGCGGTCGGTTGGAGCCCTTATTTTTCCACAGGTTCCACTCTTTTTTCATCCCTTTTGTTTTTCACAATAGTGGCATCCGTCCTCCTCCTTTTTTCTCTCTCCTTCTTACGACCATGCCTCATGGCCGCCGCTCAGTAACGACTTCACTTGATTGTGTCGGGACACCTGCCGTGGCTGTTTTGTGTGAAAGTGACTGGCCTAGTAGTGCATGTGTTGTTCAGTTGGAGAGAAAGAAAAAGAAGAGGGTAAGTGTCATTGTTGGGAATAGAAAGGTGCTGAAGAAGGCGTCTAACCATCATCAATTGCCGTCCAACCATCATAAAGTGCCGTCCAACCATCATAAAGCGCCGTCCAACCATCATAAAGTGATCATCAATTGGCATCCAACGATAAACAACCGTCTTCCAATGATCAAGAACCGCCTTCTAACGATCATCACCTGTTCAACGATTGCCTCTTCGACCCTGTGACCGAACGATCAATTTCCAGCCCCTGGTTCTTTGCTCAGCCTCCGACTGTCAGCCATACCTGTTGAATTCTTGGATCGAACGATGTCGCAGTCCATGGTTGGTTGGATCACCTTTTTGCACAGGCTTGGGCAGCATTTGTTTGGGCAGCAATTCTTGGTCCAAGTCGCTTGTCAACAGCGAGATGAAGATGGATGACAGAGGCAACAAAGTTCGTTGCTTCGGTGTTTGTTGCAATTTGTAGTCAATCAGTTAGAACGATTCGTGGAATATGTCAATCAATGGGCCTTTGGTACGTATTTTGTGTTTGTTGTTGGGGATTGTCAATGAGATTGGCTTTACTAACGAGTGCCTTATTTTCTCTTCTTTGCTAATAGTCTATATTGGATTATATGGGTACAAGTATTGGACGGCTGGTTCCAAGGTTTATCAACTATTTCAAGCACGCGGTTGGTCCGTTATTCTCAATGACCAATTGGTCAGTCGTTCCTTGGGAATGATGCAGTTTTTCATTGGACTCATTTCCGGTGGCGTGAGCATTGTACTAGGCTTGGTGGTGCTGGGCTTGTCCGTCTCGCCCTTGGCCACCTTTTTTATTGGATGGCTGCTCGGTATGGTCTTGTCAAGTATTTTGTTGCAATTGGTGACGAGTACTGTCCAAACGGTAGTCGTATACTTTGCGGAAGCGCCCAGCGAATTGCAACATAATTGTCCTCCCGGATGATTCAAGCTTGGAGAAGTGCTTACCCCAACGAGTGTGGGTTTTAGAAGAACCTGATGAAAATACAAGAATCGGCCGAACCGAGCAACCTCCTTCATGGATCTTTAGCATCTATTCATAAATAGACAATAGGTGCATTCGTACAATAGACACTATTACTTTGACTTCAACTTTGACAACAGGTAGGCTGACCCTAATAATTGTTTGACCATGCTGAATGTTGCGGCTCGCTATCTATTTATAATCATTCTACATTTTTGTTATCACTTGCTTTAGCAATCGTCTAGCAATACCAATGGCCACGACAATGATGGCAAACAGTACTCTTCGAAACCATGGAATCAAATGTCCATCCCAAGTGTGTGGCAACTCCTTGTACGCAGGCAATTGGATGGGTTGTCCTAGCTTTGGTCCACTTGGAGGACGGTTCTTCCCCTTGCATTATTGATTTGTACAGCACCGTACGTACGTCCCAATCCACTTTGAGCTCGCCATAGTTATATTCAATGTAGTACTACTAGGCGTCGGGCTTGTGTCGATGATCATGGCTTGTTCTTTGACAAAGGATGGTTTCGCAGATAGATCCATTGAGTTTATACAAGTAGATGACTTGGAAGCCACGTTGATCGGAGGATGCTACAACGGAAACACAGTGTAAAGGAATGCGAGGAAATGAGTAAAATTAATATAACCAAGTATTATATATTGAGAGCCTACTCAATCAGGCAAATTTTTGCTTTGGGCTCGAGTGCGGTTCTCAATTTTGAGACTCTCCTTGGCCTTGTTACCCGATCCAGTTGTGATTGCAGTGATGCGGCGAATAATCAAGTCGGCCCAGTTGTCCTTGGCCTGCTCCTTCTCACTTTTGATGGACACATAATCGTTGCCACTTTTCACAAAGCGCTCCTGCGTACCTTAACTACCTTTGAAGTCACTTGCATGAAAGGTTGGAAGCGCGGGGTCGATTATCGAGTACATTGGCTCAAGCGCGCAGTGGATCTTGTCGCCGGCGTTCTGAAGCAAATCCCATAGCATGAGCTTGAATTCAGCAACGAGATGTCGCTCCACCGCAGCAGGAACCATCCGAAAGGTCAAAAGCAACAAAGGCAGGCCGTTCGGCGATCCAAGGCTTTGGCACAGTTGTGAAGACTCTGCTTGAGTCCTCCGTGGATCATAGCCTTTTCAAGGACCTGTAAACGTAAACGTGGGAATAAATTGATAGCGATAGCGTGAGATGGACTGCCATTGCCACCATAATATGATGGGCCAAATCGACACTACATTTAAACTCACCTCCTTGAGGGCGTCCAAGACACTCATTTCCACCTGCTCGGCAGGCTACTCGGGGAATTCAGCTTTGCGTGTTGGTTCATCATCGGCCATTTTGAATGTTTTTTATTGGTCTATTTAGCAAAATATAGTTAAAGTTGATTCTCACACTACGTCAATATGAGAGGTTCCTAGAATGAACGCAAGGAGCGATGGATGGGTTGGCCAAGGCGAAACCACACCCTCCATAACCACCAAATGGTGGCATGTCGTCGATGTCATGGTGCACCAAACAACAAATGACGACGAGGCAGAAATGGATAATTGCGGCGCGGTTGGATGTGTGGTAGTGGAAGCAGAAAAAAAATGACGGGTTTTCTATTTTATTAATAAATACAAGCATATAGGATGTATAAAAAAAAGGAACACATGCCGAGCATGGGGAGGACGGCGCTCGAAAGCAAGGTTTGGCAAGAAGTGGAGGAATGCGTTTCCAGGATTCCCTCTGAGAGCCGTGTCGCATGCTGACATCATTTGCTGTGCTTTCACCGAGATTTGTACTGTACTGCACTGTACTGTACTGTACTGTACTGTACTGTACTGTACTGTACTGTACTGTACTGTACTGTACTGTACTGTACTGTACTGTACTGTACTGTACTGTACTGTACTGTACTGTACTGTACTGTACTGTAC
>OOGD01000316.1_pt1 | contig 10003 bp, 5 predicted proteins | sample 1670381 | NCBI WGS metagenome assembly OOGD01 (sample SAMEA98146918, study PRJEB22522) | marine metagenome | biome: marine biome; feature: marine water body; material: sea ice | place: Arctic Ocean | collected 14-Sep-2015 | depth 1.3 m | reverse complement strand
GAGGAGGAGCATGGACACAAGTAGCAAGAAACAGACAAAGCGGAGGCGCAAAAGGCGGACGAGGAGGAAGTGGAGGACGAGTAGGAGGAAGAGGAGAAGGCAAACAAGGTAGCGGAGCAGGCGCAGAAGCAGGAGGTAAAGGAGACGGCACAAAAACAATAAAACCGCGGACCACCCAGCAAAAGGCGATGGAACGTAAAAAGACGATAGCCGCAGTACCTGGAGCGTGGAAATACCTGCGGGAAGCCCGGTCAAAACCAGTCATCACGCTTTTTGATTCAGACTCGGATGAAGACAAACCCGATGCGAACATTCTTACACAAGACACTGTGGCGGAGGATCCACCCGCCAGCCAAGGAAAACAGGATTCGCAGAAAAAAGCAACCCCCCCAAGTGTACTCCAAGGAACAGTTACTGGTGACCCAGTCAGGACACAGGCGCAATTCAAAAAACTCCTCGGTGTGACGGCAACTTTAGACTCGGACACCGACGAAGATGAGCATAGGGACACACTCGGCGCCTTGAACCGGACCCCAACCTCGGGGTACGATCCCTTCTTGAAAGAACTTAACTCCAAGAACCCAAATCCTGGACAGCCCTTCCAGTTCTTCCCACTCACAGACCAGGAGACTGTGGCGAAAATGACAGATTCCACAACAGGCTCCAAAAAGAGACGGTACAAGAAGCTACAATATGTAGCAAGATATGACTGGCGGGTAAAAGTAGAGGCCGGGGAAGAAAACCCACCGGAGAAAACCATGGAGGCACTTCAAAAACAGTACGAACGACTTCTCTCCGCTGACCCAACCATGGTCATCCTCGCATGGCAGGACAAGGACGCAGGAATACCCCCCCCTCACCAGAACGCGAGACATACCCAAGTTGTTAACGGAGTCCAGGAAATACTTCTATAATGCGCAACTCCGCCCAAAAGGGGGATTTTTGTATGTCCGAGTTATGATAGCTCACGCTCGGACATTCTCCGACATCAGGGAAAACATAGGCTGGTGGTGGAGAAAAGAGGACTTTTGAATGTACCACAGGCCCCTACAGGTGGAACATACCGAATCCGCCGGGTGGGTTCTATACTCTCTTGGATCAATGGACACCACTGAACTGGCAAACATAACAAAACAGCACACTGGAGTATCGGTAGCCTATCGTTGGCGCGTGATCTCCCTGGGACGTCGAGGAATTATCCCAGAGGATCAAAAGGTGAAAGCAATGCACATTGAGGTGGAACAATCAGAGGTCCATAGAGTAACTCCCATCCTGCAGCAATTCTTCCGGGACTCAAAAACGCCAGGTCACCCTTTGTGTTCGGAAATGAGGCTAGTACCAGAAATGAACAGCCTGTCGGCACCAGTATCGATTAGCAAAGCGGAGCGTCTGCGCAATCGACAAAAACATTTTCAAACACTGCTCGGACGAGCAACAACTTGGGAGTTAACGGCCATCGACTTCTCACACAAGGAATTGGACAACAGGTCCCTCAGGAACCTCATCTCAACCCTTCTTGCCAAAGATGGAAAACGTCTTTTTCACGCTGTCCACAAAGTGTACCAAAAAGACGACTATTGCTTCAACTTCCGCCCCGCGGTGGAGAGCGAGGCTCGGAAAATGGTTGGGGACCTACTCCCGTACCTACTGCATACGGCGCAGGGAAATACAAAGGCCGAAGAGGCCCTGAAAGGATTCTTTACTCCGGAGGCCGTTGAACGGGCCGCAGCAGCAACGTGGGATGCCGTAAACCACTGCTGTATTACAAGAGCCGACCTAGAAGTCAGCGAAATTCCAGAGGATGACGAATATTCATTTGCGGACGTCAAGGAGGAGACCGCCACGGTGATCATCAACCCACCGGAGAAAAACGGACGTTCCAAAGACAACAATTCTAACAGGACTGGACAAGGACCAGGACTCCGTCTCAACTTTTCAACCCCAAACAGCATCTATGACTTCAGGTACATCGGGACCTCCACGGATTACACCAAGAATCTCGTCACCCAACCAGTCCGTGGCCTCGGATCTAACCTCTCTGTCGGAACAAGTAGGGACTCTGGACGCCAGCATGTCGACCCTGCAACAAGACCTGGGTAAGGTACAAGGAGAACTGAAAGGCCTAGCAGCAATGCACCCGATGATGGAACAGATGATAGCCATGATGAAAAACATGCCGAGCTATCAAAGCCCCCCCTCCAGCGAACCTACAGAGAAAGGTGCTGGAGGAAACGATTAGTCCGTTACAAGGCGCCGGTGAGATTGGGCCGCCCTCACCACCGCGCATTCGCAGGTCTCTTGCTGATGCCCCGACACCATCAGCTTGCCACCCCGGGGGACATGCACCGCAATCCCCCGAAGTCCAAACATCACAAGACCGTACATCCTGGGGAAATGTTCTCTCCCTCCCCCCCGAAAGATCACTTGCGGGTTGCCATTATGAACATCAACGGCCTTCCTGCAAAAACTACAGATGGGAAGAATGAATGTCTACGCACCTTCCTCACTGAAAATAGAATTGATATAGCGGCAATATCAGAATTCAATCTACATTGGTCTTCTCTCGAACCCCATCAAAAACTATTTCACAGAACACAAGGATGGTTTGAAAGCCTCCACACCACAACAGCGTATTTCGAAAAGTATCCGGTAAAGCGCACGTTCCAAACAGGAGGAGTAGGTGTTTGGAGTATAAACAAGTCGGCCCACCGCGTATCAAACAAATCGGGACAGGATAAATCAGGACTCGGTCGCTGGGCCTGGTCGCGATTTAACGGACGGAATGGAATGCACCTACGGGTTATCTCGGCCTACCGTCCCGTCTTTAATCCAGAAGCAGATAGCTCCGTATATGCACAACAGAAGGCCTTTCTCACCGCAAACCAAGACAGCCGATGTCCACGCATAGCCTTTATTGAAGACCTGGCAAAGGACGTCACGATCTGGATGGCGGCTGGAGACCAAATAATTCTGGGTATAGATGCCAACGACGACGTCCGGAACTGCTCTCTTTCAACAACACTCCAGGAACTAGGTCTGTACGAAGCCATCACCGAAAAACACGGACAAGACGGGCCACCAACCCACAACCGGGGTTCAACGCCCATTGACGGTTGTTACGTCTCCTCGGGCTTACTAGGCCTGCAATGCGGCTACATGGACTCCTTCGTGGACCATTCATGCCTCTGGCTCGATCTACCAATGACAACCGCACTAGGCCACGCCATGCCAAATATCATTAAGCCACAGGCGCGACGGCTCAAGTGCAACGACCCCCGGATTGTGGCGGAATACAACCGAAGACTGGTCAAACTTTACCAGGAACAACAAGTGGCAACAAAGCTGCAGCGCATACATGCACTAAACGGCTCCGGCGCCTGGGCACAAGCAGAAGTAGAGTACGAAGACCTCGACAGCATCATTGTCGCCTCCAAGAAAACTGCAGAACGGCACTGTCGGAAATTTAAGTATGGCGGCACGGCCTGGTCACCAGCGTTTGCAGCAAACCGCATGGTCACGGACTTCTGGCACTTTGTGGTCAAACTGGTACACGGAGCACGGCCGAATGTACGACTATACCTCCGAAAAATGAAGAAGGCAGGGCTTGACATTGATTGGAGGACCTACACCAGGGCGATGGCACAAACCAAGTTGGCGGAAGCGTATGCGGCCAAGAAGCAGATCCAGAAGGATGCGTCAAAATTAAGACGTACTCACATCGAAGCTTTAGCAGACGCACACATTGCAGCCGGGATGGAAGAAGCTGCCTCTGTGGTTCAAAATATGCTGCGACGCGAAAGACAACGGCAGGACGCAAGACTGATTCGGCATGTAACGGGAAAAACACGTATGGGCTCCGTCCCGTATGTCATTGCCCCAAACCAAGACGGTGATTTAGAAACAATGCACGATAAAGCACCAATGGAAAATGCTTGCCTGGACGAAAACAAAGGAAGATTCTCGCAGGCCTCACACACCCCACCTCTTCAGCCACCCCTGTACTCTTGCATAGGAGCCCTCGGGATTTCACCATTTTCAGACGAGATCCTACAAGGAACCGCGACCCTCCCCCCAAATTTAGACCCTAACACAAACCGGCTACTACAGGCGCTGGCAAGGCCCCCCGAAGTACCACCACCAACCCCGTGGACCTTTACCCTGGCCGAGCACATCTCGGGATGGCGAAAAGCTCGCGAATCCACCTCCTCGAGTCCCTCGGGAATTCATTTTGGGCATTATATTGCAGGAACTTATGACCCACTGGTGGCGGAAGTCGACTATCTCATGGCGTTGTACCCATACGAAACGGGCTACTCACCAAGACGATGGCAGGTGGGGCTCAACTGTATGATCAAAAAAAAACCTGGAAATTTTGCGGTGAGCGCACTACGGGCGATCCTTCTGTTTGAAGCGGACTTCAACCAGAACAACAAACGGTTTGGACGGGCCGTCATGTATAACGCCGAAGATCTATGCCTTCTGGCCAAAGAACAGTACGGCAGCAGGAAACGGAAGTCGGCGATCGATCACTGCCTAAACCGTCGTCTGACCTTCGACATGGCTCGCCTCCGGAAAAGACCTTTAGCGGTATGCTCCAATGACGCGAAGGCTTGCTACGACAGAATTGTGCACGCCATTGCCTCCATAGCACTACAACGGGTAGGAGCTCCCAAGGAACCGATCATATGCATGTTCACGACACTACAGAAACTGCGACACCACATTCGGACAATTTACGGGGACTCAGAGATCTCTTTCTCGGGTGAACTGTGGGCAGTACCAATCCAGGGGGTAGGACAGGGTAACGGAGCCGGACCCCAAATCTGGGCACTAATCAGCACACCTCTCCTCAATATCCTGAGAAATGAAGGGTACGGAGTTTGTTTCAAAACAGCCATGACACAGGAAGAGATCAAGTTTGCGGGCTACGCGTTCGTGGACGACACTGACTTGTGCTGCTCTTCTTTAGATGAAACGGCCACCCCAACTAAAGTGGCAGAAGACCTCCAAAAAGCACTGGACATCTGGGAAGGTACGCTACATGCCACCGGCGGCGCTATCGGACCGCCCAAGACCAAATGGTGGGCGATTAGCTTTGCCTGGGACGCCGGGGATTGGTCATATGCAACCATTGAGGACTCCCCAGCCACACTCTCGGTCCGCGATCCACACGGAGTTCAGACCCAGCTCGAACGGCTCCCAGCACACCAGGCGATTAGGATGCTCGGGGTGAGACTAGCACCGGATGGCAACAATGATGCGGAAGTCGCGTACCTCCGGTCAAAGGCCAAAGACTGGGCAGAACGAATCCGTAACGGGCACCTACCAAACCGCCTCGCTTGGCAATCCCTGCAATCCTCAATTCTCCGGACGCTCCAGTATCCGTTACCAGCTACCACATTCACGAAACAGGAAGCCACAGACATCATGGGGGACCTACTCGCGGACGGACTCAACTCACTAGACATCTGCAGGAAATTTCCTCTTGACCTAGTACATGGCCCACGAAGATTTCAGGGCCTGCAAGTCCCACACCTCTATACAGCGCAAGGTACCGACCATATTTCAAAAATAATCCGCTTCACGTACGACCTCACATCTCTGACAGGTTCCATGATCCGAGCACAACATGAACAACTCCTAGTAGAGACAGGCTTGGACCCACCACTCTTCAACCAACCCTTCAAACCTTGGAAGAAGGCCGTAACCAAGTGTTGGCTGTCGCACCTGTGGGAGTTTTTAGAAGACTCTCACCTCACGATGGAAGACGAAGGCCCATCCCAAACGATGAAACGCGAGAATGATAAACTAATCACGCAACTGCTTGTTCAAGATGGCCTCGAAGGCGAAGACCTCCTATGGGTAAACCGGTGTAGACTATGGTTACAAGTGGTCTCCCTTGCAGACCTTACACAAGGACACCACGCCCAAGTGAGCGACTCAATCTGGTCCGGAGCCGCCCCGTGCTCCTGGAATAAGCACATTGACTGGCCTTTCCAGGAAAAACCACCGAAAAAACATTGGGACCTCTGGCGGCGAACCCTCGACCGTCTCCTGAACCTTACCCAGCGTTGCCTCCCCGAGAGCCACCACTTAGGACCCTGGACAAACCTCCCCAGCAATTGGACATGGTACTTCGATCCCGTCAACAACCTACTGTACGAGCAGGACAAAGCTGCATGGTTTTGCTACAAACGCCTCCCGGGACGCAGCTCTAGAAGAGTACAAATGCGCTTCCCGACCACGGGCAGGAAACAAGCAACTCCTCCACCATCCCACGCAGAACCAGCCTCCATCTCCACATCGGGTTCACTGTTGGTTCTATCCAGTCATGCACCCAGCGTCACTGTAACCAGACCCACAGCACCCTCCTTCCAAGCTCTCCTCGACACCCAGCCACCCTCCCTTGCGTGGGCGTACGAATTCGGGGACTCATGGGGGAAGGCTCCCCTTATTGCACAAGCACTGCGGGAAGGTCGTCTAACAAGCGTCAGCGACGGCTCCTTCAAGACAAGGTTTGGAACAGCAGCGTGGGTCTTCGAGACATTAGACAAGCTCACAAAAATGGACGGTGGATGCATAGTACCAGGTCACCCCAGTATTCAAAGTTCAGGACGGAGTGAACTGGCTGGCCTATACGGTATAGCCGCTGTGGTGTACCTCCTCTGCAAATACTACAACATCCAAGAAGGAGCCATAGAGGTCGGATGTGATGGACTAAATGCGCTCCGGGATTGTTTTACCCCGGGGTTTACAGCATCCTGTGCCAAACCACACTTTGATCTGGTATGCGCGATCCGTACCCTTATCAAGCGCACACAAATCAAATGGACATGGCGTCATGTAGATGGGCATCAACTGGACGATCCCTTTCTAGCGTACGGAGACCTTGATCGGTGGGGACAACTAAACGAAGACATGGATTTACAGGCAAAAGCTCTCCTGCACATCATGCACCACGACCGAACCCTCCAATACCGAATCTACGCTGAACCCTGGACCCTCTGGGTGGGCAACGAAAAAGTTTCCGCCAACACACCGGACCGTATCCGTTGGGCTACGGACGGGCCGCGGTGTATAGCACGCTGGAACAAACACCACAAATTTGGCACGGCCTCTAGCAACGACGTGGATTGGGATGCAACAGAAGACATGATGGACTCCCTCCCAAACGCACGGGCACGGTGGACAACAAAACACTCCTTCGGAATGTGTGGTGTCGGCAAATGGATGCTGAGATGGAAAAAGCGGACTACGGCGGACTGCCCTCACTGCGGGGAATTCGAAGATGCCGTACATGTCTGGTTGTGCCATAGCCAAGCCGCAGCCGATCAGTGGACGACTGCCCTGGCGGACCTCGAAGCGTGGTTGGACAAACATAACACCGACCCAGCACTTCGGGAGCTTCTTCTAACAGGACTCCTGGCCTGGCGGAACAACCACCTGGTACCCTCCTCGATCAAACACCCAATCCTTGCTGCGCTGCAGGGTCAACTGGGCTGGCAATCGATATTTGAAGGCCGTCCAGCTATGGGGTGGAAGGAAGCACAGCAGGAATATTATATCGCCAACGGCAAGAGGCAGACAGGACGTAGATGGCTCTCACAACTGCTGATACAACTGAATAACATAGCCTTCCAACTCTGGGACGTGAGGAACAAGACACTCCACAGCAACAAATGTGATCTGGCACACGAAGTACAAATTCAGGATGTACTCGAGGCATTCTCAAGCTCACACGAACACTCGGTGGCAGACGCACGGCACTTCTTCCGACACGGCTTACAGACGGTACTGGATAAGCAGCCACACCTCCGAGCTGCCTGGTTATACAAGGTACAGTCTGCCCTGAAAGGACACACGACGGAAAACAGCACAGCGGAACTACAGCAGCGTCGTACACTACAACAGCAGCAGCAAAGCATCCGACGATTCCTGGGGGCAACCAGACACGCACCACAAGCACCCCAAGCAATCCGCGCGCGTAGGGTACCCAGACCCACACGTCAACTTCCTACCAGACGGTACAAACAACGGCAGCTGCCTCGATACTCCAAGACATAGGGCTCGACTTCCAGCCCAACTTCTACCCAGGCCCAACTTTAGGGGAGGGTTCTCATACACTCCTCACTACGCTAAGAAGTGTGCTATTGGAAACCGTCCGTCCTTGGTCGGTCTGTACGTCACTGTATCTTTCTTCTGTTTGTTTCTTCTTCTGATCTGAAAGATCCAAACATCAGCAACCCTTCTCATAAACACAAATTGTGCTCAAACTACGGATCCGTGCTGCAGTTATTGTACGGAAACAAGACCCACCATGGCCAACAACCCCACCCACCAGTCAACCGATCCAAACAATCAAATGACCCCAGATCTCAGGAACGCCATCTCCCAACTCGGACAGCAACTTACCGGACTTGCGCAGGAAACCCGAGAACTACGAATGATATCCGAGACTAATGCGCAGGACATCCAGGCACTACGAATGATGGTTGAGAATTTCATGACAGAGTCCGAGAATCGTGCGGCCCGCGATGAGGCGAGACGGGCACAGAACCGAGAACAACAGCTTCACCACCTCCCACCGATACCAAGCTTCTATGCGGTGGCACAAGGAACACAACCAGGCGTGTACGAAAATTCGGCGGACGCCAACATTCAGACATGGGGTATTGCTGGTTCCATGCAGCACCGCTTCAACACAATGGCAGAAGCTCTCGCGTACATTGCGGAAAACCGTGATACCTTACTACCCGATCCACCGTTGTTTGTCATCGACCGCAGGGGAGAGGATGATTTTGAACAAGATATGAACTTTTAGGGGACAGTACGCCTGCGCACGCGGCTCAGGGGTACACCCCCACGCCAGCCATCCGTGACGAGGCAAATCCATCACTGCAATTCTGACACCCAACCTTTCACACATCAAGACCAGATTGACATAAATTATCCTTTTCTATGTCGAATAGTACTAGTCCTCACTTCACCATGGCACGCCCCCAACAAGGAATACCGGACGCCAATGCCTCTGACAACAATAACCGGAACGGCAGCTTTTTGACCAGCGGGCACCAGGCTACGTGGGCATACCAATTCTATCTGGACAACACAGCAAGGGCAAATGGACCACGGAACGGATGGGCTGTATGACAGAACAACGCAACATCGAGCTATGACCAAGGTACCCCGGCATTTTTCCAACCGCACACACCACACACTCCTCCCCGGATATTCGTGACGAACATCCGAGGTCTCTACACCAATCCTCGTCTGACATCCATCTTCCGCGGTTTCCTCTCGGACCATCGCACTCTCTGGACCGACCTCACTGTTTCCGAGACACTTGTGGACAGTATTGTGCCCAGGCCCACTGCGCGTGACACCCCAGGCTTGGTTCAACTCCTCGAGCAACATCACGTCCGAGTATGCCACAACGACGCAACATCGAGCTACGACCAAGTTACCCCGGCGGTTCCTTACAGGGCGATGGACACTACTATTCCAGCACTGGCGGAACGTGACAGTCCCACATCACAACACCGATGGCAGGTAGCCCTTGGCCGCTGGCTACCGAAAACAGCTCCTCAGTCGGTCGGGCACGTTTTGCGTCGGATCACTATAATGGAAGCAGACCGGACATATCTCACACAACACCAGAGCAGCCACAACACTGACGCCATAAGGGAGGGTCCCTCAGGACAGTACGGAAGCAGACCACCTACCTCAGCGCTCGAGACCTGCCAAACCCGCCGTACGAAGGCACCTACACATTGTGAGGAATGAATTAAGTTTCAACCTCAACCGCTCTTAAGGCCCGACCCTGTCCACACCCGACTCAAGCTGCTACTAACTATCCGAGGAATGAATTCAGTTTCAACCTCACCCGCTCATTCCCATTCTAGTCCCAACCCAGGCTTCCAGACCATCCTCTGTGTTTCATCTTCTACTTCTTCGTGTACATGTGTATCTGTCTCTTATACCAATCTGACCCTGCCGACGAAGA
>OOGD01000315.1_pt1 | contig 10011 bp, 8 predicted proteins | sample 1670381 | NCBI WGS metagenome assembly OOGD01 (sample SAMEA98146918, study PRJEB22522) | marine metagenome | biome: marine biome; feature: marine water body; material: sea ice | place: Arctic Ocean | collected 14-Sep-2015 | depth 1.3 m | reverse complement strand
AAGCGTCAGATGTGGAGAAGAGACAGGCTTCGTACGTGACATGTTAAAAAATGCCGACGATTTAGCCATTATTGAAGGCGTAATCGGTTTAGCTAAAGCATTCCAGCGTGACGTAATTGCTGAAGGCGTAGAAACAATCGACCATGGAGTCGCACTGTTGAAACTGGGCTGTGAGTTAGCGCAGGGTTATGGCATTGCTCGACCCATGCCTGCCGGTAATATTCCAGAATGGCTATCTAGCTGGAAAGCTGACGATGCTTGGCGAAACACAAAGTCGTGTCGAGACTGACTGGTTGCGCCCCGGTAAATTGCTGTGTCTGATGGCTATGGGCGATCACCCATTAAATAAACACACTCTCAGAGCTAACTTTTTCACAACACTACGGACCTTGGCGCGCGGTCTAGGTGGTTAAGACTGTTAACCGAGTGACGCCATTGATTTACTTGCCTATTAATGAAACTTATAATTTACCTATACCTCCTTAAACACTCAAAAACCAGCCTTTGACTGCAAGTACAGATGCTCAATCCTATCATTTATGTACCTAAATCTGGCTGGCTGAACAGCGCTAGCTAAAATTAATTGAACCGTTTTTTTAGTTGCTATTTCGTCGCAATATACGGTTCATATTAAGTGGATGAGCTTGACATTATGCTATTCATTACAGTTTGTACTATAGTAGCTGGAATACTCTAGATATCAGCATTTCAAGTATCATCATTAGTCGATATAAACATGAATGGCATCGGATCACGAATTTCAACCGTTTCAAACTCGCCTCTCATCGCGAACCCAATGACTAAACAAGCGATCGGTTCAGAACACACCGATACAAAACAGGATATTTTCAGCGCCGACAAAGAGACTTCTGAAAGTAACGCCAACAAGGCCCCTCACCACAGTGAAGCCCCAGAAAACAACGTTAACACCCGACCCGAACAAGATCAGTCCAAGCCGGGGCAGCAAAGCCTGGAGCAATCAAAGCAAGAACTGGCGATCATTCGAGATTTGTCTGCGAGAGACCGCGAAATTCGCGCTCACGAACAAGCACATGCTTCGGCCGGTGGGCAGTATGCCGGTGCCGCCAGCTTGACCTATCAACGGGGACCTAATGGTGTTAACTATGCGGTTGGTGGTGAGGTTTCGATCTCTACTCTGCCCGGTGGCGATGCACAATCCAGACTGCAGGCAGCCGAGCAAATTAAGCGTGCAGCATTGGCACCCGCTACCCCTTCAACACAGGACAGGCAGGTCGCGACGCAAGCTTCCCAAACTGCCACAAAGGCCAGAGCCGAAATAGCGACTGAAAACTTGGAAGAGCTTAGTGCATTAAATAGCGCTGAAGTGGCTACATCTAAAAATGAAGAGGTTAAAGCTGATAGCCGAACAAAAAATGAGGCTAATATAGCCGTAAGGGAGAGCAATTCAGCTACGCAGGCGTTTAAAAACGTTACGAATGCCGGTGATGTGGGCGCTATATTGAATCGACTTGTTTAATCAACTTATTTTATAAACTTATTTTATAAACTATTTAACCAGCTTGCCTAATTTATCCGGTTTCACAGCATGTCAATTACTTTGCTCTCCGAGCTTCCACTCGATCCATCATCGACTAATATCTGGAAAAATTCGGCGGCCAGTCACTAGATCGACTGTGACCAGATTTAAATCTAGCAACAAAGGTTTATAGCAGACTGCCCACGACAAACCTTGCGCATCAACCGCAATCGTTAGCCCGATACTCGAGTCAATATCGGGCAAGAAATATCATATTGAGTGAATCTACTGTGTTTAGCATGCATACTTCATAGCTAAATATTACAGCTCCCCATAAAAGGCATTACTCGCTATTTTGGTGTAGGCCACCGCATCGTACAAAATTGGGTTAGTGCCCGCTGCACCATCGAGTACTGCCATTTCACCTATTTCTGACAAACGAGAATCGTCGGGAATAATAGCTGACAGTTTATGATGAATCCCAACCTCTTTACGCAGTGTCAAAATCCAGTCCATAAACGCATCAAAACTAGGGTCGAGGTCAAGATAGCGTGCTAGACGTGAGATGCGTTCTTCGATGACACTCTGATTCGCCTTCAACACATAAGGCATCAAGATCGCGTTTAGCATGCCGTGGTGCGCGTCATAAGTAGCGCCCAGTGGATGAGCCAAAGCGTGCATTGCACCCAGCCCGCGTTGGAAAGCCGTAGCACCCATCGCCGAGGCCACGATCATTTGAGTACGAGCCTCGATGTTAGAACCATCGGCAACTGCTGTCGGTAGATATGTCTTAATTAATCGTATGCCTTCAATCGCAATGCCTTCTGCCATGGGGTGATAACCTGGCGAACAGAATGCTTCTAGATTATGCGACAGCGCGTCCATACCCGTCGCAGCGGTCAATGCGGTAGGTAACCCAAGGGTGAGTTCGGGGTCGAGAATAACCAAAGCTGGCAACATTTTCGGATGAAAAATAATCGCTTTCTTATGTTCTATCTCGTTCACAATAACCGATGCGCGACCCACTTCTGAACCGGTGCCAGATGTGGTCGGTACACCAATGATAGGTGGGATTTTGTCAGGGTCTGCATTCAGCCAATTATCTCCAACATCTTCCAGGTCCCATAACGAGCAAGTTTGATTAGCGGCCACTGCGACGGCTTTAGCAGCATCGAGACCACTACCACCACCAAATGCGATGACACCATCGTGATTGCCGGCTCGGTAAGCCGCGATGCCATTTTCGACATTAGTGCCCGTTGGGTTAGGTTTGATATCGCTAAATACAGCAATTGCTAAACCTGCTTGGCGACAGTTAGCGACAATATCGCTCACCATAGGTAAACCAGCAAGACCAGGATCGGTGATTAGTAAGGGCGCTTTCATGCCCATTTCGGTGCATGCGGTAGCGAGTTCGTTTATTCGGCCTGCACCAATGCGTATGGCCGTTGGGTAATTCCAGTTTGCATTCACGTTGTTATATCTCTCATTAACTTCTAACTAGAAAATTTTAATATCGGTTTGGATCCTGTATTGGAAACCGTATTGAGTCTATCTTCGCTACTTCGCACACCCATGTTTATGGCATTTCGTATTTTAAAACGCGTGAGTGTCGAAGAAATAACGCTAAATCTGCTTCAGATGATAAGACTTAGGTCGAGTCATATGCTCAAACCCGACTGACGAAAGGGTGCATCCCCGTCCAGAATTTTTAACACCGGTCCAGGCCAGAGCCGGATCAAGATAGTCACAACGATTCATAAACCAGGTGCCTGTCTCGATTTGATCACCAATATGAATCGCTACTGCTTCATCTTGCGTAAATACCGCTGCAGTCAAACCAAACTCGCTATCATTCATCAACTTAATCGCTTCATCATCACTACTTACCGACATAATACCAATCACCGGACCAAATGTTTCTTCGGTCATTATGCGCATGCTGTGATCAACATTCACTAACACCTGAGGTGCCAGATAAGGCGTGTTTCTTGCATCAGCAGAAAATAGAGCAGGGTCAACTAGTGCCTTCGCGCCGGCTGCAACCGCATCATCAATTTCGCCTCGTACAAAATCAGCGGCACCCGTTCTTACCATGGGACCCAAATTTGACGCTGCATCGTCTGGGCGACCCAGCTGATAACTTTTGCACAGGGCAACAACTCCAGCAACAAATTCATCGTATATGGTTTCGTCTACATAAACTCGTTCGATACCGCAACAAGATTGGCCTGAGTTGAAAATGGCACCATCCGTGACTGTCTCGATAGCATATTGCAGGTTTGCATCTTTACGCACATAGGCGGGATCTTTGCCACCTAGCTCTAATCCAACCCCAATAAACCGTCCAACACTGGCGCGTTCAACCATTTCTCCACCAGACACCGAACCAGTAAAGGCAATGAAGTTGATTTCGGGGGCCTGAATAACATTTGCGGTATCGCCACGAGTCAAATGTAAGTATTGGAAAACACCTTCGGGTAGACCCGCTTCAGTGAAGGCTCGATGTAAGCGCTCGGCACACAAAGGTGTTTGTACCGAGGGTTTGAGAATAACGGCATTACCGGCGAGTAATGCAGGCATGATTGCGTTTACGGCCGTCATGTAAGGGAAATTCCAGGGTGCGATAACAAACACAACACCCAGCGCTTCTCGTTTGATATATCGCTTAAAGCCTTCTTTTTCACCCGGGTTAATATCCGCCAATGCCGTATCGGCAGTCGATATCATATAGCGAGCACGCTCCTCGAAGCTATCCACTTCACCGGGTGTCTGTGATATTGGACGGCCCATTTGCCAGCTTAACTCTTGTGCAATTTCGGCTTTGTACCCAACAAAGGCATCGACTGCCTTTGAGCACAATGCCTGACGTTCAGCGACTGATTTTTTCTTCCATTGTTTTTGTGCTGTCACGGCGGCACTTAAAACTGTCTGAATCTCAATTTCGGATGCGGTTTCACGCTCGACATAAACACTGCCATCAACAGGCGTGATACATTGAATTGTTGTCATTTTTAATACTCTTTAAAATTGTTTATTTATTTTGGTCAGTTATTCAGATCAGTTATTTACTTCGGTTATGACCGTTCAAAACCACGTGCCACTTCCCAATCCGTCACCCGACGATCGTATTCAAACTGCTCATATTTTGCAGCATGTACATAATGGTTAATCACATCATCGCCCATTGCCTGACGCAAAAATTCCGATTCATCCAGAGCAACAGTCGCGGCTCTTAGCGTAGTTGGAATCTCACGCAGATTATCTCCATCATAGGCATTGCCTTTAAATTCAGGTTCGAGCTCCATTTTATTTTCAATGCCGTCTATTCCGGCTGCAAGTAATGCAGCGAAAGCCAGGTATGGATTTAAGTCACCACCACCGACTCGGCATTCAACCCGAATCCCCTTACTATTGTCACCACATAGACGATACCCAGCAGTCCGGTTATCCAGGCTCCAAATGGCTTTAGTTGGTGCAAAGGTGCCTTCTGCAAAGCGCTTATATGAATTGATATAAGGTGCCAGAAAATAAGTGATTTCACTGGCATGGGCCAGTAATCCTGCCATGTAGTGGCACATCAGATCCGACATGCCATATTGCTTATCGGGGTCATAAAACAAAGATTCCTTGCCGTCCATACTCCACAAGGATTGATGCACATGAGACGAGTTACCGGCATGATCATAAGACCACTTTGCCATAAATGTGAGCGAACGGCCCTTAGCAAAGGCAATTTCTTTGCAGGCATTTTTAGTGATTGAATGTCGATCTGCCATCACCAATGCTTCATCATATTTTACATTAATTTCACCTTGCCCGGCAGAAGCCTCACCCTTTGAACATTCAACAGGAATACCCGCTCCATAGAGACCATTACGAATGGCTCGTACCACATCTTCTTCTTTCGTGGTCTGCAATATATGGTAATCCTCGTTATAAGCACTTGCAGTATTCATATTACGATAGCCCATCTGCTGTGCCGCTTCGAAGCTTTCATTAAACAAATAGTATTCTAATTCACTCGCCATTAGCGGCTTCATTCCGAGTGCTTCCAAGCGCGCAATTTGCTTTTGTAAAATGGCTCGAGGAGAATGTGGAACGACTTTATGCGTTTTATGATCAAGCATGTCACACAAAACCAAAGCAGTTCCTTCCAACCAAGGCGTTCGGCGTAAGGTTGTTAAATCAGGTTTCATGACATAATCGCCGTAGCCTGCTTCCCAGCTAGTCGATTGATAACCTTTGACTGTTTCCATCTCCATATCAGTTGCGAGTAAATAATTACAACAATGGGTTTCTTCCCAGGCACTGTCAACAAAGAACTGAGCATGGAAACGTTTACCCATCAAACGCCCTTGCATATCGACCTGACAGGCCAGCACTGTATCGATGTTGCCTAACGAAACCGCCTGTTTTAATTCTTCTAATGTGAGCATACCTGTCATTTAAATACCTTTTTAAGTCTTTAATAAAATTTATTTTCTCATATTTATGAACCATGACACCTTGAACGTATCGTGATTATCACCTTTAGCCATTCCGTTAAGGATGACTCAGTTTTTACGTACCAAAGTTATAAGTCTAAATATCACAACCACTTTTAGTTTTATTTCGGAATCTTCCACAGTCTCGCCCCAAAACTTAATACCCGCAACCTCCATAGTGATAATAGATAGACAACTTAAAAAATGGATGACCAAAGCAAAATGCAAGCCATATAAAAAGACCATGCATAATAAAGCGCTCAGCTCTATAGTTCATGACCTCTGTGAATCGCATATATTGACTAAATATTTTTAGCTTTTACTGCTTCAAGCTTAAGCGCACCGGTTATCAAGCTTCCGAGTCGCTCTGCCCATTGTGCCTGCCCTTCATTATCACGGATCAAATCATTACGCACTTCAAACATAACATTGGACAGTTTGCGCCGGACACCATGCATCGCCAGAGTATGGGTAACACCATCTCCAGCCTCGTAAGGCTGGTTGAGTGCGGCACTGTATTGGCCCAATTTGAGACCTAACTCTAAAGTATAGGCAGCAAAGCTAGCGTCTGAAGCATCATGAATAATCCCTAAGTCAAGATACCGTTGCTGTCCTTTAAAAACGGGCGTGAAACTGTGTATGCAGACTATTGCTGGGCTTGTGCCCTGTAGTAGACAATCCTCAATTACTTGCTCAATCGCTCGTTCGAATGGGGTATACACTTGATCAAAGCGCGCTTGTCGACCTGCCGACGACAATTTTTGATTGGCAGGAATTTCTACACCATCACTCACTTCGACAATAGCATCTGGCGCTTCCATTACTCGATTGCAGTCGAACACTAAACGCGAGTAGCGCTGCAATATGAGCGGTGCATCCAGCTCTTTAGACAAAGCACGGGCTAAACTAGCAGCACCAATATCCCACGCGATATGGGTAGACATTACCTGGGCATCCAGCCCGAGACTACCGACAGACTCTGGCACCAGTTGGCCAGCATGTTCACAGATCAAAACGACACCACCCTTTCCAGACGCATTTTCAACGATAGGCGCTGGTTGGGTAGAAAACAATGTGTCGGGTAATTTTGTCATGATGTCCTATAAGCTGTTATTCTTGGCTGACAATCAATCGCAATATAGTTTCGATTAACACTATCATTGTAAAAATTATTACAGCTGGCACTAGCATTGTCAATTTTATTACATAACAATAACGAAGCCATCTAATCAAAGGGAGGGCGAGTGACCATAGCCGAGAAAATAAAGCAGCAGTTTGATCAATTCACACCCGCAGAAAGAGAATTGGTCAATTCACTGATTGCGAATTACCCGATGGCTGGACTAGAAACTATTACTGAGCTGGCTAAATCAGCTGATGTCTCGACGCCGACAGTTATGCGCACCGCAAAAAAGCTCGGCTTCAAAGGTTTTTCCGATTTTCAGGCGGCACTAAGAGATGAGCTACAGCAAACCCTGTCAGACCCAATGGTAAAACACGATCACTGGGCGAGCGACGTTCCGGCAGAACACATACTGGGACAGTTTGCGACGGCAGTGACTACCAATTTGCGTCAATCTCTCAAACAAATTGATCACGAATCTTTCGATCAGGTGGTTAGTTTACTGAGCGATAAAAACCGAGATGTTCACATTGTCGGTGGACGGATTACCCATGCTTTCGCCGATTATTTGCAAACTCATCTGCAGGTCATTCGTAAAGATGTACAGATGCTGCCCTCTTCATCCAGTTTATGGCCGCATCATCTATTAAATGTCAATGCTGGTGATGTGCTCATCATTTTTGATATACGCCGTTACGAGGCAGATTTGCTCGAACTTGCCAAACTAGCCAGTGAGCGCGATGTAATATTAGTATTGTTTACCGACCAATGGTTATCACCCATCACCAGTCATGCCACACATTATTTCACCAGCCGTATCGAAGCGCCCTCAGGATGGGATTCGGGTGTGGTAATTTTGTTTTTGATAGAATCGTTAATTGCAGCACTAGAAAAAGCACTATGGTCAGACACTAGCTCCCGTTTAAAGGAACTAGAAAATATATTTGACTTTACCGGGCGGTTTAAGCGTTGACCACCTAGGCGAGCCATTTTTCAGAGTAGTGAATAGAAGCGCAGCGCCAAATAACGGGCAGGCTCAAAAAATCTCGCCCACTTAAAATTTACTCATACCGTCATCCCAGCTTTAAGGATAACTCTGACATTTAACACAGTGCCGTGAAAAGTTTTTATTGAGAAAATAGTTTGGTCTGCTTTTTAAGCCTTAACCATCAAAGCTTATTGGGTCGAAAGGGTCAATTGAGTTTACTGAGCTCCAGTGACCCTTAACAGGAATAGTTTACAAATCCTGGTTCTGAACCATAGTCCGAGTTGCCAGTGAGTGAGATATTTCACTGTGTGACGTAATCAAGTCATCACCATCGGTGTAAAAAATAAGTTCGTCGCACATTGAGGCGTATCGTTTTCGAGAGGGATCTTTCATTTCCTGGTCAGTAGTAATACCGTAGATATACTTACCTTTAGCACGTGCGTAACCACATTCAAAACCTGTCCATGCCTCAACTTCTATACCATCGAGTATGACTATAACCACATCCGATTTGTCCAGTTCGGCCTCGTAGCAGCTCTGTATCTGTCTCGGTGTCATGCTTTCGTCGTCAATATCTAAATCAACCAGAGGAATAATCATTTCCATGTAAGGATTGTCACCGGTGATAGTTTCGCGCAACCCTATATTCCAGACTCGGGAAGCTTGTGATGTGTTATAGGCCGCTAGATAGGCCCTGACACCCTGATATACGCCCAGTTTTACATTCGAGGTGATGGCGTCAGGTTGAGTGTTGGTTTCTTTTTGCGCCGCTATGCGTAATGCGTCATCGAGCGATATGTCGCCAGTCATCAACGAATGGCTAATCACGGTACCATTAATATTTGGCAGGTAGCGTAATCGCGATATATCGTCCAGCGTTAGTACCGTGCCACTGGAATAGACTGGTATTGAAACGTCATGGCTGAGCAGTTCGGTCAAGGCAAGTTCCTCCATAAAATCCCCGTCTAAAAATTCGGTGGCTTTATGTATTACGCCTGCAATTCCGGTTACCTGTAGTTCGCGAATAATATCTTCTGCTCTAAACGCAGTCTGCGTCTTCCAACCATCGATCATGACATATCCATCACGGGTAACCAGATGAACAATAATACCGCCAGGATGACGATTTGCAGCCTCGACGACTAAAGGAGCGTCGGTAATAGCAATGGTACCTAGCACTACTCGCGCAGCACCGGACTCAAACCAATCGTTAATCTGAATTAACGTTCTGACTCCGCCTGAAACCTGTATCGGTGTATCGGTTGCCGCAATCATCTGCTTTATGAGCACTTCGTTATTAATGTCCTTCGAACGTGCCGCATCAATGTCGACAACTTGTATAATTTTGGCACCGGCAGCGGCAAATTTTTCCAACGCATCCAGGGGTAACATATCGTGAACAATATCATTTTCATCGCTGGCAGAGCGGGTGACAACCCTGCCGGACTGGATCTGAATTTCGGGGATGATTAACATATATTACGAGCCTCCTTAGAAAATTTGATGAATCAGTATAGCAGATCGTCACTAATGATAGTTCAAGGATGTCGTTGTTCTGACTGAGCCGTTGAGAAAAAAGGTGAATTATAAGATCACATTTTAGCTTAGTAGCCACAGTTAAGACCGATGGAAGCAAAAAACAGCGAGCTTTAAATGGTCATAAAAATATGCCAACCAACCTATCATTTTTCAGCCAATAGGTAATGTTACTCATTAAACTCAACTAACGCTCCGAAGGCTTTTTTAAAATCCACCAATCTCGGATAATGATTCCCATAAGCATCAATTTGCCTGACACAAATTAAAGCTCTCACTTCCGGTTGCTCGGCTGACTGTAAACGACATTCAGTTTCATAGTTCACCTTACTCGGTGGATCCTAAGCCCATCTTCTGCACTTAAACATTCTACTTACAT
>OOGD01000314.1_pt1 | contig 10056 bp, 13 predicted proteins | sample 1670381 | NCBI WGS metagenome assembly OOGD01 (sample SAMEA98146918, study PRJEB22522) | marine metagenome | biome: marine biome; feature: marine water body; material: sea ice | place: Arctic Ocean | collected 14-Sep-2015 | depth 1.3 m | reverse complement strand
TTATTTGATAGAACAAAAGAAAAAAAAGCGATCAACTAACTTACGATATAAATATAGGAAAATAATATTCTGCAGTCGAAAATAAAAGGCCAAACGCCAAAAAACACAAGATTGTTTTCCTTGAAAGCGAATAATTGTCATTCTCACAATATTTGGTGGCCTATGTCACATCCATGTATATAGATTAGTATATATCATACCGATTTATTATGTCAGCGAAGCATTGACAGGCTATTTTCTATTCATAATCGAAGACAAATATAAGCTACCGCTTAGGTAATTATCCGAATGCGGTACTTGTCATTTACACAAACCTTAAAGTTTATCCGGCGGCGGTACTCAAAGAACTCCGTGATAATCTATTTCTCGCTTAAAATTTACAGTGTTATCAACATATTCCTATCAAACTACTGGAATTTGAAAACAAGACAAACAAATTTCACCTTTGGCCAACAAGAACCAAATAGCAGCACTTTTTGATAATAATATCCATCATGTCAGTATATTAATCCAGGATTCATCCTCTTATTAAACCAGTTTCGATCAAAGCAATATGAACTCGGACACATCATCTTCATACGAAATCCCACCCGCCGCCTTTCCAATGATGAAACGTTGTCATTCAACCCAATCAATATTGGAAAAAGGCATTAAATGGTCGGATTCAGAAGATCAGAAAAGAAGGAGACTATACCAGGCGATTTCGTCCGATTCATCTCCGGAGTACACTGTTTTGATGTCAAATGCCAAAGATGTCATTAAATTTGTTGATAAGCAAACCAAAAAACGATTAATTGAGTTCGAACCAGGTAATGAGAGAAAACAGAAGAAGAAAAAGTTTTGTGACAAAAAACAAGCTTCACTGAGTTTCCTGAAAGTTGGCGAGGAAGTAAGATAAATCAACTCATACTAATTCATTATTACATATACCCAATAGCTAGCAGTCGTAGAGCTATCACACATTGGCCATCCATTCCCATGGATAGATCAGTTCCCTCAGCTAGACTCAGCAACAATATGATATCCAAGAGCACTGGCGATTGAAACGGTTAGGTTGGGAGTGGAGAAAAAATTGTGCACAGTTTCAGCATACTCGTCACCCCAATCGCCAGTGATGGAGTAAATCATTCTCATAGTACGCAAAACATCCTCGTTCACCACAACAGCGTCCATTTTAATAACACCACTGGGAGTCTGATTGTAAGTTGCTTCATTCAGAACAAAATCGAGATTGTAAGGATTCTCCTGTTTCAAGAACTAACAGTGGGTAAATAAGTGAGTAAGAAGTAGCAAACTTTCCAACAAAACATAGATGACGACACTCACCGCAATGATGGCAAAGGCCGTGTTCCGAAAAAAAATATCGTTTTCATCTGGGGCATACTGGACAAAAAACTTTCGTTCGAAACGATTACGAACATTTTTCATCGGATCATTGTTGTCCCACTTCTTGCGCCTAGCAACATCACCACGTAAATGGTAAACCTCAGTCAAATCGGAATCATTAGCAGATTTACTGGAGCGGATTGCATCAACGATATTCCTTAAGTATGCATCATTGCTATCCTGGTTGCTAACAACAGAATACAACTGAATTCCTTCTTCACACTTATGAAGGCGAACCTCATAAATCAAACCAGAGGCCAAGCTCTGATCCTGGGCACTTTTAACTGGAGGCGATTTAATCTTCTTTGGGGAAGCATCACCTTGGACAGGGCTACTGGGTGCAACAGCCGACACAGTACGTTTATTGGCCATTTTATCGAAAAAATTTGCCAGCCTTGGAAATATGAGAACAAGGATGATAGATAGACAAAATAGCAACACCAAGCGTTGAAGAATAACAAAATATCTATATGTTGGCAAAATTGAAACGAGATCAGTTTGATCGATTGATTATCATTATACCAATATAGATGCTCCTAGACCGTTGAAAGATGTAACTGTCCAGTAATTACCTTCACTCCCATATTTGACAGAATAGATGTACACAAATATGTCAGTTATATAAGAATCATGTCATTGCGGTAATTTTTGTCGAATTCTCAAATAATCACGTCGACCGTTGAACATCGCAAGTAGTACACTAGGACAAGAAATTCGGTGGATCGAGGAAAACAAAATAAAAAAAGCGATCGAGTCACCTAATATATATAGAATAACGAATGTTGCCAAGCCGTTGAAACACGAATGCCAGCATTATTAGAACTAATTACAAAAAAAGTCAGGACAGCCTTCACATCGTTATTGAAAACAGGCATCACAGGGCAACCGTTGTTTAGCTTTAGGAATCTACCAGTACCAGACCAATAAGAGTGGATTTCTGAAGCAGCAATTTGATAATCCCAACCGTGGCTGAACAGACCATACGAAAGTGGCCAAATGCGGTTCATTACATCTGATGCATTGAATAGATGGCCAAATCAAACTATGTTCGGGGGGTTCCAAAGCAATTGGATTATTAATAACCAAAGAGATAAACACACTCAACCGTTTTTTTTCATATTCTCTGACTTCGACCATGTTGTCTCTAGTGGATGTAACAGTAACAATCAATTGTATCCACCATCTTCGAAATCGGTTAATGGTATTCTTGGCGATTACGCGCTGATTTCCGTTTTTTCAGTAGTCTACTAGTATCGTTCTACATTATTGTCGTGTGCTATTTTTTACGCCCTGACGAGAATCGCTAGATTTTCTTAACACATTCGCAACATTTGAGAACACTAGATAGAGCCTTGCCTACAGCGTGCTGTCTACGAATAGTATCAGGATTTCGAGAAGACAACCGTCTAGTCTCCATTCAGAGATAAAACTCCTATAATCATGGAGTGCGACGATAGTGCAGAAGTGGACGACAAGCAGGTTCTTATTCCCATTGCAGAAGGATCTTGTGAAATGGAGGTTCTTATGATTGCCCACACGCTGAAGAAATTCGGCGCCACAGTTCTATTAGCATCTATGGATAAGAAGCGAGAATGTGCCATGCTATGTGGATTTCTCCTGCAAGCCGACATTACCATCCAGCAAGCCCAAGACTACGATTGGGACCTCGTTATCCTTCCAGGTGGCGAACGTGGCGCCATGGCCATGCGGGAATCGAACGACTTGCTACGATTGCTTCATCGTCAACGAGACGAGCACAAGCTATATGCAGCCAGCGGGGCCGCTCCTGCCGTTGTCTTGTCGGATACCGGACTCTTGCCTGCCGTTCACACTACCTATCCAATCAATCGACTCATCAACAAGATGCCAGATTGTAAAGACCATGATGTGATTGTTAGTGGCAATTGTGTGATAACACAAGGTGCTAGCAAGGTCTTCCCGTTTGCTATGGAAGTAGGAGAATTACTTTATGGTCAAAAAGCTGCGGATTTGGTATGTCGTAAACTCTTGTTTGATCGGACTGGAATATTGAAACCCAAGGTTGTGATTATACCCAAAAAGGAAGCCAAACTGGTGGCCAGTGATTACGTCCCATCACCATCGCAACCATGTGAGGAATTGAATGAGGCAAATCATAGTCCGGAAGATGGCACCGGGGAATTGCAAAATGGAAAAAAACTTTCCTCGAACCGAAAATACAACCTAGCAATGCTGAAAAAGTATCGAACACCGGCCATACAATTACCAAGGCTAAAAATGAAGCACTTCCGGAAAAAGCGAGCGAGTCGACAAGAGGTAGAGAGCAATGACGATAGCTCGGAAAATGCTAATGTGAAAACGTACCTGCCGAAGAAGAAGCAAGCAGTGGAAAGCCACAACGACTATTCGGACAGACCACAATTGGATATAGTGAAACAACTCACCAATCCGAATAATACAAGAATGAAGCGACCTCCTGGTTATCCCAAGCATCCGCTGAGCGCAAAATTCGCATGGTGCAATAGCAAGAGAGGTCTTGTAAGCCGTCAGAACCCAGGATTTTCAATTCTTGAAATAAACAAAAAAATGGCGGATATGTGGGACAAGACCACATGTCAGGAAAGGAAAAAATATGAAGACGCCGAAATTATTGATTGGAAGAAGTTCAAAGCGGAACTTGTTGCCTACGGAGAGAAGAACTCCGCATAGCGTGTGGAAGAAAACTCTGACGATAGGTCGGGAAACATGTCTGCGGTGAATTTGAAACCATTTGGGTAACCCTTTTAGCAATATTGGAGTTTACAAACAAAAGTTGTCGTGATTACGAAAATCGCAACAAGGATGTTTGCGCTGGCGGGTGACGCACAAAGCTCGGTGGCAGGTGATTAGGAAAGGGAAAACACCTATGGCCGCCATCCGACAGGTCCCAACTGACACAACTTGCATGACTCATAAAATGACCCTCAAAAACCCCAACAGCAACAACAAACCCCCCGTCTTCCGAAAATGCCGCAACAAACAAATGACAGAGGGGTACCGCTAGTTCCAAATCGATACAACTCCCATCTTCACGGTTCCAGAGACGAATGTGTCCACCTTCATTCGCAGTCATCAATGTCTTTGAATCTGGTGAGAAAGCAACACAATTTGGCCTAGCAGGCTCCCAGATGTGGTCTACATCCCTCTCGCTCTCGCCCATCTTCAGGCCAACTTGTGGCCAAGGCGGAAGAACGCCATTGCTGGCTTTGTGGACGCCCTTGCTGACGACTCGTAACTCATTAAAGGTTGTCCGGTCTGTAAGTAATGGGACTACCGCTGAACCCAGCACACATTCTGGAATAAGTGGTACTGTATAGTCCATTGCGACTTGCACTTGCATCTTTCGTTTTTTGTTACCCTCTACGACTTCACATTCTTTTGTCAATGCATGCCCCTTGACTTGGCATCCACAAGGACACGACATTTTATAGGCAGCATTGTGAACGAGACCCTCAATCATGCATTCTTTGCATAGTACATGATTGCAGGGAAATAGGGTGACCTGCTCTGTCGAAATCAGCAGCTGGTTGCATATCTGGCATGAAGTCATCGTTCGTATATTCCAATTGCGGTGTAGTATGAGTTTCGTAATAATGTATGATTACTGAAAAGTTTTTCTTTCTCGCATGTTCAATACGGGTTTTCAAAAAATAAGGTTTCGATGCGGAATTCTATTTATTACTGTTTTGTTATTTTTCGTCTTTCTAGGTACGCTTGAAACGTTCTTCTTCTCTAAAGAGCTTTTTTGTATCTTTTGGCTTTCTGTTCGGCTGCTTTGCCGGTGCGCTGTGAAACGTTTTCTTACGTAGAGAGGCCTTCAGTGACGCTGCTCGCCAACAATAGCAAAATTAGGCGGCAGGCACGCCGGCCCCCCCAAGTTTACTTTTACTCTATGTAAAGCTACTCTCGTCCATGCAAGATCATCATCGGAATCCTCGCCAACGAACCGGGGTCAATATTTAATGATCCTGCCATCTGGTAGTCAGCGTTAAGTAGTAAGACCAATTGTGTACTAGCAATTTTGTATGTGTCCTACGCAGGACCAATTAGTTTTCATGATAAAAGATATCGAACTTTATTACTGTAGTTTTAATAGATATAAAGTTGTTCTTGTTGTCGCATCATCTAACTAAATATATACACTATGGATATGAGCCAAAGGTTCCGATGATCTTGAATTATCATGGTACAAAAAAACCCGTTCAAATCATGTAGGAGAGTAACTTCGAATAGTAACTTCGATTGGACAGCCGTGGCCACTCCAATTCCCGAACTGGCCAAAATATCCTCTGCCCAGTAGCTATTTGAAGGGCTCAGTACCTCGAAACTCCAAAGTTCGGTCCTTGGTTCGATCGCCGAATACACAGGCTCTTAAGAAGAGGATCGAAAGATACGGGAAGAACTTGATTGATGGTTGTAGAGACGCAGACATGATAGATGGTAGCTGATAAAGTACGAGAAAAGAACGAGAAGCCAAAAAAAACAGCGGTCAGCAGTCTTCGCAACCACACAATCATAGTCTGGACAACAAACAAAGATTACTGAAAATGAGTGACGACGAAACCACCAAGGCCGCCACAATAGGAGCAGACAAAGAAGATGACGACGCAAGCCAATTTAGTTTAGATTGGGAACCGACAAAATCGCCGGTAAAAAATAGCATTGCCGAAAATGTCGATGCATCGAACGACATGAAACAAGAAACAACAAAAGGTGAAAAAAAAGAGACTCATCGCATGCAGACGCCAAAACTGAAACGACAGCCTCACAGACAAAGAAAGCAAGACTTTCGGCAAGCAAAGAAACAGTTGCAATGGATGTCGGTAACAAAGAAACGAATGAAGAAGCAGCTCACGCATTCGTCGTACAAACTAAAGGAACCCCATTCGATTCCGGGAAACGCCCATTTGATTTCAAAGACGCTCTGTTGAGATGCGAGGCTGTTGCACGGTGGAAGACAGTGAACGTTGTTGCACAGCACGCAGAAAAAAATTACCAGTGTTACCCCAAGTCCCAAAAAAAGCAAAACATCGAGACCTACTTCGCCAGTAGTTTGTTGTGGGAATACTTCCAGAAGGATATGGCTGAAGAAAAAGCATCAAATTTATCCGCATTCTTTGCACCAATGGTGACACTCTCCTTTGCGGAGACATTCGAACACAAATGGGAAGACATGGACCATCTCTGGAAATTCATTGCCAAAGTCAACATGAGGGGAACAGGCGCGGCTCATCCCACGAAAGAAGAAGTACAAAGTTATCCATTTGACATTGTAATTGCATCATTCAGCGCATACAGCATTTCTCAGTTATCGGTGCCATTACAGAAAGACATTCTTGTACCACTATGCCAAAAAGTACCGGAAAGAGTGATCAATCAATTGAGTTCTTTGATGAATCCATGGCTACCAGATATAGGTGAAAAGCCGGTAAGTAAAACACAAACAATACCTGCAATCAATCTAAAAGTAAACATGTTAACTAACCAGTGCCACAGATCCAATTAATAATCGCATACACAATTGAAAAAGCTCTTTCCCATTCCAAAGAAAAGTGGAGAATCTGGGAGGTTGTGTTCATGTTTCGGGCTTTTATAATTCATTCGATTATGAGTGAAGCCAACATCCACTTTGATAAAGCCATGGTCGCATATATTGCACATATTCTGCGAACCAGAGGCAAGGAGCAGGCTACGGAAAAACAAGCACAAAGAGTTGACATTGCGACTAAAGAAAATAAAAACAAACAGCTCAAGCCAAACAAGACGTACAACACTCAAGAAGAATACAATCAACTCAAAATAAAAAACGACGACCAAAGATTTTCCTTTATATGTGCACAAGTTGACGTAATACACATGCTTTGTAAAGATTCGAAGAAAGGACGCGATTTATTTGGCAAGGAAATCAAGATACTGATGGCCAAGAAACAGGCTTTGTAAAGATTCGAGGAAAGGAAACGAAATATATGGCAAGGAAATGAAGATACTGATGAGAGTACGACAAAGATCAGAAAAACAGTGGATAACAGTATGCAAGTAAATAAATTAGAAATGAATCATTCATAGCACTACCTGATTAATCGTATGCAAGAAATGCTGTAAACTTTGTTCGACCGAAGAGGTTAGATCCATAACCATTGTTAATCGCAATAGATAAATGGTGACGTCTGCCAATTCTTGGGCAATCTTGTTTCGGTGGACAATATCCTTTTCTGAACTGGAAACATTGTCCTCCCACTGAAAGCAGTCGGCCAATTCTCCCACCTCGACCAACAGGGCCAATATAACATTCTTTGACGAATAGCAATTCAGCCAGTCTCTGGCCACACTGAATTCATCGATAGTATTACACAATGATTGTATTTCGCACACGAACAACTGGAACGGGCATTGCTCGATTATTGATTGATGGAAATGGTCGTTGTTGTGATCGATTAATATAGATTGATTTTCATCATTAATTCCTGTTGCATCAGAATAGTGTACATACTTTCTCATACTACCCTACAGGCGCACAATATTATAGTAATAAATGAATAAAGGTTAGAGTGAGCATGATAGCATGTCATACAATCAAATAGTACGGCTCACCTTAGATGCAACAACAGGATATTTCTTTCCATTCAATATGATTTTCTCTCGAACACAGTCTTGTAAGGTAAAATTCATGTATTTTGATAGTTGTAAGACATTGAACAAAACTTTCACCATTGCATCCATGATAGAATCAATAAAGTCAGGTTTGATAATAACATTCTGTTCATGCGAAACAAAGGCATCGTTTGCTAAATAACACAATTGACCAACCCAGCGACCAATTTCAAAGATAAAGAACCGTGCAGACATTTTACTTTTGTTTTGTTTTTGTGAGCGTACGGGGAGTAAATCCATAGCCAACTTTGCAAGGTTGAGCTCAACCGCCAAAAACCTGTTTTCAACTTGCGGATATGCAAGTTGACCCAGGCTCCGACATCTTAATTTTGATCTGATAGAGTATTGCGGCGATCGCTTGGAGCGTTGAAAAAAGAGGCGCTGGCACGCGCGGCATGCGACCTGGACAGAAACGATATATCTTTTAATACATTAATATGTTGATAGTTTGCGGTCACCTAAATAGCAACTATTATGGATTAATATACAGGCGGTGCTCGCTGGATACATTGACTACCACAACTTGCCGCCAAAAAATAAAAGACCAAAATCCGAAAGTTGCAAGATCAAAAATTGAAGAACCAAAACATAGGAGACGGAACGGTCAATGTCGGAGTATACAAAAGACCGAAATATTCAAGACAAGAAGCCAACATGGTAATGAGCCTTATTCATGTTACTGGAAGTAATCGTTAGGACACACAGGAGAACCGGCCACGATGTCATCATTTTCCTCATATGAAAAAATATCAGATACGACGGCAAGAGAATCCTTGGAAGACAAGATAACATGCGAATCCTGCACCAGCGCATCACCAAAAGAGACATCGGATTGTGGTATTAGTGAGGATGAATTATTTGATGTTTTGCAAGAAGTTGAAGATGAGGCCCATCGGGAAGATGTCGAGGAGGCAGAGCTCCACGAACAGTACCTGCAAGATCAAATTTCACACTTTGAGCAATGGGAAGAATCCCAGGCAATGGGTGGCGATAATTCTGATCTAGACCAAGTCCTTTGCCCAGTCTGCAATGACTCCGACCAGGCCAAATTACCAGCCTACTAAAGCCATTGCTTAAAAGAAAACCATTATGTTTCATGATTCTGTGTAACCTCCAGAAGTAGGTAGAACATTCACAAGCAACAATAAAAGCCACGGAAATACGGAGACAATGAGGACGACGACGAGGGCAAGGACGAATTTATAGACAATGAAAGAATAATTCTAATCAGTTGAAGAATAAGTTGAATTTAGTTTAATCAGAAAAGTATGACACTTCAAAGACGTGAATGCTTTGACGTAATCCACACATCTTGTCAACCAGGTCACGAAAGACCTGAATACCATTACCTAAATCAACCACCTTCTTCTTCGTCCTCTCCCGCTCCTTTTCCTGCTTTTTTGTCAGCCTTTTCTTCTGCGACCTTGCTTCGTAAATTATCTTGTTTACTGTATGTGTCAATTCTTCTAGGATAACATGTCCGACCTCACCTCCATCAGAATTCAAACCCGCGACAATGCTATGAAGGCTTTTGAAATGCCACTTCAATACTCCGTAGGCGGGGTGGTCGGGGACCATTTTCTTGTATTCCGAAATTTGTTCGTACATGTTTGCAATAAACCCAGAATTTTGGCTAGCTTCGTGGTCAGAAAGACCACCGAAATCACTGCCATTAGCTAAAGCTGCTACAACTGACCTATCTAGCTCTGGTACATCCTTCTTCGAACGCTTCGACATTAAAGAACAGAGTGATCACTTCGAAAATGATTTTCGAGCAGATCGTAATGTGTGTGAAGAAAATCTGCTGCTACGCTGATTATGTCGTGTTTACCGATTCGTCGAGTAATCGAGACAAACTATTAACCAATTTCAAAGATGACTGATCCAATTGAATGTTACATTCAATACTAAGAACAACATGATCGAAGTCGGAGTATATGAAAAAAAACAGACTGGTTAAGGCCGGAATCGACCAGGCACATAACGTACACCACAGTATAC
>OOGD01000313.1_pt1 | contig 10104 bp, 10 predicted proteins | sample 1670381 | NCBI WGS metagenome assembly OOGD01 (sample SAMEA98146918, study PRJEB22522) | marine metagenome | biome: marine biome; feature: marine water body; material: sea ice | place: Arctic Ocean | collected 14-Sep-2015 | depth 1.3 m | reverse complement strand
TCATAAAATAGAGTGTCGTTATTAAAAAAGGTACTGCATTTTGGTATGCCTGCTTTATCAAGACCCACTTTTCCTGACATCCCTAAAGCAGCCATCTCACGAAATGCGCCTAACCGTATTGCACCCTCGAAATTATCTATCGAGAGCCTAAAAACAAGGATAAAGTTGAATAATTTCATTATTAGTTTGTAAAAAAAGGAGTGGTTTAATCGATCTTCGTTAGACAAAATGAATATTAATTGGGGTCTATAGGAAACGTCAACCTCGTGATAACACTTTGATTTGAGAGCTTCAATATCTCCTAGAGCAAAACAACAACGACTGCTGTCTCTCTTAAGGGTCAATAATGTCGATGCTTCTGACCAAAATTCAACATTACGTGATGTTTCATCGAGCAAACTGACCGCTTGCTTAAATATGTAACATTTTTGTATTAAAGCAATAATTTGATGCATAAGATGCAATTCTTAATTTTCTGTTTATTCCGAATTTTCTGAATTTAACTCAGGAAGTTATAAAAGTCAAATTTTCCGACTTAATTAGTGAGTTTCATGTAAATCCACATAAATTAAGTCGAGTCATATGATAAATAACACTACTTATTAAAGACAAAATATTTATTGGGTTTATTTTACTAAGCGTACTTAAAAAAAGCCTTAATAAGGTCATTAAGGCTTCAATCAAATCGACTCTCTTTATATTTGGAAGCGAATTTAATAAGGTGTAAAATTAATTTAGTGAAATTTTAAGGTGAAATATCCCAGAACTTTTACTCACCGCAATGTTGTTAACAATTTGATTTAACATGCAGTCACTTTGCAAAGTAATTTTCATGATGTAGACCATGAATATGCTTTAATAGTGATTTGTGTGGTTTAACAATTACTAAGTAATTTCTCGCTACTTCAATTTGCGCAGTGAGCATACTGATTAAATTGGGGTAATTAAACCAAAGATAATCTTTCAAACACGGTAGTTATTGTTTTGATTGAGTGACAACTAATCTGACACAGGGACATAACAAACCAGTGGTAATAGATATTAGTCTTAACTAACTAGATTGATTTATTATTTGTCGCTTATTACTTATTTATTACTTATTAGTTGTCACTTACTGCTGAGCATCGTGAAAAGAGTGCGGCTGGCGGCTGCATTAACATCACATAACTGTCTACAGTTGTCTCAACCAATAATCATTTAATGTGCCAATGATTGTCAATAATGCAAGGTATCCTCGACTTGTCTAAATGAGTAAAAAACACACCGTTAACTTATTGTCAATCTGGATCAAAAATACATCTTTAGCTAACATTTTAGCTCAGAGTCAAAACAATCATTAAGACGCAATAATAGTCTTTTATTTATAAACTCGGATGGCTCTTTTGGCATAACTCTATCTACTAGACAAGGCGATAATAAAGTCATTTAAAAACAAAATTTAGCGATAAAACCTTGAACACAAATAACGGTTTCTTTACACAACTTGTTACTTACTAAACATGAAATTGAAGCATTTCATGTTCTCGAACATATTGATAAAATTACCTTACCGTTTTCGTCAATTCTAAAATTCTATAGTCGAAATTAAAATGTGGCTCACTAGTAAAATTTGTATCACGCATGAGAAATCATACACCTAGTGAACATATATAAACCTTTAAGCTGTTAACTGAAAGGCACAAGACATTATGAGGTTATGTGATAAATGACTAATCTAAGGTTACTGCTAAACAACAGCTGATCTTTTTGTCTTTGCATGATCTATGTCACAACAAAATAAGCGTATGCAACTAATTATTTTTCAGTATTTTAACTAAATCCAACAAACCAGAATATAACACTAAAACAAAACAATTCTGTGTTGTTTTAGTGCATATTGAAATGTCATTCCTCATTATTGACTGCTTTTATTATGAGAACAGAATTACTTTAGTTTTTAGTTTTTAGTTTTTAGTTTTTAGTTTTTAGTTTTTAGTTTTTAGTTTCCCAAGATAAATACTGTTTACAAGCCTAAAAATATTCCTAAAATTCCATATTACTTTATCGTACAAAATTAAGGCCCTATTTTTTGAAAAAAGGACTGACGTATAATTTCTTAAAATAACAGTTTACATATTTACCCACCAAAGTTTATTTACTTGTCATGTAGATGGTTAATGATTGAATGTGATTGAGGCAGTCACTAAGACAACGATAACCTTGAGTAACGATAGATTCAAAATCGAAGTAACATCAATAACACAGTGACATTTACATTTTTCACGTCAAGCTGGAGAATTGAAAAGTTCCACAAAATACTTTAATAAAGAGTGGTCCAAAAAATTGGCACACTAATACTGATGGCATTTCTAAATTAAATACTGTTATGTTCAAACCCTAGATTTATTTTAGTGCCAACAGGGATTTCATTTATTTCTAAATTGGGGTTCCAAAACAATAATTGTGATGGTGTTGTTCCATATTTTTTAGCTAATTGATATAGCGTTTCGCCTTCTTTTAGAATGTGAATAGGAGCTAAGTCTCGAGATGTTTGAATCTTGATTTTAGATGAAGGCCTATCGAAAACTGTGTCAATCTTTTTAGCTTCTACTGCTGTGACGTTAAAATTAATTCCCTCATAAAAGTCGCCAGTTTCACCTGGAAGAACGACGACGCTATGGAATTCTTTTTCAAGGGTGATTGTTTCGCTGCCCAGATAATTTATTTTGAGATGATAGTTTCCTGGCTTTAAGTCCTGTAAAACAAAAAAACCATCATACTCAGGGGTGATACTGGTGTAATAAACATTGTCTTTTTCGACGACTATCTCAACATAGCTAAAAAACTTATTGCTTATTTTGTCCTCTATTTCTGGCAGGTAGATAGACCCCATGATCAAAGATAAAGGAACCAGTCCAACAGATATTTTTTTACCCGATGCAGGTAACAGCTTTAATGTTTGAGCGCTATTCGCTCTCAGTGTAGGGTCGATCATGATACCGGAATAATCATAACGCAATTCATTACTTCTATATGGCTCTACATCACTAAGATAAAAAACACCTGCGCTGTTGGTCTCTACTTCATTTTGACCTATACCCACTCCTACACCTACAACAGGCTCTTCGTCACTGTCTTTTTCGCCATTGGCATTTTTATCAATAAAAATAGTACCCTCAATATATCCACTATCAGGATATTTGGCATGATTAGCGGCCAATGGCTTTTTCAAATTGATCACCGTTTCATAGCTAGCTCTGACTTTGTACTGCTGTTCTGTGTTACTTCTGTAGCTAGCATCTGTTTTTAAAAAGTCGTTAAATTTATATTCAAAAGACATGTCTAGACGTGCATCATCGCTTTCATCATAACTTACCTCAAGTTCATAGGCGAATTGACTGTTCTGATCCAACCGCTTTCTCAGCCTAGCGGTATACTGCCACTTCGCGTCACGGCGCTGATCATAACTCGCGTCTGCATGGTAGGTGAAATCTCCCTGATTATAATCTAAGCCTAATTTCGCCTTGTAATTAGACTGTCGCTCATTTTGGTTGCGTACCGTCTTACCTAAATCAACATTAATGCGTATTGCTTTGCTGACATCATAGCTAAGTCCGCTATCGTAAATATTTTCTGTTCTGTCTTGGTATTTTTTACTTGAGAATCTGAAAAAATAATCACTTCTGCCATAATTGCCGCTCATTTCTGCTTCTTGATAACTGTCCTTGTTTTCATCTTGAGCCAATTGATGACTATAACGCTCATAACTGTATGATAATTTATGAGAAAAAAACTCACTTTTTATCTCACCAATATAGCCCTCACTATCGTCTAAAAGTGAATCATAATAGGAAACTTTAGTCACTAAGGGGACAACTAAATTTGAAAAGCGGTATCCCGCCATGTGCTTAGCGTATTGATAAAGCTTGTCTTCATTACGCATGTCATAATAGTCAAAGGCATACGTTAGATTGTTGGTCACACCATAAGCGATGCCGAATTTTTGGTCGTCCCAGGCTTTATTCTCTCCCTGCGGGTTTTGGCCATAGAAAAAGTTATAGTCCCATTCGCCTTGACTTAGAAAATCACGGCCCTGCATAACATTGACACTTCTGTCTTCGAGCAAGACACCGTTGCGGTCATATATTTTTATTTTGAACGCATCGTTGTTACTTCTCATCTCTAATGTGAACTGATACTCGCTTCCCTCAATACGCAGATAATCAGCTAATTTGCCGTTTTGATAGACTTCGACCATGGCATTTCTGGGTGCTTTGCCCCTGATGGTGACGTCCCTACCTGAACGATTAACTGTGTAATCGTTGTCACTTACTGATAAACCACGGATCCTAGTGTTGTAGCCCAGAATATCGTTTTTCTGTATAAAACTGTCGCCAATAGTGACCGTCTTATCTTTAAAGATATACGGGTATTTCAGACTGATATCTTCTAACTTGCCTGTGGCATAAATGTTATGTCTAATATTGAAATCACCGTAAAGTAGCTGCGAGCTATATTCTGCTTCCACATCTCCTTTGTCTTGTTGCGCACCGTTTTTAAAATAAGTACTTACATCATCTATGTCATAGCGCAGCTTAAGCATACCGAGATTGACTAGTCTTCTGTCTTTTGGCATAAAAAAGTCGGTCTGTTGAAGCTTTTCTTGGCTATTTTTGTCTTCTTCGATGGCGCGCTTTCTTTTTTGTGCTGCGACTTGGTAGTCCAGCGGCAAATTAAAATCCGGTATTATTGCCAATGTATAGCTCTCTGGCAGCCACTTTATTGACTTGAGGGGAAACAAGTCACTGATGGCCTGTTTATCAAAATATAGGCGCTCGTTTATGATTATATTGTTGAGATTTTTTACTTCTTTATTGATGTGCCTTGCTTTTGTATCGTCAAACAGACTGCCTGCCATATGGAGATGTATATTTTCGCCTTCGATAGTAAGTTGGCTATATTGGCTAAGCTCGGTCATTGCCAGAAAATCATTGATATCAAGATAAATGCCGCCATCAAAATCGCTTTTTACCTCATAAAACTCTAGCTTCAGGTAACGGCCCACCTTAAGGGTGATCATATTGTCAAAGTAGTCATCTTGCGTGTCGGCATTAGCAGGCTTAAAAAGCCCCAGGCTGCATATTACGATCAGTAAAACACTGATCAATATCATTGCTGTTTTTTTCATAGCAGATAAAATAAAATGAAACTGAATTTAATTAACATCTTTATAAGCTGCAGCGCATTGAAGGAAGCGCCATAAAAAGGATAAAACGGTGCACAGTGCATTCAGAAAAAAGGGGGCGGCTTGTAGGATGTTTTTTGCAAAGAGACTTGCCTGCAGATAAGGTCATAGTACCCTTCTTTTATTTTAATTTATTTTATTTAATTTAATTTAATTCAGCGTTAGTTAAAACGTTATAAACTTCATAACTCAGTCGACGTAATCAACTTAATCAACTTAATCAACTTAATCAACATAGTTCACTTGATATTTAATTGATTTTTGATAGTTACCGCTCACGTGCTTTTCTCCTCGTAGCGAAAAACCGATAGCAAATTCACCTTCCCCGTATTTATTTAGGGTGATAATGGGGTCTTTGGCACGAAGGTCTACAATTCTAATCCCCGGTGCAAAATAGATAACACCACTTTGTGTAATATCCAATTTAACGCGTTTATTGGCCTTGCCTTGCACAGAGATAAGGGCTCCCTCTTCAGGGTAAACCGTTAGTCGGCTGCCGTTATAAAGGTAAAGGTTTTGTAGTTCGGCATTTTGCACGGCGATAATTTCCAGCGAAAAAGCTGATGCTGAATACACAAGCATTAATAAAAATAAAAGTTTGTTCATTGTTGGGCAACCAAAATAAAAAGGGCAGCCATTAGGCTGCCCAAATAATAATTAAGCACCATCAGTTGGTGTATCTACAACTACTGTATCTGCAATAGCATCATATTTAACTTCGACAGTAATAATCTCACTGATAGTTCCAGCTGTGCTAGCTGCGGATGTATCTAGACCAACCTCAAATGTGAGCGCTTGCGTTGTGTCCGACGAAAAGCCTATTTCCGAGCCAGTAAAATCACCAGTTATTAGCGCCAAAGTTCCGTCGGTTTCAACGCTATAAGTAAATGTCTCACCAATTTCACCCGTCACAGTAGCGACAACTGCCTCAGTATCAATATTCGAATCTGTCCAAACATCCCCAAAATCGATTGTTGATGTATCTAAACCAACTGCAATTGGTGTTACATATTTCGCAGTAACCGTTAAAGTGTCTGTTACCGCCGTATCTAACAATACAGAAGTATTGGCAGCTATTGCTGATGATGATATAGCGACTAAAGACGTTGCTAATAATAATTTTTTCATTGGTACTGCTGTAAATAATTTTTTCATTATATTTTATCTCTCTTTCTTTACTTCTTTACTTCAAAATGAATGAACGTCCAATCTATGAAAGGATATTTATTCGTGGATATCGTTGTAGGCCACTTGCACAGTAATGGTGGCGGATAAATCGCCGTTCATATTTGCTGTATCAAGGTCTACATAAAATTCATGGATTTGGTCAACCCCGTTAGCAGTTTGTATATAAGTGATGCTATTTGCGGTATACCCTGCACTTGCGTTGCGCGAAACCTGCACACTACCCGCGCTGTCGTCATTGCTTATCTCTACCGTGTAGTCATAGCCATTTTCGGCATTGACCGAAAAATCCACCATCTCACTGTCGACTTCGGTATCATTGTACACATCGCCAAAATCGATATTACTAACACCCAACGACAGAGATATGGCTTTTACTGCATTGCCATTAATATAAAAATCACCCTCCTCAGCCCACACAAAACTTGAAAAAAACAGCAGCGTAAAAAAAACTTTATTCACTTGCTGTTTTTCCTAATATAAAACTGAATCCTTTGGAAAACCCTAATTTCTCATTGGCAAAAATAATCTCAACATAATCAGCGTCGGTGTTCACAGGCATAGATTTATCCAGTTGAACCAAATTCTCGCGATAAAACCCCTGTTTAAAACTTTGCTGTTTAATCAACTTTTCATTCTGGTATAGCTTAATGTCAATATTAAGTGAGTAAGAAAAGTTGCCATTGTTTTGGGCTTCGCCCAACAGCTGATAGCCAGTTTCAATTTTTTCCATACGTAGATTGTCAAAATTCATGGCGGTTTCCAGCTCGCCTTTTCTGCCGTAGTAAGGCACCCCAAGATTCATCAGCATGGTGACCTGAGCGTCACTGTTTCGCGATGGCAGTTCTTTAAATACCAACAAGGCCACATATTCACCGTCTGCTAATTCTTTTTTTATCCGCGGGGCTATCTTTACTTGGATTTTACCCTTTGGCGGTATAACCACAATTTTTGGATAGGCCACCAGTTGATCGCCAAGATAATACTTATCTTTAGCCCATTGCGGTTTTTCAAAGTCCACTCTGACCCGAACCGGTTTATTACTCTGATTGATCAGGGTCGTATCTTCGGTCGCTGGTCTGTTTAGGTCCACCCCAAAGCTTGTCTGGGTAACCATAAAGGCGCTGTGGCTGCTGACAGAATAAGTGCACAGCAATAATGCCGCAGCCAGATGTAAATAATGTTGATTTTTGATGGTGGTTTTCCTTTTAATTTTTGATAAACATTTAAATCTATATTGCAAAATGTAAGGCAAACAAGTCTTCAAAAAGAAAACCATGGGTCACAAAAACTGAAATGCAAAAATGTTAATATATTTTGGTAACTGATTATCATTTAACAGCTTCTTCAATTTTGGGTTCTCAATTTCCCCAGGTTTGCTATTTATCGTTATCACAAGCGTGTTATTTATTGGCTAATCAAACGAACCTTCTAATAAAACGGCTCGGTTAAAAATACTGTTCTTCCAAACAATTTCTATTTAGCGTGATTTTCAAGTTTAAACTAGACCTTGTGCATCAAATTGTAGTCACTCAATGCTGTTCTAAGTGAGGCTAAATGAAGCGTCAGCATCAAAACTCAAGTTCATAGCACTCACTTATTTTTGATGATATGTATGTCACTTTTATTCGATATTATGACGAACATCATTGAACATCAGGTCTTGTATAAAATCGATTTCTTCCTTATCTAGAAGGGAAACAACAGGTCCCGCCTTGGTCGTTTTCACTTTGCTTTCTATTACTACTGATGTAATGGCTTCAACTGCGTCTGAGCAGAATTGTAACTTTGTTTCCTCACTCGAGGCTTCCATACCCTTAATTGTTAGTACTTGAGACAAATTTATCGCACATTTTATTTTTTCGTTGCCGCCACTAAGCCGACTATAGAAATGAATCAATGATATTAAACTTAAGGTGGTTTCGTGCAGTTGAGAATTCATATTCAAGAAACGGCGCTAACTTCATTTTCACTAAAAAAGTAACCTTGCATTAAGCACTGCTGTTCTTTGCAAAAAATATATTTATCGAAGCTGTTAACACCTTCGATCACCATCATATTCGCTTTTCTTTTTATCATTTTTATTAGATATTTTAATAAAAGCTTATCGTTCTCATACAGGTCCCAAAAGAGTTCTTTCGACATTTTAATAGCGTCAAAGTTGACTAAATCAACTAAGTCAAAATTTGCATGCTCTGTTCCAAAGTCATCCAACCAGATACTTACTTTAGGATATGCCCTAATCTCATTAAGTCGGTCATTAATTTGAATGATGGTGTCTAAAGGGCTCGTTTCTACTAGCTCTAATATGAGTGCAGTGGATCCAAATTCTGATAAAAGTATCTCAATGTAATGTGATTTTAAAAAATTAAGATTTGTGTTGAGCGAGATTGTTGATGTGGTCTGTGTGGTTAAAACATTTAATGCATGACGATAAATCATATAACTATTTTGTGTACTTAACTCACTAAAAAAAACCTTCGGGCATATCTGTTTTGAACTCTTTTTTACAATACACAATACTTCATAAATGCCATTTTTTTTTGACATGCAGTTGGTGATTAACTCAACTCTTGGAAACACGACAAATTGATTAGTCTCATGCGTGATAGATATTGATGGAAAGTCTATCATTCGCAAAAACTCTTTTTTTTATTAATCAGCTGATATCCTTTTCCATGAACTGTGATTATTTCCAAGTCAGTTATATTTTTCAGTAAACCTCTCAACTCAGATATTGCTACAGTTACATTGTTATTAACTTTATTGCTTATTCCCCATCCATACGCCAACAAAAATTTCCTACTCACGACTTTACCTTCATGCTCATGAAAAGCACAAAGAACCCTGAACATCGGATTTGATATTCGGTATGTCGTTTCCGCTACTGACAAAACATACCGCTTAATGTAAACATTTGTGTCAAAATAAATTGCATGAGACTGTTTTGGACATGTAACACATTGCGCAAAACATAAAGCGGATGTAGAAGTTTGATGATTTTTTGTGACTTGTCCTTGATCATTTTTGTGTGCTTCATCCTGATGGCTAGAAATTAACATTTTGTCTCCGAATTATTCTATTTGCATATACTTTTAGTAATTTGGAATTATAGGGAACGTCAAGCTCGCGATGACACTTTGATTTAAGTGCTTCAACATCTCCTAGAGCAAAACAACAACGACTGCTGGCTCTCATACAGGTCAATGATGTCGATGCTTCTGACCAAAATTCAACATTGCATGATGTTTCATCGAGCAAACTGACAGCTTGCTTATATATGCAATATTTTTGTATTAAAGCAGTAATTTGATACATGCGATACAATTCTTAATTTTCTGTTTATTCCGTATTTTCTGAATCTAACTCAGGGAATCCTAAAAGTCAAATCTTCCGACTTAATTAGTGGATTTTATGTAAATCTGGATAAATTGGGTCAAGTCATATGATAAATAACACTACTTATTAAGGGCAAAAATTACCGATAAAACCTTGAATACAAGCAACGGTTTCTATACACGACTTGTTACTTACTGAATATGAAATTGAGGCATTTCATCTTATCGAACATGTTGATAAGATTATTTTATCATTTTCGTCAATTTCACAGTCGAAATTAAAATACGGCTTACTAGGAAAGTTTGTATCACGCGTTATAAATCATACACTTAAGTGCCATACATAAACCTTTAAGC
>OOGD01000312.1_pt1 | contig 10112 bp, 8 predicted proteins | sample 1670381 | NCBI WGS metagenome assembly OOGD01 (sample SAMEA98146918, study PRJEB22522) | marine metagenome | biome: marine biome; feature: marine water body; material: sea ice | place: Arctic Ocean | collected 14-Sep-2015 | depth 1.3 m | reverse complement strand
ATTACAGCGTCCAACACTTTTTATATGAAATCGATTTTATATGAAATCGAAGTGTAAACTTTAAAAATTAGAAAGCTTCAAGAATGAGGCCATTATTGGGGGAAACAAAGCCATAAGAGTATAGGCAAAGATTAAAATATCTGTGCGTCAAAAATTTTCCGCTGGCAGCAAGATAAATAATCGCCTAGCACGTAGGTTTGTCGAATTTAATTCCTTCGTTGAGACTTCAAGAATATTCCTCTGCGCGCAAGGCTGTCTCTATATAGATACTATATTCTGTCTCAAGTCTATCGAGCTTCTCTGCCAAGTGTTTACTGTAATCAACCGACAAGCAGTTATTTCCAGCTAGCCCTGCAACTAACATCTCTACCATCAAGGTTATGTTAGCACCGCAATTTGATACTCCAGTTACGCTTGAGCCTTCCATTTCAGCATTGAGGCTGGCCTTGGCAATGGCAATTACTTCACTAGCACCACAAGCTTGTGAAGCTCACATTTACTTTTTTCGTAACGGCTTCAATATTAAGTCGAAAAACTTCCTTGTTAAACATCAGGTTACCAGCGATAACCGTTAGCCTTCATTTCCCATCACAATTATTACTTGGACGACAAAATTCCTTCGAGCTTTACCTGATCAGCTGCAAAAAGTCTTATCCCTTCGGCCAGTTTTTCTGTCGCCATCGAATCGCTGTTATGGCCCCAACGAAAACCCGACTCATCGAGTCTGTTTTTACTATCGTCCGATGTCGTATTTTTTTCATCCAAAGTTTTAGCTAGCGGTAACTCGCTATCTGCCAATTCTTGCATTAATGACGGACTGATGGTGAGTCGATCACAGCCTGCCAATTGGCGAATTTGATCAGAGTTTCGAAAACTGGCACCCATCACCACGGTGTCGAAACCATGTGTTTTGTAATAATCGAATATACGCTGAACTGATAGCACCCCGGGATCTTGCTCAGGCGCATAACTGTCAACACCATCAAATTTTTTGTACCAATCGAATATTCGCCCAACAAAAGGAGAAATTAAAAATACACCGGCATCGGCACAGGCCTGAGCCTGAGCAAAACTGAACAGCAACGTTAGGTTGCAATTAATACCTTCTTTCTCTAATTGTGCAGCTGCCTGTATGCCTTCCCAGGTTGATGCTAGTTTAATCAATATACGTTTGCGATCAATGCCGTCCTGCTCGTATAAGTCGATAATTTTGCGTGCCCTTTTAATACTAACCTGAGTATTAAAAGACAGCCGTGCATCGACTTCAGTTGAAATTCTACCTGGCACAATACCGAGTATTTCTTTTCCAATTAAAACCGCCAATTTGTCTGAAGCATTGTCGAGCTGCTGTTGGGAATCTCCACCTTCAGACAATGCGTGGGCTCTCGCTAACGCAAGCTGGGGTTGATAGTGCGGTAAGCTCACCGCCTTTAAAATAAGAGAAGGATTCGTTGTTGCATCTACGGGGGTATATTGCCGAATCGCCTCTATGTCGCCGGTATCAGCGACCAGAGTTGTAAATTGCTGTAGTTGTTTGAGTTGATTCATTGTTTATAACTTCCGGTTATTCCGTTGGTTGGTTGGTAATGATCTATTAGTTTGACAGACTCCTCGTTAAAATAGAATTAATAGTTAAACGATCAATTGGCCGCCGTTAATCTCTATGACCTGTCCCGTGATATATCCAGACAGCTTTTCAGACGATAAGAACACGTAGGCAGGCGAACAGTCCTGTGGCGTACCAAGGCGTTGAAGAGGAATAGACTGCCTAGTTGACTCTAGCTTTTCTTCACTCGAGTAGCGCTTATGAAAATCAGTCGCTATTGTTCCAGGAGAAACCGCATTGGCTCTTATATTATTGGGTGCCAGTTCTCGTGCTAGTGCCTTCGTGTAAGTGCTAACAAATGCTTTGCTAGCACTATAAATTGAAGAGCCGGGGCTCCCCCCGGTTGTTGCAGAAATTGACACCGTATTGATAATTGACGCATTTTGAGATTGACGCAGCCATGGAATTAATGCGCTGGTAATTTGAACGACTGACGTTTGATTCAGGCTAACGAGTTGTTGATATTGATCAGTGGTAAGTTCGTCTGCCGGAAACCTGCCCAACATGGTACCCGCATTATTAATCAAAACGTCGATCAAGGATGTTTCAGCTTGCACAAATTCGATAAACTGGTTAATTGAATTTGGGTCTGAAAAATCAGCCTCAAACACAGAACTTGAGATTCCAGAGAGGTTTTTTGCGGTGCCCAATCGACCACTATGCGCAATTATTTTTGCACCGCATTTGGCCATTAAATTCGCGACTTCGAGGCCGATACCACGGCCCGCACCCGTTATTACGATGGTTTTACCTGATAGAAGGTTGGGATCAAAAAAATTAGTTGTCATTAGTTTCTCCTATAATTAATGCGCCACAAGTATCGTAAATCGGCTTTAACTCACTCGTATCCAAACCCTGGCGCTATAAACCTTTGGAGTGGGATTTCAGACCAAATAACTGTGCCTTTGAACTAGCTTAAGTTTGGGACATTGTACTTGCAACAAAGATAGTTCTTGAAGGCGTAGCGTCTTCATCTGTTGAATGATGAAATATGCCAACATACTGTTTGTATGTTTTCACATAGATAAAAAAAAGGACCTGGGTTTCCCCAGGTCCAAATAGCCTATTCTCTCTAGCTATTGATTGCTAGAAGTGAATATGTCTAGTTTATCTATGCTAGATACAAACTACTGAGTCCAACTTTTCACCAGTTCATCATATGAAACAGTGACGCCTTGTGGCTTCTCATTTTCGATCTTAGGTTTTGGAGCACCCGCTTGAGATAACCAGTAATCAGCATCTTTCTCTTCGTTCAGCTTAGGACCAAGTTCACCCTGAACACCTGCACGTTCAATACGAGAAAGAACTTTTTCCTGAGCTTCACATAAACTATCCAATGCACCTTGCGTTGTTTTAGCTCCAGACATTGCGTCACCAATATTCTGCCACCACAATTGGGCCAGTTTTGGATAATCAGGGACATTGGTACCCGTTGGTGACCACTGAATACGCGCTGGTGAACGATAGAACTCGACCAAACCACCAAGCTTGTTAGCTCGTTTTGTAAAGTGCTCTGAATTGATAGTTGATTCACGAATAAATGTGAGGCCAACATCAGATTTCTTCAGATCGACTGTTTTTGAAGTCACGAACTGAGCATATAACCAAGCCGCTTGAGCACGATCAACTGGAGTAGATTGCATAAGCGTCCATGAGCCTGCATCCTGGTAACCAATTTTGGTACCTTCTTTCCAGTAAGCGCCGTGTGGCGATGGCGCCATACGCCACTTTGGCGTGCCGTCTTCGTTCATCACTGGCAGACCGGGTTTCACTGTCGCTGCAGTAAAAGCTGTGTACCAAAACATTTGCTGTGCAACATTACCTTGAGCAGGAACTGGACCTGCTTCACCGAATGTCATACCAGCCGCTTCAGGTGGAGAATACTTCTTTAACCACTCAATTGCTTTATCGACCGCATAAACGGCAGCCGGAGCGTTAGTTGCTCCGCCACGCGCAACACAAGAACCGGTTGGTTGTGACTTGTCATTCACGCGAATGCCCCACTCATCAACTGGAAGACCGTTTGGTTCGCCAATATCACCCATTCCAGCCATAGACATCCAGGCATCGGTATAACGCCAGCCTAGTGAAGGATCTTTCTTTCCATAGTCCATGTTGCCATAGACACTACCTTCCACGCCTAAACGAGCAAGGTCACGTCCAGTGAAAAATTCAGCGATATCTTCATAAGCTGACCAATTCACCGGAACACCGAGATCATAACCATATTTTGTTTTGAAATCGGCCTTGTTCTGATTGTCGTTGAACCAATCGTATCGGAACCAATAAAGATTCGCAAACTGCTGAGTAGGAAGCTGATAAAGCTTTCCATCAGGGGCAGTCGTAAAAGATGTTCCAATAAAGTCTGCTAGATCGAGATCAGGGTTTGTAACGTCTTTACCTTCCCCTGCCATCCAATCAGTCAAATTACGGACCTGATTGTAACGCCAATGGGTTCCTATCAAATCAGAGTCATTGACATACGCATCGTAAATATTCTCGCCAGACTGCATCTGGGTCTGAAGTTTTTCAACAACGTCACCCTCACCAATCAAATCATGAATAATTTCTATGCCCGTTATGGCCGTAAAAGCGGGTGCAAGCACCTTGGACTCATACTCATGAGTACCAATTGTTTCAGAAACAACTTTGATTCTCAGGTTTGTATAAGGTTTTGCAGCATCAATAAACCACTTCATTTCGGATTTTTGTTGTTCAGCGCTTAAAACTGAAACGCCCGCAATTTCATCCGCCAGAAACTTGTCTGCAGCAGCCATATCAGCATGTGCAGAACTCATTCCTATCATCAGACCAACTATTGCCGTTGATTTAAGACCATGTTTTCGCATTTTAATCCTCCTTAAGGGTTAATGCGTAGTTAAAGAGTGAGCTTGTCAAAACACACTCAAGTTTGCCATTACACTGTTTTAAAAACACCTATGGCGTAAAGAACTGATATACCGAGAGCCCACCACAATCCAGCTGCACCAATAAACCCTAACCACGCAAGGTGGATGAAGGCACTACCAATTAGCGATATAAAAAGGCGGTCACCCCTAGTCGTTTCAAACCTTAGAATACCGACACGTGGATTACCTCCAGGTGAAAAATATTCCCATACACACATGGCAAGTATGCAACTAATAATTCCAATCCAAAATATAGCGGTGGGACCGGTCCATGCCATCCAAGAGAGTTCCATTTTTCGACGCTCCTATGAGTTATTTAAACGCGACCAAGGGCAAAGCCCTTAGCAATGTAATTACGAACGAAGTAGATAACCAATGCCCCGGGAATAATGGTAAGAACCCCCGCTGCGGCTAACACACCCCAATCAACGCCCGCCGCCCCGACTGTTCTCGTCATTATGGCAGCGATCGGTTTTGCATCAACTGTGGTCAGTGTTCTTGCAATCAGTAATTCAACCCAGGAAAACATAAAACAGAAGAATGCTGCCACACCAATACCAGAAGCAATCAATGGAATAAAAACTTTCACAAAGAACTTAGGGAAGGAATAACCATCTATGTAGGCAGTTTCATCGATCTCTTTTGGAATACCTGACATAAAACCCTCCAATATCCAAACGGCCAATGGAACGTTAAAAAGACAGTGCGCAAGGGCAACCGCAATATGCGTATCAATGAGGTCAAAAGAAGAGTAAAGCTGAAAGAATGGCAGTACAAAAACGGCCGCAGGTGCCATCCGATTGGACAACAACCAGAAAAACATATGCTTGTCGCCTAAGAAACGATATCTTGAAAATGCGTATGCAGCTGGCAGGGCGACTGAAATAGAAATGACCATATTTAAAGCCACATAAATCATCGAATTTATATAGCCGTTATACCAAGAAGGGTCGCTAAATATCACTACATAGTTACCCAATGTTGGGTTTTCAGGAAAAAGTGTAAATGACGAAAGGATTTCCTGATTGCTTTTAAAACTCATATTGATGAGCCAATAAATCGGCAGCATCAAAAAGAAAATATAAACTGAAGGCGTAATCCATTTTAGATTTAGCGTCTTCGATATCGTTTTTTCTTCTCGCATCGCACTATCGACTAGATGTGTCGTTAAGCCCTTATCGTCAGATATCATTCGGACTTCTCCTCTACTGGCTTATCGGTTCCAAGATGACTCATCATAGTAAAAAAGATGTAACAAACTAGAATCACGATTAACTGATAAATAAGAGACATTGCAGCCGCTGGCCCTAAATCAAATTGGCCAATCGCTTTTTTTACAAGATCGATTGATAAAAACGTTGTTGCGTTTCCAGGACCACCACCGGTGAGAACAAAAGGTTCGGTGTAGATCATAAAAGAGTCCATAAAACGAAGCAGAAACGCAATTATCAGAACCCCCTGCATTTTGGGTAGTTGGATAAACCGAAACACAGCCCACTTTGATGCGCCGTCAATTCTTGCCGCTTGATAATAGGCTTCCGGAATGGACACTAAACCGGCATAGCAAAGTAACACGACAAGGCTGGTCCAATGCCATACATCCATGATGATGATGGTGACCCAGGCATCAAAAATATTATTGGTGTAGTTATAGTCTATACCGAGTAGTGACATTGTATGCCCGAGAAGACCAATATCTGCTCGACCAAAAATCTGCCAGATCGTGCCAACAACATTCCATGGAATAAGAAGTGGTAGCGCCATCATAATCAAACATACTGGAACCCAAATGCCCTTCTTAGGCATTGAAAGTGCAATCCAAATACCGAGTGGAATTTCAATAGAAAGGATGATGAACGAGAACAGAAGATTGCGCCCTAATGCGTTATGAAATCGCTCTGATCTCAACACATCAGTAAACCACTCAGTACCAACCCAGAAAAATTTATTGCCACCGAAGGTGTCTTGAACTGAGTAGTTAACAACCGTCATAATCGGAATGATGGCTGACAATGCGACCAGTATAAAAACAGGAATGACAAGCAACCACGCTTTATTGTTGTAGGTTTTATCCATGACCTATAGTCCTCTGTTATTAGCTAGGGGGTAAACTAAATGATCGTTTTGATAAATATGGGTGCGTGACGTTTCGAAAGTTATTTTTGGATCAGAAGGAATGCTTTCGCCCTCATTCAAAACGATATTCACTTCGTGACTTTCGACCGTTGCATGAACAATTTTGAAACGACCAATATCATCAACACCAGTAACCTTGGCAGGAATACCTAAACCCGCTTGATCTAGCGATACAAATTCTGGTCGAATACCAAGTTCAACCTTACCGCTCAAATCTGGGTAACCACCATTGAGATCGACCGTATGATTACCAATTTTGGCTTGATTCCCTGCAACATTGACAGGAATAATATTCATACCCGGTGAACCAATGAAATAACCGACAAAAGTATGTTTTGGCTCATCAAAAAGTTCTTCAGGTGTACCAATCTGGACCACTTCTCCGTCATACATGACCACTACCTTGTCGGCAAAGGTCAGAGCCTCTGTTTGATCATGCGTCACATAGATCATGGTGTGATTAAACTGGCGATGAAGCTCTTTTAGCTTTGTACGTAGTTGCCACTTCATATGTGGATCAATAACAGTTAACGGCTCATCAAATAGAATGGCGTTGACATCGTAACGAACGAGGCCACGGCCAAGAGAGATCTTCTGCTTTTCATCAGCGGTTAGCCCTCGGGCCTTTCGACTAGCTTTGTCACCCAAATCAAGAACATCGATCATTTCCTCAACCCGCTTAGATATTTCATCCTGTGGAACATTACGGTTTTTTAATGGGAATTCTAAATTTTGACGCACGGTCATCGTGTCATAGATAACAGGAAACTGAAAAACTTGCGCAATATTACGATGCTCGGGTTGAAAGGCAGTGACATCACGATCATCAAATAGAATCTTTCCTTTCGACGGGACCAACAATCCAGATATAATATTTAAGAGCGTCGTTTTGCCACAGCCAGAGGGCCCTAAAAGAGCATAAGCGCCACCATCCTCCCAGACATAATCAATTTCCTTCAAAGAGAAATCAGCATCCGTCTTTGGATTTTCTGAATATGAGTGCGCTAATTTATCGAGTGTAATTTGAGCCATTACGCTGCCCCCACTTTTGGTGCAGACACAAGCACATCCTGCCCATTAAATATAAAAAATTTAGCTGGATCGATATAGATTGGAATTTGATCCCCAATGTCAACCCGATGAACACCATGCGTTAACACCACTAACTTTAGATCGCCCTGCGACACATGAATAAAAGTTTCGGATCCAGCAATTTCAGTGGTAGAAACTGGCGCTTCAATTTTAAGTGAGGTTTGCTTGGATTGGCTTAACATCAAATGATGAGGCCGAACGCCTATTTTATAAGGACCATCAGGCAAACTCGGCAAGTCTTTTGGGCAGTCAACCTGTCCTTGTGAGAACACAAACTTCGCCCCCTTTTTCTGCATTGGAATGACATTCATTGGAGGATCTGAAAAGGTCTGTGCTGTTTCTAAATTTGATGGATTATTATAAACATCGATTGTTTGACCAAATTGGGTAACACAGCCTTCATGCAACGTCGCAGTCCTACCGCCAAGCAACAATGCTTCTTGAGGCTCAGTCGTCGCGTAAATAAATATGGCACCTGTTTCGGCAAAGATACGAGGCAATTCTACTCGAAGTTCTTCACGTAATTTATAATCTAAATTAGCCAATGGCTCATCTAATAAAACAAGTTCAGCACCTTTCACTAAAGCTCTTGCAAGCGCAGTACGCTGCTGCTGTCCACCCGACAAATTAAGAACCCCTCTATCTAGATAGGGAGTAAGCTTCATCAAATCAGCAGCTTCACGAACTTTTACATCAATCGTCTTTTTATCAACACCCGCAACGCGCATTGGAGACGCAATGTTTTCATAAACCGAAAAAGCGGGATAGTTTATAAACTGCTGATAGACCATGGCAATATTACGTTTTTGAACGGGCGTCTTAAGGACACTTTTACCATCCATTAGTATTTCGCCAGAGGTGGGCCTATCAAGTCCCGCCATCAACCTCATCAATGAGGTTTTACCCGACAACGTCGAGCCAAGCAGGACATTTAAAGAGCCCTTCTCCAACTTCAAGGACACGTCGTTTATGTGAATAGAACTACCCACTTTTTTACTTAAATTTCGCAGCTCTAACAATTCTGACTCCTTAACTTTCCTGAATGCTGATCAAAAGTAGCCTTTTGCTGCATCCATTCATCAATTACCGCTATTAGGTTTTCATCCAGCCGAATGCCGAGTTTAGTTCTTCGCCAAACTACGTCTTCTGCGCACTCTGCCCACTCGTGCTTCATTAAGTATTCAATCTCACGCGCCGATAGAGTACCACCAAAATCCTGACCCATGTCTTCAATATTCAAAGCACCTTTCATCAGGGTCCAGGCATTAGTTCCGTATGAACGAATAAGCCTTTTAGCCAGCAGAGAATCTAAAAATTCAAATTCTTGCTCCAGCTTCGAAACCAATAAATCGTAATCAGCAACCTCGAAATCACCACCAGGAAGATGTGAACTTGCCGTCCAAGAAGCAGACCGAACCCCTATTAACGCCTCAATTTTCTCCATCATTGATTCTGACAATTTGCGATAAGTAGTTATTTTGCCACCAAAAACATTGATCACGGGCAGTTCATCACCATCAGCCCGTAAAACGTAATCACGGGTGGCTTCTTGTGCTTCTGTCGCACCATCATCGTAAAGTGGGCGAACGCCTGAGTAAGACCAGACGACATCATTCACATCGACTGGCTTTTCAAAGTACTCACTGGCTGAAGAGCAAATATAAGACATCTCAGACTGAGTAATTTTTACATCAGCAGGATCACCTTGGTAATCGTGATCTGTAGTGCCAATTAAGGTGTAATCTTGTTCGTAAGGTAAGGCAAAAATTATACGATTATCAGCATTTTGGAAAATGTAGGCACGATCATGATCGTGAATTTTAGGAACAACGACATGGCTGCCTTGAACAAGACGAACATTATTTGAGCGATTACTTTTAAGCGCTTCACCCAATACCTTATCAACCCAGGGCCCCGAGGCATTTACAAGTAAACGGGCTTTGTGTTCAGAAATTTCGCCAGAACGACAGTTTTCAGTTGATATACACCAATAACCCTTTTCTCTTCGAGCGGATACAACCTTAGTGCGGGTTTCTATAATAGCCCCATGCTCTCGAGCATCTTGAGCATTCAACACGACTAGCCGAGCATCATTTACCCAACAATCAGAGTACTCAAAACCCTTCGAAAATATTGCTTTGAGTGGTTTCCCAACCGGATCAGTGGTTAAGTTTATCTGCTTAGTACCCGGTAATAATTTGCGCTTACCCATGTGGTCATATAGGAAAAGACCAAGCCTGAGAAGCCAAGCTGGACGCATTGAACTATGATGAGGTAGAACAAAGCGCATTGGCCAAATGATATGCGGAGCCATTTTTAAGAGAACTTCACGCTCGCCCAGTGATTCTCGGACAAGCTTGAATTTATAG
>OOGD01000311.1_pt1 | contig 10213 bp, 9 predicted proteins | sample 1670381 | NCBI WGS metagenome assembly OOGD01 (sample SAMEA98146918, study PRJEB22522) | marine metagenome | biome: marine biome; feature: marine water body; material: sea ice | place: Arctic Ocean | collected 14-Sep-2015 | depth 1.3 m | reverse complement strand
TTATTATGGTTGATATTAGTAATGTCTATAAAGACGATAAAGAGTTCGCACAAAAACTGCTCGACACTGAAAAACTGTCAGTATTACCGGGCAGTGCTTTTGGTGAGGGGACTGCTGGGCATGTTCGACTCTCGTTAGTTCAGCCAGAAAATATTCTGACCGAAGGTTGTAATCGACTTGAACGGTTCTTGAATGCGAGCCTTGTGGGTAAGTAGCGAGAGTAATGATCGTCAAATTAATAAAAGTGAAACAAAGGGGTGCATGATGGCGACTTGTGGCGAAGTATTAGTCAAAATTCTACAAAACTATGGAATCAACACCATATTTGGCATTCCCGGTGTTCACACGGTTGAACTTTATCGGGGGCTGGAAGAAGTCTCAATAAGTCACGTTACCCCCAGACACGAACAGGGCGCAGGATTTATGGCCGATGGCTACGCGCGTTCTAGTGGCAAAGTTGCCGCTTGTTTTATTATTACCGGCCCAGGTATGACCAATATTGCGACAGCGATGGGTCAGGCTTTAGCTGACTCAATCCCTATGTTGGTTATTTCTTCGGTCAATCGTACGCATCAACTCGGGCTTGGCGAAGGACGCTTACACGAGATGCCAGCGCAGCGAAATCTGGTGAGTGGCGTATCTCGATTCAGCCATACTTTACTTCGAGCTGATGAGTTACCGATGGTGCTAGCGCGCGCTTTTGCTATTTTTAACAGCGAACGCCCCGGGCCAGTACATATCGAAATTCCAATTGACGTGATTCAATCTTCCGCCGATCATTTGGATATCACGCCATTCGTGCTGCCAAGTCCGCCAGGGCCGTCTCCACAAGCAATCACCACCTGTGTCGACTGGCTAGAAAATGCCAAACAACCGTTAATCGCCATTGGGGGTGGTTCAGTCAAGGCTGCGAGCGAAATTAGAGCGCTCGCCGAAAAATTAGATGCGCCAGTCATTAATACAGTGAACGCGAAAGGTGTTTTGCCCTATAGCCACCCACTTGCTATCGGTGGTTCGAGCTCCTGCCCTGCAGTGAGAGACGCCTTGCAGTCAGCCGATGTTGTATTAGCGGTAGGCACCGAGTTTGGCGAGACCGACTACGACTACTTTTTTGAGGGAGGTGTCGAGATTAAAGGCAGGTTGATCCGTATCGATATCGATAGCAGCCAGCTTACGCGTAATATTAGGTCTGATTTAGCGATCTGTAGCGATGCAACTTTAGCATTGCAGGCATTGAACCAATCGCTAAAAGGATCAATTACCGATGGTAGCGGCGTTGCGCGAGCCACAAAAATCCGTAATGAATTACAGGCCACGCGAGAGTCTGGATACGAAAAATTCTTCGAAGCAATCCAGTCTGCTTTACCCGAAGTGATTATTGCGGGTGACTCGACTCAGCCCATTTATTACGCCTGGTTGCATTACGAGACAGAAAAGGCACGGCGCTATTTTCATTCTGCATCGGGGTTTGGCACATTAGGATACGCTATTCCTGCTGCTATCGGTGCCAAGCTAGCAATGCCTGAGAGCCCGGTTATTGGTTTAATCGGTGATGGAGCAGCTCAATTTACGATTGGCGAAATGGCGGCAGCTGTCGAGGCAAAACTAGCGGTGATTTTTCTGGTATGGAATAACAATGGGTACGCTGAGATAAAACGATTTATGGCAGAAGGTAATATTCCTCAAATTGGGGTTGATATCTATACGCCCGATTTTATCGGACTAGGTAAAGCGTTTGGATGTCATGCCGTTGTTGCGAATGATCTAAAGCAATTGCAGCAAGAGTTAATCACAGCCGCGGAACGACAATTACCCACGGTGATTGAAGTGAAGCAGCATAATTTTATCGACGTTTAGATAAACCATATTTTACTGATAGGTGATTTAAAAAATTACTCAGTGGATTGATTATCTACCGATTTAAACTGAGTTCTTATCTTTAGATGAGTAATGTTGCTAATTACCTATTTATTTACTGAGCCATATATGCGCCTATAAAGGTCTCTTATCTTGTTGACGATAAGAAATCGCCTCCAGCAAGTGCATTTTTTGAATGTTTTTTTCATCGGCCATGTCAGCAATCGTGCGCGCTAGTTTGAGTAGTTTGTGATAGCTGCGTGCGGTGAGTTTGAGTTTGTCGATGGCGGTCATCAGTATTTTTTCGGATGTCTCGTCAAGTTGGCAAAAGTGATCGATCTGATGATTGGTTAATCGTGAGTTTAAGCAGCTTTGGCGTTGCAGTTGCTTTGCTCGGGTCCGAGTGACGCGGGTTCTTACGACATCGCTGGCTTCTTGTTTTACTTGCTTTCGATTCAATAATTCGTGGCTTTGGAGTCGTGGTAATTCGATCTGAATATCGATTCGATCCATCAAGGGGGCGGACAACTTATTACGATACCGACTGAGTTGCTCGGCGCTACAATCACAGCTCACAATAGAATCACAGCCTCTAGGGCAGGGGTTCATCGCCGCGACTAATTGAAACTGTGCGGGAAACTCGGCTTGACGCGCCGCCCGAGAAATATGGATTTTGCCAGTCTCAAGGGGTTCACGTAACACCTCTATCGATTTACGGTCAAACTCAGTCAGCTCATCGAGAAATAAAACACCATTATGAGCGAGTGAAATTTCGCCTGGTTTTGGATTACTGCCACCCCCGACCAATGCAACACCCGAAACCGTGTGATGTGGAGACTGAAACGGCCGCTGCAACCAATTGTCGGCATTCACCGGTTTGTGACTAATCGATCGGATGCTGGCACTACTCATCGCTTCGGCCTCTGACATTAACGGTAAAATTGTGTTTAGTCGCTGCGCTAACATACTTTTTCCGGTTCCAGGTGGACCCATCATAATCATGTGGTGCGCTCCGCTAGCCGCAATTTCGAGCGCTCGCCGAGCTTGATATTGACCGTATACTTCGTCAAGATCGCACTCAAAATGAGGCGTGTATCTAGCGTCAAGTGCTTCGAGTTGAGGTAATGGGTGACCACCATTAAGGCTGGCGCATATTTGTGCTAGGGATTGGCTCGTAAAAATTGTTAGTCCTTCAATCAGCGATGCTTCAGGTTCATTCTGATGCGGAATGATGACTTTTTTGTGCTGCTGCTTGCTCGATATTAATGCGGGTAAAAGCCCCGCTATCGGACGGCATTCACCGCTTAGCGCGAGTTCGCCGTAGCAATCAAATTGATCTAAGGTAGATGCGTTTATTTGACTCGAGGCGGCTAAAATCCCCAGCGCAATGGCCAGATCATAACGACCACCTTCCTTCGGCAAATCAGCAGGAGCCAGGTTAACGGTGATGCGCCTTGCTGGAAATTCGAATCCCGAATTGATAATCGCTGATCGAACTCGGTCGCGGGCCTCGCGAACGGCTGCCTCGGGCAGACCTACCATGGTGAAGGCGGGCAATCCGTTCGAGATATGAACCTCGACATTCACCTCTGGGGCGTTAATACCCTCTTGTGCGCGTGTCGATAGTTGGGTGAGAGACATGGATTCCGTTCCTCGTCGGGGTGTGTTTTACGGGTTAGCCAATGTTTTTTCCAATTGGTCAAGTTTTTGCTCCAGAGCTTCTAGCTTGGTGCGGGTCCGTTGCAACACACGCGATTGAATATCGAATTCTTCGCGACTGACAAAATCGAGTTGAGCTAGCTGTTGTTGCAGTAAGGTTTTTATCTGAGCTTCAAAATCAGATTTGGCTTGTTGCAGTCCTGAAGGTAATAACTGCCCAATTTTATCCGACAGCCGGTTGATAGTTTGATTGTCTAGCATGAGTTTTCCTTTAAACCTGATTGCGCACAAGTCTAACGATTTATTCAGGCGAAACCTAGGAGTCTGTCAGACTTAGAGCGAATCTTCTAAGTAATAGTGACTCGATAACTCGTAAAGTTGTGTTGTTTAGTGCCTCATCAATTTGTTATTATGGAGGGATATTTAACCTTTATTCGTTTTTAGTAGGCAACTCATTATGTTGGTTCATATTTACCGCAGCAATCGTAAGCCAGATACCTACTTGTATTTAGCCGAGAAAGATGATTTCTCGATGGTGCCTGAAAGTTTACTGACCATTTTTGGTGATCCTGTGTTTAGTTTTAGCTTTCAGTTGTCGGCAGAGAAGAGGTTAATCAAGGAAGACACCGCTACAGTATTGGAAAATCTCAAGGAACAGGCTTATCACCTGCAACTACAGAAAGATGTTTTGATCGAACAAATGTTGACAATGAAATCGTTGAATTAACGCCGAACTTATTCATCCTAAATTTCTAGCCCTAGTTAAAAGCGGTCTCTCAGCGCATAGTAACTCATACCCAGAACTAGCCCCGGCCAACGCAACCAGTCTCCACCGGGGAAGCTACGAGTGGGGAGTTTTCCAAACAAGTCAAAATCTTCTGCTTCACCGGCAATGGCATCTGCAATTAATTTGCCGCCCATAGTGGCTGCAGCGACACCGTGACCAGAGTCACCCTTCGCGAAATAGTTGTTATTTTTTCCAAGGCTACCTATATGAGGCATACGGTTGAGAGTAACGGCTAATGTCCCGCCCCAGGCGTAATCAACCGGAATGTTCTCAAGTTGAGGATAAATTTCAGTCATTGGCTTGCGGACGAATGATTCGATGTCTTTTGGGAAATTGCTGCTGTAATTTACACCACCACCAAACAGTAAACGCTTGTCTGCCGATAGGCGAAAATAGTTAACGACAAAACGCGAATCAGCGATTGCAATGTCGTTTGGATTAATCTTAGCGATGGTTTCATCATCGAGTGGTTCAGTGGCGATGATAAAGTTATTAATCGGCATGATTTTGCCAGACAGTCGTTTGTCGAGCTTGCCTAAATAACCATTACAGGCGATTACGATAGAAGTCGCTTCTATGGTGCCACGATTGGTGACAACTCGATTGACCTTGCCTTCCTGATAGCTCTCGACAACGGTTGATTCATGCAGTATGGCACCATTTTCGATGGCTGCTGCAGCAAGGCCGAGTGCATAGTTGAGTGGATGTAAATGCGAGGCGCTAGTATCGAAACTGCCACCATAATAGGTGTCACTGCCGACTAGATCAGCCATCGCTTTTTTATCAAGATATTGAATGTTTTCGTACTGGTATGTTTGGTTTAGAAAGTCGACATATTTTTGACTGTCATCGTCATAGTCTGGCCTGTGATTTGGATGGGCAATGCCGGGTTTAAGGTCGCATTCGATGGCATGTTCTGCAATTAATTGTTTTGCCAATGCTTTCGCATCTTCGGCTAGTTCCCACAGGCGTTTTGCCGTATCAGCACCGAAGCTTTTTGTTAGCTCGACTTGATCCTTGCGCTGGCCACTACCTAGTTGCCCACCGTTTCGGCCTGAAGCGCCCCAACCGATTTTTCGGGCTTCGAGCAATATCACTCGATAGCCTCGCTTCGCAAGCTGTAACGCGCAGGACAAGCCGGTATAACCACCGCCAATGATGCAAACGTCGGCCTGAGTGGATCCGTCTAGTGGAGCCAGATTTAAATCACGGTTCTGACTAGCGTGATAGTAAGAGTTAGGGTAGTCGTTGGTATCGCTACGATCTTGAGATAGCTTAAGTGTCATATTAGTTGTCGGTTGTCCTTTTTTTAGAGGCTTAAACTTTGGATAGTAAATGTTCTCTTTCCCAAGGTGTAACGTGATTTAGGAAATCATCAAATTCAGCCTCTTTGACTGCGGTATAGACTTCGATAAATTCATTGCCGAGGATATCATTTAATGCTTTACAATCGGATAACCGTTGTAACGCACCATACCAATCACGAGAGACCTGTAAGGGTTCGTCGTAGGCATTGCCAAGTAGTGGTTCGGATGGCTTTAAGCCCTGTTTCATGCCGATGAAACCACAGGCTAACGAAGTCGCTATCGCTATATAAGGATTAACATCCGCCGCAGATAAACGGTTCTCAATGCGCATCGAGTTTGGCTTGTTGTCAGGAATTCGAAACCCGGTAGTTCGGTTATCAAAACCCCAATGATAGTTAATCGGGGCTGCCATATCGCGAACTATTCTGCGGTATGAATTGATGGTCGGTGTGATTAGTGCCATCGCCTCGGGCTGGTATCCCTGCAAACCGGCAATATGTGACAGTAACAGATCGTTTGGCTTTCCATCTGGGGTCGAAAATAGGTTCTTGCCTGTTTCCATGTCGACAATACTTTGATGGATGTGCATGGCATTGCCAGGTTGACCCTCCAATGGTTTTGCCATGAAGGTAGCGCATAAGCCATGGGAAAATGCGGCTTCTCGGATAGTGCGTTTGTATAAAAAGGTCTGATCCGCTAGATCTAATGGGTCGCCATGTAACAGGTTGATTTCCATTTGAGCAATACCTTCTTCATGGATCAGGCCGTCAACTTTCAAACCCTGAGCAGCACAATATTGATTCAATGTTTTATAAAGCGCTGAAAACTCATGTAAGGCTTCGAGACTGTAGGATTGACCTTCTTTTTCGGTTCGACCGGTTCGGTCAATCGGTGCCGTTAATGGTTGCGCTGGGTCTGGATTAGCGGCTACTAGATAAAATTCTAGTTCAGGCGCTATAACGGGTTTCCAGCCTTCGGCATGGTAAAGGTCTAATACTTTACGTAAAACATAGCGTGGCGAGAAAGTAATGTTGTTTCCAGCCTTGTCGACACAATCGTGGATTACTTGTGCAGTTGGCGCATCTGCCCAAGGTAAGTGGCGGATCGTTGTTGTATCGGGCAACAACAACATATCGTCATCACAAGGTAACTTTTGTTTTGAAAGGTCCGGGTAGTGTCCATTGACACCCTGCAAAAAAATAGATTGCGGTAATCTTAATTCAGCCCCCTCAATTAATTTTAAGGCTGGTACAAGCTTGCCCCTGGCAGCGCCGGCAAGGTCGGGCACGATACACTCGATATCGGTTATCTGATTTTGTTTTATCCAGTTTTTCATGGTTAGCTCAATGGGGTTTGGAATAGCTAGTTATTGGTGATGAAGTGTTTATTGTCAGGCTGACTTTAAGTCAGCTAATTAGGACGCCCAATGAAACCAGTTAACTAGGTGAGCTAAGTCTAACAGGCGCCTTAGTCATCAGACGATTGTTCTTCTATTTTACGTTGCTTTTGCTGGCGCAGCATCAACCAACCTGCGAGTAAAACGCCGATCGCAACGACAACAATAATAATGGTGCCGAGTGCATTGATTTCAGGCGTAAGTCCAACACGTACTCTGGAATATATCAGCATAGGCAGCGTTACGGCGCCAGGGCCTGAGACAAAACTGGCGATAATCAGGTCATCGAGAGATAACGTAAATGCCAGTAGCCAACCTGCTAACATGCCAGGTATCAGCAGTGGCAGGGTGATGTCGAGTAATACGCGAAGTGGTTTTGCACCCAGGTCCTGAGCGGCTTCTTCAAGGTCCTGTGTCATACCGGCTAGTCGTGACTGTATGATAACGGCGACAAATGCCATCGAAAAAGTAATGTGCGCGATGGTAATGGTATTGAAGCCGCGTCGTTCAGGCCAGCCAAATAGTTCACCTAGTGCAATAAAGAGTAATAATAACGACAAGCCGGTGATGACCTCTGGCATGACTAATGGCGCAGTGATCATGCCAGAAAATAGCGTATGGCCTCTGAATCGTCCAAATCGAACGAGAGCGATACCGGCTAATGTACCGAGTATTGTCGCAAAGCAGGCGCTGATTGAGGCGATTTTTAAACTGAGAATAACGGCTTCCCAGACTTCCTCACTTTCAAACAAAGTAGCGTACCAGCGAGTCGAAAATCCTCCCCATACGGGTACGATCTTCGAATAGTTAAATGAATAAAAAATTAACATAAACATAGGGATGTAAAGAAATGCCATGCCAAAGCAAAGCATGGTAATTAAAAATGGCGAGCGCTTTGAATTATGCCTCATTGCTTAACTTCCACTTCCTGTGCCTGAATACGCTGGTAAAGCATCATTGGTAATACGAGTACCAGTAATAATGCGATGGCGACAGCTGACGCCACAGGCCAATCAAAATTGGCAGCGAATTCGTTATATAGCACTCTGCCTATCATAAGAACATTGCCCCCTCCAAGTAAATCGGGAATAACGTATTCGCCCGTCGCTGGAATAAATACCAGTAGCGAGCCAGCGACGATACCTGGAATAGTTAAAGGTAAGGTAACGGTCAGGAAAGTGGTTATTGGTCTTGCACCCAGATCGGATGCCGCTTCGAGTAAGGTAAGGTCGAGCTTTTCCATATTGGCGTATAACGGAAGGATCATAAATGGCAGATAGGTATAAATAATGCCAACATAGACCGCAAACTGGGTGTACAGCAGACGAATGGGTTGGTCGATAACACCTAAATAAATCAGTAGGTCATTGATAGAGCCTTGGTCTGCCAGCAGCCCCATCCAGGCGTAAACCCTTAGTAAGAACGAAGTCCAGAACGGCAGAATAATCATCAATAGTAAAATGTTTTTTGTGGTCTGTGGAGCCCTTACAATAGCGTAGGCGATGGGGTAACCCATCAATAAACAGATAAAGGTGGATAGGCCTGCAATGCGAATAGAATTGACATAAGTATCTATGTACAGATCGTCTTCCCAAAGGTAAGCAAAGTTATCAAATACAATTTTTACCTGCATGATGCCTTCATCAAGCCAAGAAATCATTGGCAAGTAAGGTGGGCTGGCGATAGTTGCTTCGGATAGGCTGATTTTTAAAACGATAAAAAAGGGGGCAAGAAAGAACAGTAATAACCAGAAGAAAGGGATAAAAATAACAACGCTTTTCCAGTTTTTTTGCAAGTTATAGCCTAATTGATGCCATAAGCTAGGGCGCGACAATTCATGTTTGTCGGAAGGGATGCCGGCCTTAGAATTGTTATGATTACTCATTTGGTTAGGACTGCAGCACTTGAGTCATCCCAGCTTAAAAATACTTCGTCGTCCCAATCAATAGTTTGGGCGCCATCTTTGGGCCGAATCTGATTGGGAGAAGTGACTTCAATATTAGCCCCACCATCAATTTTAACATGATAAGTAGACAGTCTACCGAGGTAGCCAATATTCGACACGATACCCTTCAGTTGATTGGGTGCCTTAGTGTCGTGTGGCGTTTTCGATAATCTGATTTTTTCAGGCCGAACAGAAACCCAGACCTTTGTGCCTTCCTGTACGGATGACCCATGGTCGATGCGGATATCGCACTCTGGATTGTTAGCTCTAACCGTAACGTAATCGGTGCTGTTTACTTTAACTCTGCCTTCAAAGATGTTGGTATTGCCAATGAAACTGGCAATGAGTCGTGATTCGGGAAATTCGTAAATTTCGGTCGGTGTGCCCGTCTGTACGAATCGCCCTGTATCCATTACCGCGATGCGAGTCGACAGCGTCATGGCTTCTTCTTGATCGTGTGTGACTACGACGAAGGTAATGCCCAGTTCACTTTGAATATTCATTAACTCGAATTGAGTCTGTTCTCGCAGGCGTTTATCAAGTGCGCCTAACGGTTCATCGAGCAGTAGTACTTTAGGGCGCTTGACCAATGCTCGTGCGAGTGCAACACGCTGCCTCTGACCACCCGATAATTGGTGTGGTTTGCGATTACCAAATTGGCCAAGTTCGACCATTTCCAGTATCTCATTAACGCGTTTTTTGACTTCGTGCTTATCAATACCATCACGGTTTAAGCCGTAGGCAATATTTTTTTCAACCGACATGTGTGGAAATAAAGCGTAAGACTGAAACATCATATTGACAGGTCGCTGATAAGGCGGAATGTCAGTCATATCGATACCGTCAATAAATATTCTTCCAGCATTGGGTGTCTCGAACCCGGCTAGCATTCTCAATAAGGTCGTCTTACCACAGCCTGAGCCGCCTAATAAAGAAAACAATTCACCTTTGTAAATTTCCAAGTCGATATTATCAACGGCAATAAAATCATCGAATTGTTTGGTAATGCCTTGAATTTTAATAAAAGGCTCTGCTTCAGGGTCCATCCAGGGACGATCGACATAATAATCTTGTGGCGTCATTTTTCGCGATCCAGATAAATAAAATCAGGGAGTTTGGGGTGATTGACGCGTGTCTAGGAGCCTGTCGGACTTAGGATAAATCTACTGCGGAAAAGCCATTTCGGCCAAATTTCTCGATCCAATTCGTTGAATAGAACCACTATTCGCCTCATTCGATCAAAAAATTTAACTCAAAATGAC
>OOGD01000310.1_pt1 | contig 10269 bp, 4 predicted proteins | sample 1670381 | NCBI WGS metagenome assembly OOGD01 (sample SAMEA98146918, study PRJEB22522) | marine metagenome | biome: marine biome; feature: marine water body; material: sea ice | place: Arctic Ocean | collected 14-Sep-2015 | depth 1.3 m | reverse complement strand
CAGTTTGTGAACCAATCCAAAGAAGTTTGGTAATCACATTCTATATTAGGGCAGTAATATCAATTAAATTATTATATATAAAGGAACATTTTATGTTACGTAAACAGCTCACAGTACTCGGTGCCGGGTGCTTTATGGCGATGTCTATGCATAGTGCTTCAGCATTAGCAGATTCACAACGCAGTCTTCTAACGTTGGATGCATCTAGCTCAGAAACGGCTTCATCTAAAACTCAATATATAGTGCAACTGAAAGGTGCTCCCGCTGCCAATCGCAGCAGCGACAATTCTATTCCTGATAGATTTGATAGCGTTCTCAATAACATCAAATACGATGCAAATTCTGCGGCGTCTATTGCTTATCGTAATAAATTGGTGAATAAACAAAATCAAGTTATGAAAAGTATTGGCGTAAGCAATGCTGTTTATACTTATGAACATTCATTCAATGGTTTCGCCGCAACATTAACAACAAGCCAATTTGAAAAATTGAAAAACAATCCAGATGTGTTAAACATTTGGCCTGATGAATTACTTCAAATGGATACCGCTAATACCCCTGAATTTCTAGGTTTAACAGCGCCAGGCGGATTACAAACACTTGGTACTAAAGTCGAAGATGTTATTATAGGTGTCGTTGACTCAGGTGTTTGGCCTGAAAATCCAAGTATCCGAGATGATATGCCTGGAAACGAATTTGGGCCCATTGCTAATACACGCCCTGATTGGACTGGTGCTTGTGATGTGGGCACTGATGCGGATTTCTCGTGTAACAACAAATTGATAGGCGCACGATTTTTCAAAGAAGGGTTTGAAGTTAACAGTGCTATATTACCAGGGGAATTTGACTCTCCTCGTGATGCGGATGGTCATGGAACGCATACATTAACAACTTCTGGAGGTAATGAAGGTGTATCTGCTTCTTTACAAGGAATTGGCGTTGGTACGGTGTCGGGTATTGCACCCCGCGCTCGTGTTGCTGCCTATAAAGTATGCTGGAATGGCGGTAGCGGTGGTTGCAGTACAACTGACTCAGTTGCAGCTATCGACGCTGCTGTAGCAGACGGTGTGGATGTCATCAACTTCTCAATCAGTGGTAGCCGCACCGCTATGACTGACCCAGTTCACGTAGCATTTTTTAATGCTTCGCGTGGTGGTGTATTTAATGCACTTTCTGCGGGTAACTCTGGTCCTGGTGAGCAAACTGTTGCACACAATGTGCCTTGGGTAACAACTGTTGGTGCCACGACTTATGATGGCGAAGCTACATTAGTAGGCAGTAAACTTGAAGTGTCATATGATGGTATTAGCGAAGATATATTCTCGCTTCCAGGTGCTATTACAGTAGCAATCCCAGTTGGAGGTTTATCAGGTGAACTCGTTAACACTGATCCTGTCATAATGTGTGATGAAGACTCTGGTGGCTTTACTGGTAACAACCCAATCGTGAACGCTGAAGCAATCGACGGAAAAATCGCATTTATCTCTCGTGGTGGATGTGCTTTTTCTGAAAAAATACTTTATGCACAAGATGCTGGTGCAATAGGCGTTGTAGTTTACTCAACCGGTACTGCTATCGCTATGGGCGGTGATGCAACTGGGATCACGGTTCCTGGTGTCATGATTTCACTAGATGATGGTGTTCGTCTCGCTCCGATTGTTGATGGTACGGAAGTGACCGTTACTTTGACTAACGATGGTATTACCGATTCTTCTACCCAAATTGGTAACCAAATGGCGAATTTCTCGTCACGGGGTGAAAGCTTGGCTACTGCCGATATCCTTAAGCCTGACATTACTGCACCGGGTGTGCAAATTCTGGCGGGTACTTCTGGTGCCCAAATTGACAGCGGTACTACCGGTGAAAGTTATGCTTTCCTCAGTGGTACGTCTATGTCTTCGCCACATATTGCTGGTATGGCTGCTTTGATGGTTGAAGCTCAACCTACCTTTTCACCTGCAGCAATTAAATCTGCATTGATGACAAGTTCTTATCAAGCAGGTGTCACTAAAGAAGATGGCAGCACACCAGCTGACCCATTTGACTTTGGTGCCGGTCATGCAGCACCTAATTCTGCTGTTAATCCTGGCTTAGTTTACGACGCTGGTACTAACGATTATTACGCGTTTTTGTGTGGTGCAGGTGATGCTGATTTTGTTGAAGCTGATTTCTTTGTTGGTGCTTGTGGTGCTCTTGAAGGTGCAAATTACCCACTTGACCCTAGCGGTCTGAATCTTGCGTCTATTGCGATTGAGTCCCTAGCTGAAACTCAGACTATCAGACGTTATGTTAACAACGTCAGTGATTCAGTTGCATTCACAGCAACAGTTGAGGCACCTGCAGGTGTTGATGTTGTGGTCAGTGTTTTAGATTGGAATACAGGTACCATTGTTGAGTCAAATACGATGGGCTTTAACGACGGAGGGGTGGGTCTTTACGAGCTCACTTTCTCTAAGAATGATTCAGCCGTGTTGGACGAGTGGGTATTTGGTTCAATTACTTGGTCTGATGGTGCACATAACGTACGCAGCCCAATTGTATTGAAACCAACATCACAACCTTTACTCGTTGTTCCAGGAGCCTTAAACATCGAAACTACAGGCTCTTCAGCAAGAATTACCATTCCTGCTGAAGTTGCTTACAACGGTCGTTTCTTTGCTAAAGGTATGGGCCTTGCTCAGTCTGAAGTATTTGTATCAGAAGTGGCGCAGGATGCTGATAGCACTTTTGCATTTAATGAACCTGGTTTAGGTTTCTATTTTGTGAATGTGCCTCAAGGTACACGTATTGCTAAATTTGGACTATTCGGTGCAGATCAAGACAGCCCATCAGTAGACTTAGACTTGTATGTTTATGCTTGTCCAGGGTTCAGTTGTTCACAAGTAGGGTCTGGTCAAAATGGTGGGTCTGATGAATCAGTTCTGTTGGTTGACCCACTTCCACTTGCTAATATAGGGAACAGCGATATATATGTTGTCTTTGTTCATGGTTGGAGCTTGGCTGGCGCTGACAGTGTGCTTGCACCATTGAATGTTTGGTTGGTTGATGAAGCTGGAAGGTCACAATATATGTCTGTTAGAGCTTCTTCACGTGCACGAGATGGGCGTACTAACCGCGTTTATGTCAGCATGTCGGGGCTTGTATCGGGTGAAGACTATCTTGGTGGTGTCGTCTATACAGATCAAAACGGTCAAGAAAATGGTTTAACTGTAATCGAAGTTAAAGCACAGTAATTATAAATCCATAGATAAAAGGCCCGCATTGAGCGTGATGCGGGCTTTAATATCGGAAGTGCTATAAGTATTAGTTCTTTTCAAATTATATCCAAATAAGTATCTGCAAGCATTGTTTGATAAACGCTAGGCGTTCCCACCGAACAGTGATGCGACAAACATTGTAATCACTGATAAATAGTGAAGGTGAGCTATCTTTCTTCCTACTTACCTACCTTCCTTTACTCTTGTTCCCTTTCAAATCTATGTGTTGTTAGTTATGACATTAATCAAGTTTGTTGTGAGCAATATATGTCACCTTTTTCTGATGAATTATTTTTAGTTTCATGGTTAAATGAAATTTGACGTTTCCAAAGCATCATAAAGTAGAGGGGAATAAGATTGCCAAATATATTCTTTCCAATCCTGTTAGTACTTGTAGTTTCCGGCTGTACAGGAGATACAGACTCAGCAAACCCAGCAGTGAAGCTTGAACTAAACAGTCAACCTGAATTTAGACAAGGGGCAGCAAAAATGATTACCTTACAGGGTACGATTAGGTATAAAAATTTAGAAGGCGGTTTTTGGGGACTTGAAGGGAATGACGGTAATAAATACATGCCGTCAGGCCTAAACAAGGCGCTTCTTGTTGATGGTATGGTCGTTGAAGTGGTGGGTATTATTGAAGAAGATGAAGGCCTGATGACAATTCAGCAGTACGGTAAAATATTTAAAGTGAAAAATTCTAAAATGATCGATAATAGTAAAGCCAAGTCACTGAATTCTTACTAATTAAATGCAGACCATAAATAAACATTCGGCGTGAGAAGTCTGACTTACAAGCGTCAATTGGAATCAAAAAATAAAATCCATGGCTGTTGTAATTTCATAATAAAATGTTTCTACCCTGGGGTATCAAAAAGGTTGGCAAAACGACTTACGGAAAAGTGTGAAATCACTCAAAGCACTTTGCTATGACACCACCACCGCTGACTGGTATAGTTATATGGTCTTTTAGGCGCTGGGTTTTAATGCCTGTTTAGCAGCCTTGGTGGCCGAACATAGAGCTAATCTGATGTATTTTCATGGTGTGTCATTGCGAGTCAGCACTCGCGGAGCAGCCTGAAAAAAACGGTCGGCAACACATGACAATAATGATGGCAATACTAAAGTAAAGCTAAACAAGTATTGCCAACAGGGCAGGAAAAACACTGACACAAGAACACGGGCACAAAAGCACCAATCGATGACTTGGGCGCAAAGACTTGAACGAGTTTTTGAAACAGAAACCTATGAGCAATTCTGTGGTGCGGTCAAGGTTATAGTGAGCGTCTCCAAATCGCTAGGAAAGCCGACTTGCATAGCGAATGCTGCCCTGCAGGGAGTAGACACAAGGGTATGTCAAATGTACATCCGTTGGTGTTTCAAAAGATACTTCACCTGAATACAAAAAATGACGAAATCGTCGAATTATTACCCTCACAAAGATGAATGCCGCCTCAGGTCAGCCTGTTTGAAAAAGGCCGTTTAACATCATGAACAAAAGCCATATTCAAAACTGGTTTGCACAACAATAGAAGACGCTTGTCTTGAACTCTGAATTACGTGAAAACTGTTGTGTAATAGCCAACAGTTCGCCGATAGGCGGGACATTATTGATATAAAAGGAATGTCGATATATAAAATATGAGGCAAAATGTACCCAGACTACTTTGATGACTTTAACAAATCTAAAACTTTTACTGTTAGGGTACTGTTAGTGATTAAGTTGATATGTCTAATCTTTAATTAAAGAAGAGCGAACACGATCTATTTGAGGATTATTATCGAATTGACAATAGCGAAGCGCTGCTATTACGTAGCGCCCTAACAAGTTTTGAATGTGAAAATTGAGTATATTATGATGGCAACGTTTGTGTGATAGTGGTCGGTAGAGACATTGAAATGGACAGTAAGCCCAGTGCCAAACCCTTGGCATTTCAAGCCGGTAAATATAAACAATTATCCAAAATTAACGGGAGTGAGACGGACGATGAAATATTGTAGTGATTGTGGCACGGAAGTGGTTAAAAAAATTCCTGTCGATGATGATCGCCTTCGTTTTGTCTGCCCACTATGCGAAATTACCCACTATCAAAATCCTAAGGTCGTGGTTGGTTGCCTGCCTACAGCAGGACAGCAGATTTTATTATGTCGCCGTGCGATAGAGCCACGCATTGGGTATTGGACAATTCCAGCGGGTTTTATGGAAAACGGTGAGACTATGTTAGATGGTGCCTTACGAGAAACCCGCGAAGAAGCGGCCGCCAAGGTAAAGGGTGAAACACTATATCGGCTCTTTGATATTCCGCATATTAATCAAGTTTATGTGCTTTATCTCGGGGAACTCGATGGGGACTTTGGTATAGGTCCAGAGACCTTGGAATCCAGGCTGTTTTCAGAAGACGAAATTCCTTGGACTGAGCTCGCTTTTCCTATCGTGACAGACGTGCTCACCGAGTATTTCGAAGATCGTAAGACCGGCGAATTTCCTATTAGGGTCAGCATCCCCAGTCCGTTATGGGCTAAGCATGTCGGTTGGAAGTTGCCCACATAGAATTATCAAAGATATATGGATGCTCCCGTGATGTCGACGTTCTACTTACTCCTTCGTGCCTAGGTGAGGTATGAAGTACGTTTTTAATATTGTAGTACCGCTTGTCCGCTGTGTTGAAGACAGTCTTAAAGTCGCTTAGTTCTGACATATATTGTGGCTCTTAACGATTTGGTTTAATCAATGCTGGCCTCTGATGTGCTTAGTGTTTTATCGTCTAAAAATACATCCATCGGATTATTATCCTTGTCCTAGTCTGACTTTGATGAGGTCGGGTAGAGCATTTTCTTCATCATTCTATGACTAAGCGGGTTGGATAAACAAAAATTAACAGAACATCTCGGTGTTAATGGCTTATGGAACCACTAAATTATTTTTTTACTTATCGTACCTGCTGACATAAAAGTAATTATACGACTGACGGCAATGGTGACAAACAGTAGCGTTAAAGCCAATCTTTTCGAGTCATTTTTTCGAGTCATAGCAACGAGGGTTTATGGCACAGGCTGTGTGATAGAGGAATCTCAATTCGATGAGATATAGTAGCAAGATATACCGATATGATTTTAAGTGCGAATGACGACTTTGACTCAAAACCCGTTCCATGAAATGTATGAACAGCTGAATATGATAATTATTGGTATCTCTGAGTCATTGGACAAGGGGACCTTTAGGTTCGTCGATGATTTTAATCAGCATTAAATTTTGTTAAGTTTGAGGACAATCTGAAACTTGGTTTGAAGCACTCGATATAAGATAAATCGGGGCCTACCTTAACCCACAAACCAATATTAGATGGAGAGTGAGTTAGGGCATATCTTATGAATGTATACTAATCGGCTGTCTAATTATTTGCTGCATATTCTTCGTTTATTTTCCATACCCGCATAAAATTACCACTAAGTATTTGAATAATATGCGCATCATTGTAACCGCGATTTAATAGGCCTTGTATGAGGTTAGGGTAGGTTGATACGTCTTTTAAATCGGTAGGTAATGAATCACCTACACCGTCATAATCAGAACCAATGCCCACATGCTCAATACCAATCAGTTTTACTACATGATCAATATGGTCTAGTACGCTATCTAAACTGGCATACGGTAGTGGGTTTTCTTTGGCAAATTGTTCACGAAAGTTTTTATATTCGTCACTGTTTTCACCAAATTTTTCTTGTACAACCTTCTGCCCAGCACTACGTTTTTTGCTCCAAGCGTTGGCGCGTTTGGTGACAAAGGTTGAGCCAAAGTTAATTTGAATAACACCACCATTTTTACCCAGTGCTTTGATCATCTCATTGTCCATATTGCGCTCAAAACCGGGTGTAAAGGCGCGCAATGAAGAATGTGAGGCTATGACAGGTGTTTTAGTTAACTCAATGGTCTGATAAAAGGCTGCATCGGATACATGAGAAATATCAATTAACACACCTACTTTGTTCATCTCTTGTACTAATTCTTTACCGAATGGACTGAGGCCTTTCCATTTTCGGCGCAGATCATAGGATGAATCAGAAATGTGATTAGCCTGTGAATGAGCCAGTGTTATGTAACGAATGCCCCGTTCATAAAAATGTTGTAGGTTAGCTAAATCACCTTGAATAGGCGATCCGTTTTCCATACCCAGGGGTAATGAAATTAAGCCTTGTGCGAATTGTTGCTCAACGTCAGCTGTGCTGGTGGCAATCGCAAATTTGTCGGGTGCGCGGCCAACTATCGCTTCAACATAATCAATCAGCTTGTCGGCTAATTTGGTTGCGTTGGCCGAGTTGTCTAAACTGGCGGGAATATAAATCGACATAAAAGGTGCATTAAGTCCACCTTGTTTAGCACGAGGATAATCAAAGTCACCATCTTTTGTGGCTTTAGTGACATCCACCCATTTTTTTTCGAGACGATAAGGCACATCTATATGAGAGTCGATAATAATGTTTTCTTGGGCCATCTTGTTGGCTTTATCACTGACTGTTATGGCTGAAACAGAGCTAATGCTTCCAACATACAATGTACCGATGGCAAATAAAGAGCCGAGTTTAAATATTTTTTTCACAATAATAGCCTCCCGCTATGTAATTTTATTACAACTCATCTATCTATATAGATTTATTGTCATTTTTTAATATTACCATTGAGGATGATTTCCTAATAGCAATTCTATAGGTTGGTGAGATAATGTAAAAGAGCCTAATAATTAACAGGCTCTCTCATTCAAGCAAAATTTTCGCTAACCAATCTTCGATAAATGGAAAATCAGGCTGCTTTGTGGTGTTAATAAAGGTAATTGCATACCAAGTTGCATCAAAACTTCACCAGAAAATAGTTCGCCATCCACATCCGTTAGGTGTGTTTTAAAATTAAATATTGACGCCTTAGGCCAAGGTTCACCTGACTTTATTGGCCAAATAATATCTAGTTGATATAATGCCTGTTTTTCAAGTCCAGCAAAATGGAATTGGTCAGGTAACGACGCTGAGCTAGACGCAATCAAACTGTATGAAAAAAGGGCTTCAGATTTATCTTTTGCAACTATGCCTAGTCCATGCATATATTCTGGCAATTCGAGTCGAAATAAATCACCAGAATGCACAAGTTGTCGGTGTTTTTTATACAGCTCGACCATCGCTTTTAACTCGAGAGCTTCTTCGTCGGTTAATTCGCGTAAGTCCATTTCCATGCCCATATGACCAAACAACGTTACTGATGCTCGCATCGCCATATTGATATTTCTATGGGTGATATGACAGTTTCTAGGTCCGACATGGGTGCCCATCAGCTCAGCAGGAAAAAAGTAGGAAAAGCCTTTTTGGATCTTTAGTCTTTCTAACGCATCGTTTGAGTCAGATGTCCAAATTCGATCTGTGTGCGCTAACACGCCATAATCTGCCCGGCCGCCGCCAGATGCACAGCTTTCAATCTCAACCCTTGGGTGGGCAGATTTTAATTTGGCTAGCAACTGATAAAAGGCACGGGTTTGATTGTGAACCGCAGGTTTGCCATTTGCGTCACCTGGGTGATTGAGATCTCGGTTCATATCCCATTTAATGTATGAAATGTCGTATTCAGTCAATAAACTGTCAATACGTTCAAATAGGTAATCGAATACTTCTTGACGACTTAAATCTAAGACTAATTGGTTACGAAATCCTACTTGAGGGTTTGGTGGTGTGCCTAAGACCCAGTCTGGGTGTGAACGAAACAAGTTACTATCTGGATTCACCATTTCGGGTTCAAACCAAAGACCAAACTCTAAGCCCTCGGATTTTACATGGTCGATTAGGGGCGTTAAGCCTTGCGGGTAATATTTTTTGTCTACGTACCAATCACCTAAACCTGCTGTGTCATCATCACGGCCGATAAACCAGCCATCATCTAATACAAAACGTTCTGCCCCTAATGAGCTGGCACGAGTGGCTAAGTCTTTTAACGTATCGACATCATGGGTAAAGTAAATACCTTCCCATGTGTTGTAATGTACTGGGCGAGGTTTGTTTTTGACTGACGGCCTGATGAAATGTTTACGTACATATTGATGGTATTGCTGAGAAAGAGCAGATAAGCCTTGACTGGTATAACTGGCATAAAGGGTAGGGGAGTTGTAGGTTTGACCTTTTTTTAAAATCATTTCTCCAGGTAATAATAATTCACCCATTTGTACATAAGCACGTCCATCGCCCATTTTTTCTGCAATAATTTTGTGGTTACCACTCCAGCCTAAGTGAAAGCCATAGGCTTCACCTTTTAGCTGGTCGGTGGCTGTAGTGCGCATGATGAGCCCTGGAAAACTATCATGGGAGGTTCTTCCACGGCGGTTTTCCCGTACGTAGGAACCAAAGTTTTGCTCTAGATGATGCTCTTGAAACTCTCCCGCCCAATGCCCTTCAAATCCAATAATATGTTTAAAATAGCTTGGAACAGGGAAGGTCGCAGCCGCGCACCAGTCCAAATGAATAGCGCTATCGCTGTTATTCGTCAACTCTGTTGAAATCGCCAGCACATCAGTATCTGCGTCCATATTAAGGGTATGGATAACTTGTAGGTTACGGCTGGTATCTATGTTGGTGATTTTATAATGATTAGGCGCAATACATTCAATCTTTGATATTTCAGTTAACACCGACCACTGATCTGTTTCCCCATGCAAACTCAGACCTGGATGCCCAGTATAACCTTGACCCGTTGTTGGTGTTAAAGAGCGGCCTATCTCCTTCATGGGTGAAGCAGGCGCTTCTTGCCTTAAGCGTAATGTACTCATCATTTGCCCTGTGCTTTGTGCAGAGAGTTTTTCACGCCAGTACATAATCTGGGGTGCGTCATTATTGCAATCGATAACTAAGCTGCTACTTAGCCCAGTGAGCGAAATATAGTTTTTTTGGGAATGTGCCATACCTGGGTATTAAACCTTATTGAAGTCAGTCAGAAACCTGACACTAAGAAATTGAAAGTGAAGGGATAGGAAACCATATC
>OOGD01000307.1_pt1 | contig 10288 bp, 10 predicted proteins | sample 1670381 | NCBI WGS metagenome assembly OOGD01 (sample SAMEA98146918, study PRJEB22522) | marine metagenome | biome: marine biome; feature: marine water body; material: sea ice | place: Arctic Ocean | collected 14-Sep-2015 | depth 1.3 m | reverse complement strand
ATTGTGAAATGAGCCGTAAGACCGATAAAACAGCACATGGAAACGTTCTAAGCTAATGGCTTAAGCATTGCGATTAATAAGAGTACTCATGGTTGACAGTTTCTATGAATGGCCTTATGGACTCAATTCACGCATTTGAAAATCTGTTTATAGTGTTGTGGTTTTGTTAAAGTAATTTTTTGTTGTTGAAAATGATCAACTGTTTGCTCGAACAGTGAATGACCTTTCGGGCATTACAGTAAATTATGGTGGGAAAATGGATTTTCATTTGAGTTACACAGAATGATACTGATGTGGAGCCTTTTATACTGATTAAACAAAGAATAATTGACTCTACGTGTTTAAAGAAGACATCTGGGGCAGGGCGATAAAATCTCCAATATTTCTTAGGTTTTAAATGGAAACTTCATCTACTTAACTGCTCGTCGGTTTATATTACTGGCCATCAAATATGTTTAAAAATCACGAATAAAAATTAAGTTTGGAGGTCATCCAATAATAGATTTATATCTGATGGTTCCTTATCAGAACTCCTGACAAGGAACAAACCTTATCAATATAGGAAAACCCTAATTGATAATTTCTAAAAAAATTAATGGATATTAATATTAATGAATCATGATTTTAGCAATAAAACGATAGTGGTTACTGGTGCTGCTTCTGGGATGGGCCGTGCAACGACGCTCAAATTAAGAGAGTTTGGAGCCACTGTCTATGCTGCTGATTGTAATTATTCCGGGTTGAAAGAGACCTGTGAGCAAAGTGGCGCTTTACCCTGCGTGATTGACATCAGTAAGGTTGATGAATGCAATGCTTTAATCGAAAAAGCACAAAATGAACAAGGTAAACTGGATGGTCTCGTCAATTTCGCTGGCGTCATCAAGCGTAACGGTTTACTTGAGTGTACCGATGAGGAATTTGATTTCGTCATGGATATTAACGTCAAGGCCTGTTTTTATCTCTGCAGAGCGGCTGCAAGGCAAATGAAAAAACAGGGCGCCGGTTCGATTGTCAATGTCAGCTCGCTCTGGAGTGAGATCGCGGCAGCGGGTGTTTTTGGCTACTGTGTTTCCAAAGGAGCAGTCAGTCAAATTACCCGTAGTGCTGCGCTTGATCTGGCGGGCACTGGTGTGCGTGTCAACGAAGTGCGACCGGGCGAAACTAATACCGCTATGCTGGCGTCGGAGCGAGGTTACACAATGTCTCAAGAGGAGATAGATGCAAAGCTCAAAACGATTGCAGAGTCCATTCCTGAAAAACGTCTGGCCGATCCCAGTGAAATTGCCGCTGCGGCTATCTTTTTGCTCTCGGATCAGTCGAGTTATATGCAAGGCGCCAGTATTACGGTCGACGGAGGCTATTCGATATGTTGAATGAACAATTTTATCGTCCACTTGGCAGAAGCGGGCTTCAGGTTTCTCCTTTATGTCTGGGGAGTGATAATTTCGCTAACCCGACTCCGGAAAAGGAATCTATAGAAATCCTCAATTGTGCCGTTGCCAACGGCATCAATCTTATTGATACCGCGAATGGATATGCTGGTGGTCTCAGTGAAGAAATAATAGGCCAGTTTATGAAGCAAAATGGCTGTCGAGATGACGTCATCCTTATGACTAAATTTTATTATGCAACCGGCAACAAGGGTATCAATGATAAGGGAACCTCTAGAAAGCACATTATCAAAGCCTGTGAGGATTCTCTAAAACGACTTAAAACTGATTATATTGACATTTATCAGACCCATCGCGTCTGTATGGACACGCCTCTCGAGGAGACGTTGGGCGCCTTAACCGATTTACAGCGTCAAGGAAAAATTCGTTATGCCGGATCGACAACCTCTCCTTCGTGGAAGATCACCGAAGCATCAATGTTGGCGGACTATAAAAGTTTGATTCGAATGGTGTCGGAGCAGTTGCCGTATAACCTTTTGGATCGCAGGGTAGAGAATGAAATCCTACCTGCGGCCAAAGCGGCTGGTCTCGCTGTTTTCGTATGGTCACCGTTGGCTATGGGATTATTGACTGGGCGCTATGATTCGGCTGATCCAGACTCCTTTAACACGGCTCGTTTCAATCGTGGCGGGATCTATGCCGAACGCATAACCAAAAAAGCAGCGGATGCAGGCCAAGCTTTTGTTGCTATTGCCCGCAGTCATGGACTTCAACCTGCTCACTTAGCCCTGTTATGGGTTAAAGATCAGCCGCATGTCACAGCGCCACTTTGTGGTCCGCGAACGCTTGCCCAACTACAGGATGTTTTGCCCGTTATGGAGATGTCGTTGACAGATGAGATGCGTCAGTCTTGTGACGAACTGATACCACCGGGAAGTGCTATTGCTAATTTTCTTAACTCAGCGCCCTGGATGAAGGGAAAGCTATTATGAAGGGAGCTGAATGATTCAGCGTCTTTGACATGACTCGTTAGCTGCCTCCAGCGTCCAATAGGAATTCAGAGTTTGCATGGTATTCACCCTGGCTCTAAGAGTTCAAATAGCAACCTCAACTGTGACATTTGAGTTTACGCCGCCATGCATTTCATTTTTTTAAAGTTCGAGTTCGCCAAACACAACCAAGGTCATAACAACAAAAACTTGAAAACCAACCGAACGACTATTAATTTTTTATTAGCCGTATCTCAAACTGCAAACCAATCAGAGATTTTGGTGGCGAATGGCGCTATTTGCAGCCAATTGAAAAAACATAGCAGCTCAGTACGACCATCATGATTCTCAGCGGAAAATAATCGATAGTGCAGGATTAAGCAACACTATCGAGTTCTATTTTTATAGAATTATAAATATTAATAGTAAAAATATCTAAAGCGAATTACCAGCCGTCTTTATTTGACTGACGCTTGAAGCACTCTGAGCTTACTTTCGAAAACGGCTTTGCTATGGTAGCAACCATAAAAGTATCTACGCCCTCTGTAAGCCATTCTTCCATGCATATTTCTCCAATTGTCGAAAATTAGTGTCGTACCCGGTTTCATTTCAATCTTCAGCCAGTTGTCTTGATCGATAACATGGCTGTGGAACAAACTGTAAGCATGATAGAAGCGCTCCTGCTTATCGCTAGTCAATAGCATTGGAGCACGATCGTAATTGTTAAATGATACCTGAACCAACTTACCACTAGCATCCAGTCGAATCGCTGGTTTTTCAGCATGCAAGTGCACGCCATCTTCAAGATAGTGCCCAGGCACAATGATTTCCGTTAGTGTTTGGTAGGCTTCTGGGTCTTCGAGCTTAATTCGTTCGGCAATCGCAAAACCATCAAGTTGAATACTCTGCCCACCCTCGCAATCAATATCTAAACAATTGAACATCTGCAGTCCCGCCGCATCATGATAGTAAGTACCATCCGTATGTGGTTCTAGATAGCTATTACTATAGGCCGTATCACCATGGTCGGTCAGTTCGGATGATAGGGGCCACATGCCACCAAATATTGTTTCCTGTATTTTGCCTAAGCGCAGTGCCAATTGGGTAGTGCCATCCTTGGTGGCTGGAACGCCATCTACCAGTGAAAAACCATACACATGTATATTCTGTAACCATTGTAATAAACCCTTATCGCTTTGAATAACGTCGTCAAACTCAACACGAGGTATAGCCTGCAAGGGTGAGCGCTTGTCCCACATTACCTGCGGAACCTGCGGTGTTAACTCGTGAAGCCCAGCGGTAAAGCCGACGACAGTCGCGAGTACATAGGCAGAAATACTTGACCTGCTACCATCGTCCCACGAGAAATGTATCAGCTGCTCGGACGATTCAAAATTGAGGCCCGTGCACGTTAAATCGGTGGGTAATGTGAACGTATTAACCCTTCTTTGAGTGGTGTTCTGATCCAAACTTTGCGGGTCTATGCAGTGGTCTCGAACCCAGTGCCAGGAATATACCTTTGGCCCCAATTTATCTGAACGCCCATTTTCAAATTCTGCGACAAGCCCTTCGCGCGATATCGATGCGCTCATTAGTTTTGTCTTACTCTGTGGCGTATAAAAATTATCAATTTTATTCAACGGGTCTTTCATTTGGATGACTCTTTTGTGCTACTGTAAAGCTGAAACTGAATGTTTGTTCAAATTCATATTAGACGATTTTTTGATAAAGATAAATCTAATTATTCAAACTTATTTGGGAGCTGAACAACCCGACTGATTTCAATAATGATGGATGAAATTGGATTTCTTTTTTTAATCTGTTTGAAACCGAAGTAATGGTTATCTGCCACACTTAAGGAGCAGCCGTAAATTGGTTGGCCTGATTATTGATGACAGAGATAATTAGAAGCTTATTCTAAGACGATTTATTGCCTCGCAATGGACGTGCGCCCCATCAAAAAAAATTGGTCACAGCCATAACAATTAGGAATAGGGTGACACTGGTTAAGCAAATCACTAGTAATAAGATGATTGTAAAAGTCACCGATGATCAAGGAGAGGAATTACAAAAGCATGATTTGACCAGAGGTTAAGATGGGTAATATGACCTCTATTGCTCTTGGGCAGGCAATGAAAACGATATCACGACGTCTATTAACTGTGTCATCTATAATTTGAAATTATCACGATAACCGGTCAACTCAAGTCGTGAGACCGTTCAATAATAGGACTAGCTCTAAGATTTAGCTAGTTGTTTGCAGCGTGACTGAATCAATCCAAAAATCACACAAACAGATGGCTTCGCTGGCAGTAAATGTTTCTGGTTGTAGGCATTTCTCTAACCATAGTCCATCCACCATAGCGCTCAAACCAATCGCGGCCATCCGTGGCGATAATTTTATCTGATTCGATTGATTTAAGCGCAGAAAGATGTCTTCTAAAAAAGTCCAGGATGAGCGGTTAGTCTCATCGTGAACTCGGCGTACCAGTTCAGAAGAATCAATCATTCCCCAAAAAACAATCCATGCCCTAAGAGTTCTCCTGAGCATGACTTCGGCACTAAATATAGTATCTAAATAGACCGACAATTGAAGTCTTGGATCTGCTTCATAGTGTGCGCACTTGTCTATAGCATTATTAAGAACACTAATAGCCAGTTGGCGATAGGTCGCTGCCATCAATTCATGAATGGAATTGAAGTGATAGTTGACAAGACCAATAGAGACATTGGCCCGTTCACATATCTTACGGATAGAACAACCCTCGGCACCCTCAGTCATTAAGCAATCTAGTGTCGCCTCAATGAGCTTTGCCTTAGCTTCTCCATATTTTGGTGAGGTTGTGTCTTTTATTATTTTCTTGTTCATTAGTAACGTGTAACCTCATATTTACATACATTTTGCACAAAGTTGAATAAGCCAAATAAAAAGTACTTTTTTAAAGACTACTTCAGGCGCATTGCTATGAATGATTGCTCTTCTTCAGTCAGATTTTTAATGTCTTCTGCGATAACACTAAAACAGGTAGCCCTAGAAAAAATTTATCGTAGTGTCTTCTCAGCTAGGCTGAGATTTTTCAACACGCATTTAATACAAACGTAACTGTCGATAATCTTATACGTTGACAGAATAACTTGGGCTAAATGTATAGATAATATTATTGCTCGGTATTATGTCAATTGCGTTGCCACTAACCATAGGTTGCTTAGGCGCCTCTGGCAACTTCTGTTAACGTCCAGCTAAAAAGTGATCTATCGCTAGCCTTATATCGCCAGCTGTTTGTTTAATAAACGGCTAGCTAGCCTACATTTAATGATGTGGAAAAAGAGTAGGCCAGAGATTAGATTTCGCTGATTGATATTGGTGGATGGGCCTCTTATAATGGCGTATTAATGGCAAAAATTAAGGAAGAAAATAATGGAAATTTTATTTGAATATGTACTGACTGTGCAAACCCTTGTATTAGTTTTAGTTATAATAGGACTTAAAAGTTCTATTAAATTTGTCCCGCAAAACCGCGCCTATGTGGTTGAGCGTTTCGGCAAATATCAATCGACCAAAGAGGCGGGTTTAAATTTCATCCTTCCTTTTATTGATCGCATATCTGCCGATCGCTCCCTCAAGGAAGAAGCCGTCGACGTGCCGGAACAGAGCGCTATTACAAAAGATAATATTTCATTGTCGGTCGACGGTGTGCTCTAGTTTCGGGTGCTTGACCCATACAAAGCGACTTACGGCATAGAAAACTATGTATTTGCCGTGACGCAGTTGGCTCAAACCACGATGCGTTCAGAGCTTGGAAAAATGGAGCTTGATAAAACGTTTGAAGAACGAGATGTACTAAACATTAATATTGTTGCCGCGATTAATGAAGCTGCTGGTCCATGGGGTATTCAGGTACTTCGCTATGAAATAAAAGACATAGTTCCACCGCAGTCGGTCATGGAAGCAATGGAAGCACAAATGAAAGCCGAACGAGTGAAGCGAGCGCAGATCCTGGAGTCAGAAGGCGACAGACAAGCCGCGATCAATCGGGCTGAAGGCGCTAAAGCATCGGTAGTGTTAGCGGCCGAAGCAGACAAAGAAGAGCAGGTTTTACGGGCAGAAGGTGAAGCAAAGGCGATTGTTGCAGTTGCATCCGCCCAAGCTGAAGCGCTGAGGCAAGTAGGTGAAGCAGCGGTAACCGAAGAAGGTCAGAAGGCAGTGCAGCTTGATCTGGCAATCAAGGCGATAGAAGCCAAGCAGGCGATAGCCAAAGAATCCTCAGTGGTGTTATTACCCGACAACGGCACCGATGCTGCTAGCATGGTTGCTCAGGCTATGACGATTATTAGCACGCTTAATAAGAATACAGGAGGCTAAAAATGGATTGGGTAAGCAATAATTTAGCTGAAAGTTTGATTATTGTCGGATTGGCATTGCTAGTTGTCGAAGTTGTGGTTTTGGGTTTTTCCACCTTTGTACTGTTTTTTGTCGGTCTCGCAGCAGTCATAACAGGTGGGCTTATGAGGATTGGTTTTTTGCCCGATTCGATGCTGGCCGCGTTATCCAGCATTGGAGTATTAACGGCCTTACTGGCTATCTTTTTGTGGCGCCCGCTGAAGTCAATGCAAAATAACGTTGAACGCAAAAAAGTGACAAGTGATTTGGTCGGACACAGCTTTATTTTAAGTGAAGCTGTTTCTATGAGTAGCAATCCGGTATACCGTTATTCAGGTATAGATTGGCAGCTCAGCAGTGAAAAAGAATTGTCAGCAGGCACTTTAGTAGAAGTAGCCGGGGTGGCTGTTGGTAAATTTATCATTCAAGCAAAAGGCAAATAGGCTCTTGTTGTTTTCCCAATTGTTGGCTTTAACTTCGACACATACAAATTTAATCTCTTAACTGGTTCTAAAGCCAAGGGTCAATCTAAAACAATTTCAAGGATCCTGTTTTGACTTATGCTTAGTGTCACCTCGGTTTAACCTGGTGGCTTTTCTAAAGCTGTGCGTTATTGAGTAGACGCAGTTCTGCAGTATCCAGATGAGTTAATTCACGATGGCGAAATGATGCCAGTTCTGAGAATGCGGTTTGCAATATCTGTAAGATATCACCATGTGCGACGAGCAGGCATTGCTGGTTCGTGAAACGTTGTTCAAGATTAGCTATCACTGCAGTAGAACGTTGTAATACCGACGAAACAGTCTCAACGCCTAGGCACTCAGTCTCACTGTTTAGCTGATCATGAGCCCATACTTCGCTATAACCATCGTCAGGCCCAAGCTCAAATTCGCCGAAGTTGCGTTCTCGCAGCCGGCTATCCAGCTCTAAATTGTGTTCGCAAGCCAGAAGATGATGAACCAATATCGCAGTCTCATGCGTGCGTTTAAAGTCAGAGGCAATTATTCGAGTTGACGCAACGAGCGAAGAATTTGCTATACCTGCCTTGATCTGCCGCCGACCGGTTTCGCTGAGACCGTAGCTTTTCAAACCGTTTTCCGGCTGGCTTACGATCAAGCCATGTACATTGGCTAGGCTCTCGCCATGGCGCATAACGTAATAATGGTTTTTAAGGTTATTCAGGTTGGATGAAAGCTTAACAGGGCTCACCATTGGAAGTACTCACTAGCATAGTTGGTTAAGGGTAAACCTGCAGCAGTCAGCTCAAGCGCGGCTAAACTAAGCGGATCTAAATCCAGATGATGAATATCTGCAGCGATTAAATAGCTATCTAAACCCCTATTATCAGCGCCCACTATATCGGTTGCATAGGCATCTCCTATCGACAGCACAATTTCGTGATGGGGGTTACCGAGTAACGCCAAGGGCAATTGATAAATCGAAAAGAAGGGTTTTCCATAAAATTCGATTTGACTCGCCTCGAGTTGACGGTAACGATCGGCAATTGCACCCTCAGAAATACCCAGTTCGCCAACCCGTACCGCTATCATGTCAGGATTAGCGCAGATCATCGTTAAATCGAGTGGGTAAGCAGTATTCAACAATACATCGTAACCTGAATTATCCTTCGAATTACCTTCAATTGCCCCTGCATTCAGTATAAAACCGCATTTTCCAATTGCACTTCTCAGTTTACCTCCAATTCATTCAACAAACTTCGACTACCTAACGGCCCCAGATAATAATCCTTCCAGCGTACAGTTTGTGTTTCATGCCGACGCATCGATAGCCAGGTTAATTCCCCCAAGCTGGTAACACCATGATACAGGCTTCGATCGATGCCGAGGATAGCTAGTTCCTCAATGATGGGGTCATGACGACGTGCAGCATTAGATATAATGACAACCCTCGGCTTACTCGTCGTTGCTTAAGACAATACTACTCTTAGGGATACAAACTCTTCTTGTCATGCAAGACACTCCAGACATCAACCAGAAAAGCCCAGTGTTGATGTTGAATTGATTTTAAACCACGCGGTATTTAACTGTTTTTTAAATGCGTAGTCATAGTTAATCCACTCAAAATTCCAATGTAAGACGATTATTGTAGGGCCGTTCATTCTGGGGTATTGTACGCCTTGACACAAAACTCTAGCCAAAACTAGATTCAAAATAATAACAGCTGATCATCCAGATATTTAAGGTTGATCAAACCAACACCCTATAGCAGGAGAAACATCTATGTTGCATGCACCATCTTTAGGTTTAAAATTGATTGCGACCGTTTTAACACTCACTTTTTCATTCGCTAGCCAAGCTGCAGACTGTCCTCGTGGCACGCTTGATGCTCGGTACTGTGATCGTGATAATGATTTAACCGCTGACTTACCGCTCGATCAGAGTGAATGGTCAGATCCAAGTACTTTAATATTTGCTTATACCCCAGTTGAAGATCCCGCTGTCTATGCCAAAGTATGGGATGGGTTTATTGATCATCTAGAGGAAACAACGGGTAAAAAAGTAATGTTCTTCCCCGTCCAATCAAATGCGGCTCAAATTGAAGCTATGCGTTCTGGTCGTTTGCATGTTGCGGGCTTCAACACGGGTTCAAACCCTTTGGCAGTTAGCTGTGCCGGCCTTGTACCGTTTGCAATGATGGCTTCCGAAGATGGTTCGTTTGGTTATGAGATGGAGATCATTGTGCCAGCGGCTAGCTCGATTACCAGTCCTAGCGATATTAAAGGCAAGACATTGGCCTTCACTTCACCGACTTCAAACTCGGGTAATAAGGCGCCATCGGCTCTATTGAAGTCTGAATTCGGTCTGGTCAAAGATGTCGACTTCAAGACTACCTTCTCGGGTAAGCATGATAATTCTGTACTGGGTATCGCTAACAACGATTATGAAGTCGCGGCAGTTGCAAACTCGGTATTAAACCGAATGATTAAGCGCGATGTGATTAAGGCAGAGCAGATTCGCACGATCTACAAGTCACAAACCTTCCCTACGACCGGTTATGGTCATGCCCACAATCTTGATCCACAACTAACCGCCAAAATTAAACAAGCTTTTTTCACTTTTGAATGGGAAGGTTCTGATTTGAAAAAGGAATTCAAAAAAGAAGGCCAGTTTATGTCGATTCGTCACAAAAACGATTGGGACGTCATTCGTAAAATCGATGCCGCCAATGGTGTTAACTACGCCTGCAAATAATCCTTATTATTTTTGATATTTACTACCCTAAGGAGGTCGTCATCGGCCTCCTTTATTTTTTTCAATACTGAATAAGGAGTTTGGCGTTGCTGCGCATCGAAAACCTAACCAAGCGTTATAAAACTGGTGATACCGCTCTAAAGTCAGTTAATCTGGAAGTTCCAAAAGGGCAAGTACTCGCTTTAATCGGACCTTCGGGCGCTGGCAAGAGTACCTTAATTCGTTGTGTTAATCGTCTGGTCGAACCGACCGAAGGCAATATATTGCTAGACGATATGGAACTCACCACTCTCGGCAGTGGCCAACTGCGTAAAG
>OOGD01000306.1_pt1 | contig 10343 bp, 7 predicted proteins | sample 1670381 | NCBI WGS metagenome assembly OOGD01 (sample SAMEA98146918, study PRJEB22522) | marine metagenome | biome: marine biome; feature: marine water body; material: sea ice | place: Arctic Ocean | collected 14-Sep-2015 | depth 1.3 m | reverse complement strand
CAGAAAAGGTAGAGCAATCGAATGATCTACGACAACAGGCTGAAGAACTATATGCCTTCGCTGGCAACCCGAGGCGTGATATGCCTAACGGCTTTTTCGACTCAGCGATTACCTGGAACTGGTCGATTGGACCGTCATAATCCTATGGGATGATAAGCACGGTGCAATCCTTGAAAATACGCCACGAATTCTCCAGCAATTAAACATCGACCCCAAACACTGGTGCTATTTGAGTAAAAACTTTGAAAGTCAGTTTAAATCGTTAGTCGGCACGTCTTATCACATAAAACGAGACTGTGAACAGTTTGGAAAACAGTGGGTGCAAGGTATCCGAGCGTGTAAAAAGTCTCTTCTTATTCAACAGAACTGACGTAAAAAATCAACAATTGCATGTCCAAATAATTGGCCGACGGATTTCTATGTTTTGGATTTAATACAAAGAGTGTAATGCCACTAGAGAAAGCTAAATTTATTAATTATCTTACTTAGGCTAACTTTCCTTCACTGACACCAGATAGCTAGGTTTAAAATATTTATCCTAAAATATGGATGTCTATTTTATTGTGCTTTAAACCCTCCTAACAACCATTACTCAGTGCGCATTCGGATAAGCACTATTGCAGCAATAGCAAGAATAAGGATGGCGATTGCTTCGTACAGAATATTTTCAGGGGCCATATCTTTGCCCTGCAGAACAATCAATCGGGCGAGTGCCGTAATCGCAATAAAAATAGGGTAAACGAACGCCGTGCGTCGGTCCGAATAAAATACACCCACCATGCCGATAACCTCCAAATAAAGAAACATTAACAGTATGTCGGCGAGGCTGATCGTCTGTGCAACATAAATTGTGTGAATTTCAAAGGCGACGGCTCCCATAGTCATCACAATAACGATGAACAGTATTATCCTCTCAATTATGTGAAAAATACCAAGCACAAAAGACCTTTCGGTTTTTCCCACGTTAGGGCCTTCCGCGTGATTAATAGCATCTGATTTACTATCTGAGTTTTCGTTATTATTTTTGTTTGAGACCATAAATAAAATTCATTCATCAATTAAAGAAAATTTGTGACCGGATCAAATTGGGATAAATGTTTCTTGAAAATCCCTATTGATCGGTATTTTTGGTTCCAATTACAGAACCATACAATAATAAAAAGAAATAAGGGGTAAAGAGTTGATAATATACCTTTACTCAAGACGTTAAAAATATCTCCCCATAATCATTAGTTTTCTTTAGTACGCCAGTGAATGGTGGATTGCTAATTGTATTATAACCACATTCGCCGCCTCAGATTTTGTCACGCTTTTTGTTCCAAAAAACCACCGGCTTGCTACTGAGCTTTATGCAAAGACAGGCACTTTTAAAAATTAAGTTGCATCCTTAATTTCTTACTTGGGCCTATTGGGAAATACAGTCAATCATCAAATGTAATCTAAATCCTGCGTTAAGTATAGGAAGGATAAAAGCCCTATCCACTGATGTCAATTTTCAGAATCACCTTGTTATGATTTAATAAACCTGTAGGACTTGATAGCCTATTTACCATCAGAATAGGATAAGAAATGACCAGTAAAGTCAGAAAGGTGCGACAGGCCTCACACCAGCTCAAAGCTTGAATATGCAAAATTGATGGGTGAAAAAAATTATACGAATCAGCAAGTAATGGATTTACCTGGTGCTGGTTCTACAGCGGTATTTCGCTGGAAAAAACGATTCCTTGCAGAACAGCGAGGTGAAGTAGTCGAAGGGAAGATCGCACTTGATGCGGATAAACGACGCATTCAAGAGTTAGAGTATCAGTTAGCTGCGTCAAGATCGGATGTTGCTTGGTTAAAAAAGGCCACTGCCTTTTTCATTCGCGACAATCCATCATTAAAGTGATTAGGGCAATGAAAAAGGCGGAGAGTCATCTAAACATATCGTAGATATGTCAACTCATGAATGTGCCAATAGCGAGCTATTACTATTACCCAATAGACAAGCCAGAAACCGCTCAAGATCTTGATAAGATGAAAGTAATACACAAAGAAAATTTCCAGGCTTACGGCAGAAGACGGATGAGAGTTGCGCTTAATGTTGAGCCATTTTGATATGAGCAAATGCGTAACTCAAATGATAGTTTGATTCAGGTTGGTTGTTATTAAAGTTTTAAAATTGATAACTATTTGAAAAAATGCCTTTAGGTAGATATTACGAGTGTTGAATTTACTGAATAAGACAGGCCAATTTGTATTGTTAATATTAGTTTTGAACATAATCATATCAATCAATTGGCACTTAATTATGCCAATTACTTTGCCTATTATTAATTATTGTTATGAAGTGCTTGCTTTAAATTGTTACTTTGCCTTCCAATCTGTTGATGAAAACTTAATTCAGAATACGGTTTGAATGGAAGAATTAAGAGGCTAAAAAATAGACTACAAGTGGCAGAAAGCCATTAAATTCAGTCTCTCTGGATACTCTTTACGCCCCGTAACTGACATTAATGCCGTATGAAAAATAACGTTTAATTAAACGACGCAAAAGTGATGTGTTTAGATACCTACCTTGACAACAGACCTTTGACGTTAGGAGGGAGGCCTTTCAATCGCATTGCTAACTATTAACGACTGGTTTAAGCTCACCGCGTCGCTATGGCATGCGATATCGTCGTTATAGCATAAATGACGTTAAAAAACTGATATTGGCTCTAGCGTCTGTCTTAACTTGGCTCTATCTAGTGACTAGACGAAATGTGAAGGTATAGCAGGCTTTTATTACTCACCACCACTATCAACAAACTGCCTAAATGTTTTTGAAACATTAGACTTAAAAAACTATAAAACTATAAACCCGAAGAGGAAATTTAAATGAAATCAATCAAAAAATTTGCAACCTGTGCAGCCGCAGCTGTCGTTGCCTCGTCAATTGCTACCTCCGCGTTTGCTGCTGTTAATGTGGCTTTCTTTTTAGATTGGGCAACGCCACATCTAATTGCCAAAGTCGAAAAATCTTATGACGAAGCAATGGGCGAAACGGTTAACTGGACTAACTTTGACGCTGGCACTCAGATGACAGAAGCTATGTTAGCGGGTGATATTGATATTTCCTACAGTCAGGGTTTGGCTCCTTTCATTAATGCGGTTAACGCCAATGCGCCAATCAAATTGGTATCTATTGCGGTCCAATATCCAGCGAACGATTGTTTTGTTCGCAATGGTGCTGGTATCGATGCATCGAATGCTTCAGAGCTTGAAGGTAAAGCAGTAGCGGTACCTTTAGCGACTATGGCTGATTACAGTTTCCGAATGATGATGCGTGCGCTGAACGTTGACGTGAGCAAAATCAAAGTAATCGATCAGGCGCCTGCAGATGCTGCGGTTTCTCTGGCTGATGGCAGTATTGTAATGGCCTGTATTTTTGGTGGTAACTCATCGGCTAAAGCGGCTGAAGTTGGCAAGGTATTGATGTCACCTGCGGCGAAGGAAGCTGCTGGCATCATTAGCTTCGACGTTGTATCTGTGACCGAGAAATTTGCTCAGGAAAATCCTGACCTACTTCGTACTTTCCTTGAAGTGACTGAAAAAGCCAACAAAGACTTCGCAGCTGACCAGTCTAAAATCGATGTAATTGCGAGGGATGCGGGAATGTCAGTTGAAGGCGCGAAAGCCCAGATGGAAGGTTTTATTTTCCCTACAAACGAAGAACAATTGAACAAGTATTTCAACAAAGGTGGATTGGCTGACATAGCGATTGGTATTGTTGGTAATGCATTCGCGACAGCACAGAATCCTGCACTGTCTGATTATAGTGTCTCCATCGATACTTCTTTCCTTAAGTAACGCCTAAAGTAAACGCCCGCCGGTGACCGAATGTCATCGGTGGGTGGTTCTTTAGTCCTTATAAAGAACCCCGCAGCGTATTCTCAATAGGCTGCAAGATATAACTCAAGCTCAGTCCTTTTATCCGTATTCAGGTAGGTAATCCCATGAGTGATTTGATAGCTGACAATGTCAATATGGTCTTTAATACACATTCCGGTGGCAGCGTTCATGCGCTCAAGGATGTGAGTTTTACTCTGAAACAGGGTGAACTGTTATCCGTGCTAGGCCCTTCAGGCTGTGGCAAAACTACACTACTTAATATTATTGCCGGTTTCATACGTCCTACTGGCGGTGAGCTAATACTGGGCGGCGAAGAGATCGATGGGCCAGGCGTCAATCGTGGCATGGTATTCCAGCAGGGTGCTCTATTTGAATGGTTAACCGTCGCGGAAAATATAGATTTTGGGCTGCGCATGAAAAAAGCCGATAAAGCCGAAAGTTCCAGAAAAGTCGAAGAGTGGCTCGATATAGTCGGTCTTCAGGGCTTTGGTGATACGCCTACCTACCAACTATCTGGTGGCATGCAACAGCGCATCGCACTGGCCCGTTGTCTCATTAATGATCCAGACCTTATTTTAATGGATGAACCACTGGGTGCTCTGGACGCGCTGACGCGCGAAAAAATGCAAACCTTAGTACTGAAAATTTGGAAAGAAACCGGCAAGACAATCATGATTATAACGCACTCGGTTGAGGAAGCATTACTGCTTGGCGAGCGACTATTCGTAATGGCACCCAGACCGGGGCGTATTCACAAAGAGTATAAACTGCCTTTTGCCGAGCAGGGCCTCATCGACGATCCTCGTGACATCAAGAAAACCCAAGAATTTTCCGAAACCCGAGAAGAAATCCTGAGCATGATCTGGGACATGGAAGAAGAAATTATGGGGAAAACAGATGTTGCATAGAACCCAGTTTAGCAACCTTAATGTGAGGGGTGAAAAATGATTATTGGTACTTTATTTATCGTCTGCATTGCTTTGCTTTTGTGGTCAATCTATTACGGTCGGAAAGTGATCCAAACAGAAAAAATGGATGCATTATTTGGCAATCCGGTAAAAGCATTGGGTGGTTGGCACTGGATTATCGCGGGAGTTGCCAGTATTTTCATCCTATGGATTTATTTTTCCTGGGATGCGGCGCGTTCATACTACCCCGAGGCGGCAAATGAGCTCTGTCAGGTGGCAAAGCTCAATCGAGCTGTTAATCCGATTCGATCATCTTTTCCGCTGGATAATCGCTTACTTGATGGCACTAAGTTATTGGAGCGTGACTATGCGCAGATAACAGCAATGGAAGAGCATCTAGACGCAATTGATTTTAGTCAAACTGACCGAACAGAGTTACAGGGCATTCTCCTAGATATGCGGGCAGCATTGGCAGCTCAGGCAAATCCAACCTTAATCGACACTGCTATTGCAGGCCGGTTTAAAGATATATCGACTCGAATCAATGTTGTAACAACTAACCTTGCCAGTACTGATAACCTGAAAGCCTACAGCCAAACTGATATTGATAAGGCCCTTGCGCAACCTGCTTGGGGAGAGACGTGGGTAGAAATTCCACCGTTACCAAGGACTGACCGAGGCCGTAAGTTTGATGCTGCAAGTGTCGTTTTAGACAAAATTTCCAAAGACTATGCTCGCATCAGGAATAACGGTATTCAGATTACTGATAAGCTTGAGGCATTAAAGGCGCGCTATAGCGCGTTTGAAATCGACCAAAGTGGCGACCCTAGCATGATCCAGTCGCGTAAAGACCTTGTTAGGCAAATCAATAAAATTTACAAGCGTATCGATAATGGCAAAATCTTCCCGCCGGCGATGACCGAGCTTGTCGAAGCCTCATTGATTGCGCTCGAACTAGAGAAAAGAAACCAACAAGGTAGTCTCATTTATATCGATGCACTGGCAATGCCCGGTGGGGATATTTTAGCCGGAAACAGCGCATGTTCGGAACAAGGGTCTGGCCGTTGGTTACCGAAACCATCCGACACAATGAGAACCTTCCTGCGTATGGCTGATCCAGAAATCGGCTACAAAGGCATTCCATTACTGTGGTACAAAATGAAGCCAGTAGCGGAAATGATCGCTTTTATTGTGCCCGATTGGCTGCCTGATTTAATACCGGGCGAATATCCTCGCCATGATGATACTGGCAAGGTATTGAGTAATTTCAAAGGAAGCCTGTATAACCTGTCGACTGGTGACTATGATTCTTTCGGAGTACCTGTGCCCACGGGACACGTTTGGGACTCGATTCTCAGAGTGCTTGCTGGGTTGTTTTTTGGCATCATTCTGGGCGTGCCTTTAGGTCTTTTTATGGGGCTGTCGCGATTTGCAAAAGGCTTCTTTGACCCACTTATTGAACTTTATCGACCGATACCACCGCTAGCTTGGGCACCACTCATTCTGACTATTTTTGGTATTCATGACGACGGTAAGATATTCCTACTGTTTATGGTGGCTTTCGCGATTATGGTTATCTCTGCCAGAACCGGAGCGACGGGTACACATCTATCGAAGATACATGCGGCGCACTCGTTAGGGGCGAGTAATCGACAAATTGTTCGTCAGGTTATTTTACCGAACTCGTTGCCTGAGATTCTCACCGGCATTCGAATAGCGATTGGTGTTTGTTGGGGTACATTGGTTGCAGCAGAAATGCTGGCAGGTACCACCGGTATTGGTTTTGTTGAAAATGTGGCTCGTAAACAGTCTGACTATGAAATCATCTGGATGACGATTTTGATATTGGGTCTACTGGGCTTGATGTTTGATCTCATCATGAGATCCGTTATTAAACGCGCTATTCCCTGGCGTGGTAAAGGTTAAGTTAGCGATGGTATTAGCGGGGGCTGGAATATCATCAGCCCTTGCTGACTTTACTTAAAAGAGCTGCTAAGTAACTCACTTTTTAGATGTTAGTAAGATCTATTCAAATTGTATTATGAGTAAGATCAATTTTATTTTGTCGTTATAGGCTCAGTTTTTTCTTCTTTAATCACGCAAAATGCAATTTATAATGGAGAGAGGGCTGTATACTTCCGACCGTTTATATTCAACAAATTATGTTTAACAAACCTTAAGGAGTTGGTAACAATTTGAGTACCCTTAAACATCTTTTTGACAGCAATCGACAATGGGCCGCTGATGTAAAGCGAGAGAACCCTGAATTTTTTAGTGAGCTATCCAAGCAGCAGGCGCCAGAATACCTGTGGATAGGTTGCTCCGATAGCCGCGTGCCAGCCAATCAAATAGTTCGCCTGCCGCCAGGCGAAGTCTTTGTGCATCGCAATATTGCTAATATTGTGGTTCATACAGATTTGAATTGTCTGTCAGTCATTCAATATGCGGTTGAAGTAATCAAAGTTAAGCATATTGTTGTCTGCGGTCATTATGGTTGTGGCGGAATAAAGGCCGCTATGGAAGACCAAGATCATGGTTTGATGGACAACTGGTTAGGTCACATTAAGGACGTTGCTCGAAGTCATGCTCATAAACTAGAGGGACTAGCCTATCAAGCCAAGCAGGACTTGCTGTGTGAACTTAATATAATTGAACAGGTGAGTAATGTCTGTAGCTCTACCATAGTCAAGAAAGCTTGGAAATCTGGGGCTGACCTGACAGTACATGGCTGGGTTTACGGCATTAACGATGGCATTATAAAAGATCTGGATACCAGCATATCGTCGACAACCCAGTTGGAAAATAGATAACACCAAAAATATGGCTGACTACTTTACACGGCCAAATTAAGACTGTTTAAACATTTTATAGAAATCGAGATAAGAACAATCAATTGGTACGCCATCAAGGCCTGTCGTGTCGTTTCTATCGAGGTAAATAGTTTGCCTTGCAAGCTCAGGCTTTTCCCATAGAATCCTTGTTTCTATTGTTTATCATCCAACCTCATCACTATTAAATTTATGTCATCAATTGCTCAAATTATAGCTCATGAACTCAATGTCAAATTAGTTCAAGTTGACGCTGCCGTTGTACTACTCAACGAAGGTTCAACTGTGCCTTTCATTTCGCGTTATCGAAAGGAAGTCACGGGTGGGTTGGATGATATTCAATTACGCCAGTTGAATGAACGACTGGGTTATCTGCGAGAGTTAGCTGAACGTCGGTTGAGCGTTCTCGGCAGTATTGACGAACAGGGAAAATTAACCCCCGAGTTGAGGACGGCTATAGAACAAGCTGATACCAAGACTCGACTGGAAGATTTATATCTGCCCTATAAAAAGAAACGCCGAACCAAAGGTCAGATCGCGATTGAAGCGGGCCTTGAACCATTAGCTGATGGCATTATGGCTGATTTTAACCTTGATCCTGAAATGCTGGCTGAACAGTATATTAGCGAAGAACTTAATGTTGCTGATAGCAAAGCAGCACTCGATGGCGCCAAATTCATATTGATGGAGCGTTTCACCGAGCATGCCGATCTTTTGGCTAGACTGCGTCAAATTATTGCAGACAAAGGTATGTTGATGAGTAGTGTGAGTAAAGATAAAGAGGAGGCAGGTGAAAAATTTAGAGATTATTTTGACTATCGAGAACCGATTGGCAAAGTGCCGCCTCATCGAGCACTCGCATTATTTCGCGGGCGTAAGGAGTCTATATTGTCGCTTAAACTGGACATTCCAGACTTAAGCTATGCTGATTTTCATCCCTGTGAAGCTGCTATTGCCAATATTTTTGACATTCCTTACTGCCCGGATAGTGATTTTTCAGGTAAACCGGCTGCCAGTAAATGGTTAACCGAGGTGGTGCGATGGACCTGGCGTGTAAAACTGTTAATGCAAATTGAGACTGATCTGTTAGGCAACTTACGAGATCTGGCGGAAGCCGAGGCGATTAAAGTATTTGCCGATAATTTGAAAGATGTGTTGCTCGCATCACCTGCGGGTCAGCGAGGCACCATTGGGCTTGATCCAGGGCTTCGCACGGGTGTTAAGGTCGCGGTTATCGATAGCACAGGCCAACACGTCGATGACACCACAATTTATCCTCATGTGCCCAAAAACAAATGGGATGAGTCGATTGCTACTCTGGCCAAGTTAGCTAAGAAGCACCAGGTCGAACTCATTGCGATTGGCAACGGTACTGCGTCACGTGAAACCGAAAAGCTGGCTGCAGAGCTGATTCAAAAGCACAGCGAATTAAAGTTAACAAAGGTCGTCGTGAATGAAGCGGGGGCTTCAATTTATTCTGCTTCAGAATTTGCTTCAAAAGAATTTCCAGATCTAGATGTCACCGTGCGCGGCGCAATATCGATTGCTCGACGATTACAAGACCCACTCGCCGAGTTAGTGAAAATTGATCCGCAATCAATAGGTGTTGGACAGTACCAGCACGACGTGAGTCAATTTAAGCTGGCCAAATCACTTGATGCCGTCGTCGAGGATTGTGTAAACGCAGTGGGTGTTGAGGTCAATACCGCTTCAGTCGCACTACTTAATCGGGTGTCTGGTTTGAGCGAAACTCAGGCGAGTAACATTGTTGAGTGGCGTAATGTGAATGGTCGGATTAATACCCGTGAGCAACTCAAGTCGATACCGCGGCTGGGCCCAAAAGCGTTCGAGCAAGCGGCAGGGTTTTTACGTATTCAAAATGGTGACGTCGCACTGGATGCCTCGGCAGTGCATCCGGAGTCCTATTCGCTTGTGGCAGAGATGGCGAAACGCCATGAATGTAAAGTAATAGAACTGGTTGGTAACAGATCAATTCTGTCAAAAATAATGGCGAAGGACTTTATTAGTGACAAAGTGGGCTTGCCAACCGTACAGGATATTATTGCCGAGCTGGACAAACCTGGACGAGACCCAAGGCCAGAATTTAAAGCGGTTAAATTTAAAGACGGCGTCGAAAAATTATCAGATTTGACGCCCGATATGATCCTTGAAGGTAACGTCACTAACGTCACTAATTTTGGCGCCTTTATCGATATTGGAGTGCATCAGGATGGACTTGTTCATATTTCAGCGCTTGCCAACAAGTTCGTGAAAGATCCACGCGAGGTTGTTAAAACGGGTGATATCGTCAAAGTGAAAGTGCTGGACGTGGATCTGGATCGCAAACGCATCAGCCTGACCATGCGCATGGACGACCAGCCCACCGAAAAAACCGGTGGCCAGCGCCCCACCAGCAACCGCGCCAATCAGGCCAATAAAGGCAATAACCAACGCCGCGGTGGCGGTGGTAACGGCGGCGGTCAGCGTGCCGGTGGCCAGCCCCAGGGCGGCGGCGGCACCTTCGCCGACCTGTTTGCCAAGGCCAAGGAAGAGAAGCAAAAGAAGGACAGCAAGAAGCGCTCCTGAGCGGAGTGACTTCTCAGCGTCATTCTATTGACCCATGATTGTCGGAATTCCGTCACACCCGCGGCCAGCCCCACACCCGGGCGGCCGCACGACAGGCCCCAACCATGAAGCATCTTGAACAGAGAATTCATGCCCTGCTGGATTCAGA
>OOGD01000305.1_pt1 | contig 10358 bp, 11 predicted proteins | sample 1670381 | NCBI WGS metagenome assembly OOGD01 (sample SAMEA98146918, study PRJEB22522) | marine metagenome | biome: marine biome; feature: marine water body; material: sea ice | place: Arctic Ocean | collected 14-Sep-2015 | depth 1.3 m | reverse complement strand
GGTACATCGAATAATGGAGATATCCGAAGGTGTCCTATAATCGGCTGCGTTCACCAATATCTTCCAGAGCGTCACAAAAAGGTATTGTACTGCTCGCCGCCATTTTGGTGGTGATGGTCGCAACCGCCATTATTGTTTCAATCACTCACGAAGAAGCCTTCTCAATTCGTAAAACAGGTCGGATACAAGGCTTAGAGCGCGCCAGTTCTTATGCTTTGGGACTGGAAGACTGGGCCAGAGTTCTACTCATTAGGGACAGTAAGGAATCTGATACGGATCACTTTGGTGAAGCCTGGGCAATTGGCATTCCTGGGTTACCAATTGAAGGGGGTTTCTTGAGTGGCTCAATGGATGACGAGCAGGCAAAATTCAACATTAATAATTTGCTAGGATCAGAAGAATCAGTCAAACGTTTCAGGCGCCTGTGCGATAATCTAGAAGTTGAGCCGACCTTTATCGATCCTTTACTTGACTGGATGGATGAAGATTTTGATATTCGTTACCCCGATGGTGTCGAAGTTCAGTATGAAACCTATCGTGTCGCGAACCGTCCGCTGTCTGATATAAGTGAATTAATGTTAATAAAAAATATGACAGCAGAAATGTATCAAAAACTGCGACCCCACGTCACCACATTGCCAGCGCCGACGAATATCAACATTAATACTATGACAGACGAAGTCTTTTTATCATTGGGTGAATCGGTTAATTTAGACCAATATATCGAAGAACGTGACAAAGAAGCTTTTACAAATGTTCCAAACTTCATCGAACGCATGCAGTTGCCCATTTCCGATACCGGCTTATCCGTTTCAACCGATTATTTTTATGCTCGCGGTACCGTAGTTCAGGGTGACCTTTCGATCAATTTTAACACTCTCATTCATCGTGACAGCAATGGCAAAACGACGATACTCAACCGTACTCTGGGGCGCATCTAATGCCTGAATTAATTTTGCGCTTTCGTGACGAGGCGCTGGATGCGTTTGATTGGTTAGTGTTTCAACACGGCGCGGTGTTACAGGAAGTTCAATGGCATTCGGGGTCTGAATCGGACTTAGGCGAATTAATGTCAAGTCACGATATGGCTGTGATATTCGCTATTCCTCAGCATTGTGTCTTTATGACGCATTTTGATTTACCCGCCAAGGCCTCGCGCCAGATCCTGTCATCAATTGAATTTCAAATTGAAGACAGGCTTGGGGACGATATCGATCTTCAGCATTTTGCTATTGGCGATATAGTTAACAATTCAGTCCCTATCATAGTAACTAAAAAGTCAATCATGCAGCGCTGTCAGGTATTGCAGAAGAAATTTAATTTAACGATTTCAAAAATTATCCCTGAGATCTTTCTCTGTCCGTGGTCAGGGGTGGAGGGCGAAGTGGCTTTGCTCGAAGGTCAGGATAGCCAGAACAGTACGCTACTTCGTTTTGGTCATTATCAGGGATTTAAGTGTCAATTATCTTTACTGAAATCGATGCTGGTTCAGCTCAACCGGGGTCAACTTAGTCAAGACCGGTCTATCGAACAAATGGTTTATTTTTATACCAACAGCGACACTTATGAGGCCGTTAAAGTCGATGGCTATAAAAGTCAAAGGGCTACCCCGAGCCTAGATCATCTGGATGATCCGAAAATAGTTAACTTTGATTTAAGGCAACGAGAATTTAAACGGTCCTCCGTTTGGAGTGGCGCTGTAAAGCCCTGGAAGTGGGTGGCTGTCATTTTTGTAACGTTTCTGACTTTTTTTGCCTACAACCAATTGGCCTATTTAGATGTATTAGAAAATGAGTTGGCCGATATAAAGCTCAGTCAATACGATCTAGTAAAAGCACATTTGCCTGCAGGAACTACGCAAAATGACAATTTGAAAAAGAAATTGATTGAACTTATCAATCAAAATAAATCGAGCCTAGCCGATAAAGATTTTCTGTCCCAACTGTTGGTTTTTTCTAAAGCCAAAAACAAATACAATTCGATAATTATTACTAAAATCAACTTTCAGAAATTGAGCTTAAGCATCGATATTAATAGTACTAAATTGAATGACGTAGAGACGCTGGTAAAGACATTAGAACTATCGTCTTTAACGGTAAAATTAGAGAATCTAACCATCAAACCAGACTTTATTTCTGGCCGCCTCGTACTGGGACGCTAATCGAATGCTAAGTTATTTATCGAAGTTGAGCATGAGAGAAAAGTGGATTGTTATCGCCGCAGTTTTTATTGTTGGTGTTTTATCTACCCATAGTTTTGTCATTGAGCCTTACCAGCAAAACTTTAGTCGTGTGACTGACGCAATAGATCAGGCAGAAATTGATTTGTTATGGATGCAGAGTGAGGTTAAACGTCTACCAGCCAGCAGTGCGACTAAAAAGAATGTGAGCTTTAATGGATCTCTAGCGAACTTAATTAATCAAGCGGTCGCTAGACAAAAGCTGAATACTTATCTGACTCAAATGACCCCGATGGGTGAAAGTGAGGTTAGGATTCGTTATTCAGCTATTGATTTTAATCAACTAATTACATTTATAGCGACGCTAAAAGAGCGAGGCCTACTTATTAAAGACCTGCGTATCAATAGCACCAGTGATATTGCGACGGTTGATTCTACTGTCGTATTCATCAAGCCAGCGTAGATTGATGATGAATAAAATTTGGAAATCCACACTATTTTTCGTGTTTTGTTTGGCTATCTTTCTTGTCATAAAGCTGCCCACTGCTCTGATACTTAAGCAAGTTGAACTACCAAACGACATTAAATTATATGGCGTAAAAGGGCAGATAACGTCAGGTCACATCTCGGCCGCCTATGCTAATAATTTCCCTATTCGTAATATTAATTACGAGGCCGATTTGTTCTGTTTGCTAACACTTAAAGTTTGTTATCAAATCAACTATCAAAATGGTACGGCCAATATTTCATTCAATCCATTGACCAATACTACAGTGATTGAACAGGTTGATGTCGAGTATACAATGGAAGAACTCGCTCCTTTAATGAGGCAACTATTGGTTAAACCAACAGGTGAGCTCAACCTTAAATTTAAAAAAATTGGCTTGAATCAAAATAAGATCAGCAATATTAATGGTCTGGCCATATGGAGTAATGCTGGCGTAGTGGGAGAAGACATCAATCTAGGTGATTATCAACTCGGCGTTGTACGTGAAGACGATAGCTATCGTTTTAAATTGACGGACCGAAAGGCGATACTGGATATAGACGGTACGGGTCGACTGAAGCCGAATGGTGAATACTTAATCGATATTAAAATACTGACTGATTCTGGTCTGGACAATAATATTAAGAGTATGCTGGCGTTAACAGCAAAAAAGACAGGGTTAAACGAGTTTACAATTAATCGACAAGGTCAATTGCCTCCCCATCTAACCAGTCAATTGTTATTTCCTGAAGGGCTTTAAATCAACAAATAGATCGACAACTAGATAAAAAAAGCCTAAAACTAGCTTTCATACAGACTTGCAGATTGTTATCAAATAGGGATTCTGCTATCGTTTCATTCCAACCGAGCTTCACAGCTTCACATTCCTCCAAGTATATTTCTAACCTATGAGTCGTTTTATTTTTATTACTGGTGGTGTTGTTTCATCACTAGGTAAAGGCATTGCATCTGCATCATTGGCAGCCATTCTTCAGGCAAGAGGATTGAGCGTTAATATGCTAAAACTCGACCCTTATCTCAACGTTGATCCGGGTACAATGAGTCCATTTCAACATGGTGAGGTATACGTTACTGATGATGGTGCGGAGACTGATCTGGATTTAGGACACTACGAGCGCTTTGCTGGCATTCGCTGTTCAAGAAAAAGTAACTATACCACTGGACGAATTTACGAAAATGTTATTGCCCGCGAACGCCGCGGTGACTATTTGGGTGCGACTGTTCAAGTTATTCCACATATAACTGATGAAATTAAAAACTCGATACTGAGTAGCACCAATGGTGCAGATGTTGTACTCGTTGAAATTGGCGGAACAGTGGGTGATATCGAATCATTACCCTTCTTAGAAGCCATCCGTCAAATGGGTTTTGAGCTAGGGCGCAGTCATACACTTTATATGCACCTCACGCTGATTCCTTATTTAGCAGCGGCAGGTGAAATTAAAACCAAACCTACTCAGCACTCGGTTAAAGAGCTACGCTCAATTGGTATTCAGCCTGATATTTTGTTGTGTCGTGCTGATCGTGAAATTCCCCCTGAGGAATGCCGTAAAATTGCACTGTTTACCAACGTAGCGGAAGATGCTGTTATATCCTTTAAAGACGTTGATCATATCTACAAAATTCCGCGAGAATTACATGAACATCGACTGGACGACATCGTATCTAGGCATTTTGGCTTAGACCTGCCCGAAGTGGACTTATCTGATTGGGATCAAGTGGTCGAAGCACTTCAATCACCTGAAAAAGAAGTTAAAATTGGTTTTGTGGGTAAGTATGTTGATCACACCGATGCATACAAATCGCTTAATGAATCACTCATTCATGCCGGTATTCATACCAGTACTCGTGTAAAAATAATAAAAATCGATTCAGACTCTATTGAAACCGATGGGCCTGGCTGTCTCGAAGGACTGGATGCCATACTCGTTCCTGGTGGATTTGGGAGCCGAGGTGTAGAAGGTAAAATTGCGGCCGTAAGTTATGCTCGGACTCATAAAGTGCCCTATCTTGGTATCTGCTTGGGCATGCAGGTTGCTGTTATCGAATATGCCCGAAATGTGCTTGGTCTTAAAAGCGCACACAGCACTGAGTTTAATCCGAAAACACCTGACCCAGTTATAGGGCTTATTTCGGAATGGGTTAATCAAGACGGATCGGTCGAAATGCGTGATGAAAATGCGGACTTAGGCGGCACCATGAGACTTGGTGCGCAAACCTGTAAACTGGTACCTGGCACTCTAGCGAGTAAGGCTTATGATGCAGAAAAAATTGATGAAAGGCACCGTCATCGCTATGAATTCAATAATAATTACCTCAGCAAATTACAAAGTGCTGGGTTAGTCATATCAGGCCTTTCGGTCAATAACGAACTGGTTGAAATGATCGAGATTTCTGATCACCCCTGGTTTATTGGCTGTCAATTCCATCCTGAGTTCACATCACAACCACGAGAAGGGCACGCATTATTTAATAGTTTTATTAGTGCAGCGCTTGCATACCGCAAAGGGAACACCGCAACAGTAAAAAAATAACCCATTTGATTGAAGTGCCTATTGAGCAGAATGATCGAGATGCCTACAAATTTCTAATTTTCTCGATTAAGCTTAAGCCGACTATCTCTGATGCAGTCAGGCTTCATTACAGGCAAACGCTCCTAAATAATAGATTAAACAATAGGAAATAATATGAGCAGCATCGTTAAAGTAATCGGTCGAGAAATTCTTGATTCACGAGGTAACCCTACCGTTGAAGCGGAAGTAACACTGGCTTCAGGTATTGTTGGTAGAGCAGCTGTACCATCAGGTGCCTCAACGGGTGAAAGAGAAGCTATCGAGTTGCGTGACGGCGACAAAAGTCGCTATCTGGGCAAAGGTGTTACCAAGGCAGTTGGACACATCAATAATGAAATTGCTGCTCTAGTTAAGGATCACGATAGCACTGATCAATCTGGGTTAGATCAGGCAATGATCGACCTCGACGGTACTGAAAATAAGAGTAAGTTAGGCGCCAACTCATTATTAGCCGTGTCACTAGCAAACGCCCATGCCGCTGCATTACAGGCGCAATTACCACTATATCGCTATTTGGGTGGAGACGCCGCCAAGACATTGCCTGTGCCTATGATGAACATCATTAACGGTGGCGCGCATGCTGACAATAGTGTCGATATGCAAGAGTTCATGGTTTTACCCGTTGGTGCGAGTAGTTTTTCGGAGTCATTGCGATACGGTACTGAAGTCTTCCACGCACTTAAATCAGTGTTGAGCAAAAAAGGATTGAATACCGCTGTTGGAGATGAGGGAGGCTTTGCACCTGATTTATCCTCAAATGAAGAAGCAATTGAAGTTATTCTTCAAGCAATTGAGCTTGCAGGGTTCAAAGCCGGTGATGATATTTGTTTAGGTTTAGATGTTGCTAGTTCTGAGTTTTATCATGATGGTAAGTATGTCTTAGCTTCAGAAAAAAAATCATTTGATGCGTATGGTTTTACCGAATACTTATCTAACTGGGTAGATCAATATCCAATCATAACCATTGAAGATGGCATGGATGAAAGTGACTGGGATGGTTGGGCTGTATTGACCGAAAAACTCGGTGCAAAAATTCAGCTAGTCGGTGATGATTTGTTTGTTACCAATACCCGTATTTCTACACGCGGCATCGAAAATAATATTGCTAATTCAATATTGATTAAATTTAATCAAATTGGCACGCTAACTGAGACATTGAATGCGATATCAATGGCACATAAGGCCGATTACACCGCCGTTATTTCACACCGCTCAGGCGAAACAGAAGACGTCACTATTGCCGATTTAGCAGTAGCAACTAACGCGGGCCAAATTAAGACAGGTTCGTTGTCGCGGTCTGATCGTGTGGCTAAATATAACCAATTGTTACGGATCGAAAGCCAGCTAGGATTGGAGGCTGTTTTCCCAGGCAGATCAGTTTTCCGTAACTTGTGAGCTATTGTTTGTGAGTCATAACTTGTAGGGTAAGGCTAATACCTTTGAGCCAATGAAAATACTGATTTGCGTATTAATAGCGTTACTCATAGGGTTACAGTACAAATTATGGGTAGGTGATGGCAGCCTCTCCGAAGTCGTCCAGTTATCGAAAGAGCTTGAGCGCCAGAAAGGGAAGCTGCTGTTACTACAACAACGCAATAGTGTATTAGAAGCCCAGGTGCTCGATTTACAAAATGGTCTGGATGCCTTCGAAGAAAAAGCACGAAATGACCTTGGCATGATCAAGCAAGGCGAAACTTTCATTCAGCTGATTCCCGGCCCATCTAATGAATAAGTTAAATGATGAATAACACACTGCCTGTCTGGGCTATTATTCCGGCCTCTGGCACAGGGCAGCGTATGCAGAGCGCACTACCCAAGCAATACTTACCATTGGTAGATAAAACAATCATAGAGCACACGCTCGACCGGCTGCTGTCGCATCCACAGATTGCAGGCGCTGTTGTTGTGTTAAGCACTACAGACAAATATTGGACAAATCTTAACTATCAGACGCACTCCACTAAACCACTGATAATTGCGCAGGGTGGGGCATTCCGACATCAAAGTGTTTTCAATGGCCTAGAAAAACTATGCGCCGATATTAATCAAAATTGCTACGCTTTAGTGCATGATGCAGTTAGGCCCTTAGTCACCATCAATGATCTTAATCGACTCATAGAAGCAGCTAGGCAGCATAGTGCAGGTGCCTTGTTAGGTGCACCAATCTTTGACACGATCAAGCGGCTGAATGTTGATGGCAATATCAATCAGACGATGAGTCGAACAGGCCTTTGGCGAGCTTTTACGCCCCAGGTATTCAAGGCCGATTTACTAATGGATGCTTTGAAATTCGTTATAGAGAACAAACTCGAAATAACAGACGACGCTTCGGCGATTGAAGCCATCGGACAATCTCCAAAACTGGTGTTAGGTAGCGCAGAAAACATAAAAATAACGCTGCCAGAAGATTTAATGCTTGCGAGGCTAATTTGGGCACGCCAAGTGGCTTCAGGCTAATTGGTGTCGATTAAAAATGAATGGCTAAAATTGCAAGATAATCAATAGCACAAAATTGTGTGTCTAGAGGCTTGGTTAAAGGAGCATAGCTAAACCAATGTGATCAGCAGAAATATAAATAGAATAACCGCAGCCATCGGCATAATAAATCCCATCCAGTCGCTCCCCGTTCCTTTTGGAGATTGGTTCACGGCAGCTTTTGCTCTGGGGAAAATCATAAACAGCATGGCGACTAACATAAGAGCCGAACCGATTTGAATCCAGTCCATCTTCAATACCTCATTAAACGTACTAAAAAGAAAAAGCCCCTAAAAAGGGGCTTTAAACTCAACTATAAGTTGTCAGATTAATCGTCACCACCAAATATGCCTAAAAGATGTAGAAGTGCTTGGAAAAGATTCAAGATAGACAGGAATAAACCGGCAGTTGCCATGATGTAGTTAGTTTCTCCACCGTTAATCATCGCAGATGTTTGATATAAAATCAGTCCGCTCATAATCATTACCACGGCAGAACTTATTGCTAATGATAAAGCTGGTATCTGGAAGAAAATATTGAGTAGAGAGGCGCCAATCACCACAATCAATCCAACCATCAAAAAACCACCCATGAAGCTGAAGTCTTTACGAGACGTTAGTGCGTAACCCGATAAGCCAAGAAAAATGGCGCCGGTGCCGCCAAGAGCTGTCATAACAATGCTTGGGTCCATAGCAAGATAATAGCCAATTAAAGGTCCTAGCCCAAAACCGAGTAAACCCGTGATACCAAATATTACAGGAATACCTGAGGCCGAATTAGCCACTTTTGGTAATACAAACCAAAGCAAGCCAATTGCCACTAGGTTGGCGCCAAGTGCGATACCAAAAGAGGCCCCCATTGTGACACCAATAAAAGCAGTGATACCTGCGAAAATCAATGTCATGGATAAAAGCGTGTAAGTATTCTTAATTAATTTGTTTGTTTGTAGAATCGCCTCTGGTTGGCGAGTGGCCGTACTGTTGAGTTGCATCACTATCTCCAATAATTAATGTTAATATGACTAGCTGTAGCCATTCTAAGTTCCAATAACTGCGATATCAAGTGAATATATCAAGCGAATAACAATTAAAAATTTAATGATTTTTTGATATCGTTAAGCTACTTTTGCATAACTCAAACTGTTCCTATAAATTGTGGCTAAAATAAATTTTTCAAGAGTGCAATTTATTTCAAATTCCTAATGACACTCAGCGACAAATGTTTATAATGCGCTCTTGTTGAGAGAAGCACAGAAGCTTCTTTCAATTGGTACCAACGAAAACGACTAGGTATCAACTGGAGAGCTGGCAGAGTGGTCGAATGCGGCAGTCTTGAAAACTGTTGAGGAGTGATCCTCCATAGGTTCGAATCCTATGCTCTCCGCCATATATAAGCCCTAAGCATTTAATACTTGGGGCTTTTTTATGTCCGTGTATTTTCTGAACCGCCAAGAAAACCGTCAAATTAGTTTGTTACCTCGTTAAAAACAAGCGACTGAACGAATGGCTATACACGGCCATGTGACAACCGTACCAGCAGCACCGTTTCTCACGAAGCCGTGATAGTTACGTCAGAGCAAAGCTACTTACTCATCAGGGCGCAAGACATAACATTTGTTGTACTGCGCAGCAGGTTGATAAATTGAGCACTGCTGCTTCGTAAGCTATGTCAAGTTTGCTTGTGCAGAAATTTAAAAGCTTACATCACTGTGGCGTACCGCGCGGCTAATTGCTTAATTAGTGGCACAGTCATAATTCCGCTTGGAGCCTTTACTGCGTTTCTTCAAATGTCTTGATCACGGTCACAAGCTACTAAGGATGCGATGGTGATCGAAGCCGATCTTGAAATTATGACATCATGAAGAGCGTCGAATCTACCGGTTGAAAATACCGTTCTAAAATTCCTGATTAAATTTTGTTTTAAAGTCTGGTCTTAATACGTACCTAGAATATTGATTTCAAAAGCGTTGTTGCCTTAATTGTAATAACTAAGCCGCCTAACTAACCTCGTTACCGATCTCTTTTTTTTCTTGATTCAAATAGGCTTATTTTACTGGCCGACGGTTTTTGACGTTATCACTTCAGCGTTTAGAGTGTTTCGACTTGGCTTTTAGATAGACCTGATGACGCTTGGCCAGTAACTCTGTATCGTCTATTGTATTGCGTTAATCAGGTGTCACGAATTTAATTACACTATGCAAATGCTCACAGTTGTATCAATCAACAAATCCATTCACCCAAGTACGTGTCAATCCTAAACCGGAAAAAACTTGCTCATAATCGTTATTCCGGACGATATTCCAACGTCTGGAACAACGATGCTGAGTAAGAGTTGTTATTACTGACTGACGGTCGGCTAAACGAGGGACTGATTCCCAGCTGTTGCAGTGTCCCCGCATCGTTGCTCTTTTCATTGGGTTACCGTTGTCAGAGTGCAGAATCACCTGATCGGGATTAACGGACTCTCTCTGACAGATATCCTTCATTAAATCCCCAACCAATGTGACCTCTTGCTCTTGCAGCCTTATCTACGCCAATCCATTTCAAGCCGCCGAGCAGTGCAGAATCTAGCGCGGGAAGCGTGGTCTCTGGACGTATACTGTCTCTTACATACATCTGACGCG
>OOGD01000303.1_pt1 | contig 10569 bp, 6 predicted proteins | sample 1670381 | NCBI WGS metagenome assembly OOGD01 (sample SAMEA98146918, study PRJEB22522) | marine metagenome | biome: marine biome; feature: marine water body; material: sea ice | place: Arctic Ocean | collected 14-Sep-2015 | depth 1.3 m | reverse complement strand
AAAGAATAAAAATAAAATAGAGGCAGTACAATGAAAAAAATACTACTTAGTACAGGGATAATCACACTATTTGGATTGTCAGCTTGTGGAGGTGACTTACCGGGAGATGTCACAGTAACTGATGAAACTCAAGTAGTTGTGCTTGAAGAGCCGTTTGTTCGGGTTGTGTTTAATCCTGCAACGGCTGATTTAAATATTCCTAACGATTTTTTGATGATCCCAAATGGAAATTTTTTTGATTTCACCCTTAATACTGAAGGTAGTGATGAATTCGATCCTGCCAATCCATTGCATACACTGAGTGCATTAGATGGATGGTCTGCGCATATGCCGTTTGCAATTAGAGTTTCTTTGACAGACGACATAGATATCGATGCATCTTCAGTCTCTGGCTCATCTATTAGAATTTTTGAAGCAACACAAGCATTAGAAGGTACCTCTGAAACTTGTCAGGCACTCGTAGCGGCTATTGGTGCACCCGGTGTACCTTGTGAACTAGGCGAAGAATTAACCTACGGTGTCGATTTTGTTGCCTCTTATACTACAGGCTCAGGCGCTATTAGTGTTGTTCCACTCAAACCAATGAAGTCCTCTCAGGGCCATATATTGGTTGTCACTGAAGAGTTAAAATCCACAGATGGCCGTGCAGTTAAAGGCTCTATAACTTGGGAACTTGCTCGTCAGGATATCACTACTAATGCGTTAGGTTCGGCTGACTTGTTGCAATTACAAGGGTTAGTTAATTCTTTAGTGAACGTATTAGAGCCTGCTGGTTTAGACACTGCGGATGTATCCTATGCCGCTTATTTTTCCACTCAATCTGTGGAAGATTCGCTCAACACAGTGAAGCAGTTAAACATTGCACCCTTTGCACAAGCGTTCCAAGCTACCTTAGCAACGGGCGCTGACCTAGCTACTGCCAACGCTTTTGCGTCTCAATATTTGCCAACTATTACCACTGAATTAACAGCTGGACCTGATACTGTATTTGAAAACTTTTCATCTTTATTATTAACGGCTGAGCAGTTAGCAGGATTGGCAGCTGTTGGTTTAGACACGTGTGATGGGCTCATTGCTGCTGTATCAAACCCTGTATCACCATTAAACGCTACAGCCACAGCAACATTTGCATCTGTTGGTTCCTTTTGCACTTCAACAATAGTAGAGGGTGAGGTAAAACTACCATATTACTCTAGCACTACTAACCCTTCCGGTGACTGGTGGAGAGCAGCATGTACTAGTGGTGCAACCCTCCAATCTCTTGGCTCTGAGATAATCACTGGTTTAATTCAAGCTGGTCAAGTTGGCGATAATAATGGAAGGTGTCAGGATGCATCAGGCGGCACTTTATTTGACTTAGATCTAACTAGTTTAGGTATGACAGATCCAAGAAATATCACTAAATTTAATCCAATTCCTGTTTTGCAAGGTCGTGAAGTTGATGATGAAAGTACCCTTTATAATGAAGCCGGTACCGAAGCTGTTCATATAAAATTTACAATACCTGACGAATCAGTTATTGCCATGATATCTGCAGCAACTGGTGGTGCTGTTCCAGCTCAAGCTAAACCGGTAGAAGGGTGGCCAGTGCTTATTTTTCAACATGGTTTAGGCCAATCAAATGATAACGCATTGTTAATTGCATCAGCATTGGCTATGGCTGGTTACGCTACTGCGGCAATTGACCATCCGCTTCACGGTGCACGAACCATTACGGTTGCTGAAGTAACTTATGACAGTGGTGATTTTTTCCCAGCTACAAGCCAATTAACTTCTAGAGATCATGGACGTCAGAGTATTGCTGATATTATGGCTTTCAGATTGGCGCTTAACGGTATTAATGATTCGACTGGTTTAGTCGATTTAAATACTTCAGATGTACATTTTATGGGCCAGAGTTTAGGTGCCATTTTTGGAACAGGTGCAGTTGCATTAGCAAACAAAAGTTTAGTAGGCGATTTAGCCGCGTTTGATAGTATGTATGCTTTTAAAACGGCTAATATTAATGTGCCTGCAGGTGGGACCACAGTAGGAGCATTCGATTCACCTGTATTTGGTCCAGGTATTAAAGGCTCATTATTGTTTGCATCCTCACCTGAGTTTGTTGAGTTCCTAACGACTTATGCACTCCAAAATGAATTAGAACCTGCAACTGCAATAGGTCCTGCCTATTTAGCGTTTGAGCAAGTAATAAGTGCCGAGCAAGCTGCGGTAATTAATGCTACTTTCAGCGCCGTTGGATTTGCTGCGCAAACAGTTACCGACGCTTCTGATCCTATAAGTTATGCCGCCGAGTTAACAAGTACAACTCCAGTATTATTGCAATTGGTTGTAGGTGGAGGAAACAATGATGACGGCAGCACAGGTCTTACTGATCAAGTTAATCCAATAACTACCTCTTTGCCATTAGTAGGTGGTCAACCATTAGCAGATATTATGGGTTTACTTAAAGTATCAACAAGCACAGAAGGTAGTGGTGTTGTTAGATTTATTGCAGGAAGCCACTCTTCGCTTTTAAGTCCGACACCTAGTGCTGCAACCACAGCTGAAATGCAAAGCCAGGCAGTGTCATTTATTGTTTCTGGTGGCGCAAACATAGTTGTTACTGACACGTCAGTAGTTGAAAACTAAAAAATCAAATAAGACTTAATATTTAAAAAAAGCCAAGTTAATTACTTGGCTTTTTTTTTAGTAGTTTATCCCCATATATTTGAAAACAATTTTAAGGAGTTAAATAGGTTGGAATTTTTATATGAGTACGGATTATTTATTGCTAAAGCTATAACAATAGTAATAGCTATTCTATTAGCACTTGGCGGTATTATTGGCTTAGTTAGTAAACAAAAACAGGGCAAAGGTAATCTTGAAATAAGTTCTTTGTCAGACAAGCTAGAGTCAATTACTGATTTTGCAAGAGCTGAATTATTAAGTAAAGACGAACTGAAAAATTTTAACAAAGAACAAAAGAAGACTTCTAAGGCTAAGAAGAAAGAACAAAAAAACAAAGTAGCCGATGAGCCTGCTAAGGGGCAACTATTTGTTCTAGACTTTTCTGGTTCGATGGATGCTCACGAGGTAGATTATCTTCGCGAAGAAGTGACAGCTATTTTATGTGTAGCGAAGCCAGAGGACGAAGTGTTGATCAGACTTGAAAGTGGTGGTGGGGTAGTGCACGGATATGGTTTGGCTGCCTCTCAATTACAACGAATTAAAGATAAAAATATTAAACTCACTATTTCGGTAGATAAAGTTGCAGCAAGTGGAGGCTATATGATGGCTTGTGTTGCGGATCATGTATTAGCAGCAAATTTTGCCATAATCGGTTCCATCGGTGTAATTGCACAACTACCTAATTTTAATAAATTGTTGAAGAAAAGTAATATTGAGTTTGAGCAGCACACAGCAGGAGAGTTTAAACGTACTTTGACTATGTTTGGTGAAAATAACGAGCAAGGTCGAGAAAAGTTCAAAGAAGAGCTTGAAGATGTTCATCATATGTTCAAAGATTTTGTGCAATCACAAAGACCCGCTTTAGATATCTCAAAAGTGGCAACAGGTGAATATTGGTATGGTATTAAGGCAAAGGAGCTTGGCTTAGTCGATGAAATTAAGACCTCAGATGATTACATATTAACAGCGAATGAAACCAAGAAAATTTACACAGTTAAATATAGTATGAAAAAAAGCTTGCCTGAAAGGCTTGGCTTAGCAGCTAGCGTGACAGTCGAATCAATTTTTATGAAATTGTGGAGCAAAAGCGAAAGCAATTTTAGATAATATATTAATAGCAAAGTATTATTTATTAAAAGCAAACAGTTTCACTGTTTGCTTTTAATAAAATCTCAAATGGTTTTAGTTAAAGCCAATTTCCACAATCTTATTTGTAATTATTAATAAAACATAATCTAACGTTTTAATAATTAATTTAGAAAAACTAGAAATCATCTTCTTTACTATCCACTTAATTATCACTTGTAGTTGTATAAAAAAGTACAAATATCTAACATATTTACAACTCGTCATTCACGCTAAAATTACACCAACTTTACTCGACTACAACATAGCAAAAAATACTGAGCCATTTGGCTCATTTTTATTGTTTTTTTTGTTTTTACAGTATATAAAAATAGACGGTTGTTGAACTATCTAAGTTTTTGATAGTAATTTTTAAAGGGACGTATTAACCACATTTTTTTATAACTTAAAATAAAGTATCGGGAACACATAAATGAAAACTAAAATATCTAGATTGACCAAGAATATACGATTTATTATCGCATCATCTGTAGCTGTAGGTGCTATATCGACCTCTCCTGTATTTGCACAAGAAACTGAAAATACAGAGAGTATAATTGTTACAGGGACTAGGATGACGGACCGCTCAGCCGCGGATTCACCCGTCCCTGTAGATATAATAAGCGGCGAAGACTTTCGTCAGAACTCTTCTGCTGATGTACAAGATTTACTTCGTACCGCGGTGCCTTCATTCAACATCAATAGTCAACCAATCAGTGATGCTGCCACTATCGTGAGACCAGCAAACTTACGTGGACTTTCTCCAGATCATGTTTTGGTGCTAGTAAATGGCAAACGACGTCATAGAGGTTCGATAATTTCATTTTTGGGCGGTGGTATTTCTGATGGCGCACAAGGAGTTGATATCTCTGCCATTCCATCAATGGCATTAAAACAGGTTGAAGTATTACGAGATGGTGCATCTTCACAATATGGTTCAGATGCTATCGCAGGTGTACTTAACTTTATCCTTAAAGACGACTCAGAAGGTTTTGAAGTTGTCACTCGTTATGGATCAACTTACGAGGGTGACGGTAATAACTATACAATAGCAGCTAACGCAGGTTTACCCCTCGGTGATTCTGGGTTTGTAAACTTGACCGCTGAGATTCGAGACGTTGAAGGCACTTTAAGGTCGGTCGTTAGAGGTGACAGTCAAGGTATGATTGATGCAGGTTATTTGCCAGCCGCTGATTTTCAGACAATAAATAGCTACACCAGTGAATACTCACAGTATTGGGGGCAGCCTGATGTAGAAGACGACGTTAAGCTGTTCATTAATTCGGCTTTCGAAATTAATGAACATGCAGAAGTTTATCTATTTGGTAATTATGGTGAAAGAGCCGTTACCGGAGGATTTTTCTATCGTAACCCCCTTACTGAGGGTGCTCAAAGAGGAGGCGTCTATAGAGGCCCAACTGTTGACCCTTTAACTGGTCTTGCATCTGATGAGGGTGTTCACTCTGTACTAGTTGGCGACCTTGATGGTCTAGGAAATGGTGGTTCATGTATCGCAGGTATACCCATTGGTGGTGTAGGCAATGTGACGCCTGATCCAACTTTTCTTGCACAAGTGACTGCAGACAATAACTGCTTCTCATTTATTGAAACTATTCCGGGCGGATTTGTGCCAAGATTTGGTGGCAACAATGAGGATCAATCAATTGCCGTGGGTGTTCGTGGTGAAGTCAATGTAGGTTCAGGCCTACGTTATGATTTGAGTGCACAGCAAGGCTCGAACAAAACAGATTTCTATATTCGCAATACCATTAATGCATCTATGGGTCCTGACACACCTAGAGATTTTGTACCAGGAGGTCAGGAACAAACAGAAACTCAGTTTAATCTAGACTTGGTTTATGATTTAGATGTGGGTTTTGATTCTGACCTAAGTATTGCATTCGGGGCAGAATATAGAGAAGAAGAGTTTGACCTTTTTGCCGGTGACGCCGCTTCTTACGAGCTAGGTGTTCTTGCTAGTCAAGGTTTCTCATCAAGCTCTAATGGTTTTGGTGGTTTCCCTGCGTCATTTACCTCATCACAAGACAGTACCGCGTTTTATGTTGATGTTGAGGCCGATATTACAGAACAATTGACGCTTCAAGCAGCAGTTAGAGCTGAAGATTTTAGTGAATTTGGAAATACTACCGATTTCAAAGTAGCAGGTATTTTTCATGTAACTGATGACATTCGAATTCGTGGAGCAATTTCTACTGGATTCCATGCTCCAACTGCAGGTCAAGCCAACATTACCAACGTTACGACGCAAAACGTTCAAGGTGTACTAGTTGACCAAGGTACCTTACCGCTGTCTTCTGCAGCAGGGCAATTAGGCGCTAACTTTATAGACAGTCTAGGAAATGGTCGTCCTGAATTGGGTCCAGAAGATGCTAAAAACTTCTCAATTGGGGTTGGTTTTAATCTTGCAGATACAACTTGGACAATTGATTACTACAATATCGAACTAACAAACCGTGTTGCCCTTGGTGCTAATGTAGACTTTCTTGATGCTCTTAATTTTGCTGACTCGACCGGAGCTAATTATGGATCAGTATCCGCAGCTCTGACAGGTCTGGATTCACAAGGTGTTATTGATCGCAATAACTTTATTGGGCTAGATGATTTAGCTGAATTTAGATTTTTCTCTAACAGCTTTGATACAACTACTACGGGTATTGATGTTGTTGGTAACATCAACTTCGAATTTATGGGTGGTGACTCTGGAATAACAATTGCTGCTAACTACAACAAAACCGAAGTAGATAGCCTCGGTACGGTAAACCCTATTGGTTCAGGTCGAGTTGCAGCACTTGAAGATTTACTTCCTAATATTCGAGGCAACGTATCGTGGAATCACACTCAAGGTGAATACAGAACACTGTTACGTGCAAGTTATTACGGAGGATGGGACGATACTGGAAATGGTGTAAATGGAATTGGTGCAGAAGTATTAATTGATGTACAAGTTGCTTATCAATTTAGTGACCAACTCGAGTTTGTTGCCGGTGTTGACAACCTTCTTGATACCTATCCTCAAGAAAACCCTGGTGCATTAGGCTCCGGTCAATTGTATTCAGAGTCAAGTCCATTTGGCTTTAATGGTGGGACTTGGTACCTGCAAGCTAGATTCACTTATTAAATCATTTAGTTAATTGCTTAAAACCATTCACATATTTGTGAATGGTTTTTTTGTTTCCACAGCAAATTCTGTAACTCTGTCAATTTAAAAAATCAAAGTAATTTGATTTGGGCTGACATAATTTTTTAAAAAACAGTTCGATTTTTCCTTCTCTATATATTGTTGGGTGTATTACAGTTTTCTTAGGGTCTAATTTTCTGTTATTAGCTTACTAGAGAAAATTATAAACAATAATGTAACTGGTTTAAGACAGGCAAAGATGCTTATCACTTCCCCTAAGATAAACATGTTACTAATTGTGAATATTTAGAACTTAATGAAGAGATGGCATTAATCACATAGATTGGAGCTGCTCTACGTTTTTTTGATAATCAACAGGTTTTGTTACTGATATTAGGTGGCAACTACCCAAATCTCGAGACCAGAAAACCGGCTTAAGTCTGCGATAAAATGCTTCGTTAAGCAGGCGCATCAGTTTCTACTCAATACCCATGAGTAAACGCGGTAAATACAATGCTAGGTCAGGGACAAAAGTGACTAATAACACCATTGGTAAATGTCCAAAGAAAAGTAACTTAACGGTCGGAACAATATATTTATCGAGAGGCAACTTGGCTACACCTCCGGCCATATAAAGCATAGGAGCACAAGGTGGTGATACATTACCCAAACCCAGGTTTACACCAACAATTGCAGCAAAATGAATCGGGTGAATACCCAGTTCTGTTACTACAGGCAAGAAGATAATGGCAGCAAGTACGCCACCAGAAATATCATCCACTATCATACCAATGAGTAACAGAAGCAAATTAATCACTAACAAAATGACTAACTTGTGTTCAGAGATGTCTAACAAAGCTTCAGCAAGTTGCTTAGGTACTTGCTCGAGGATCATAGCTCGACTCATGATAAACAAAAAGAATAATACTGCCATGATTGAACCAGTCATAACAACGGCTCGAACAGTTGCACTTCCCAACGTTCTAAAGGTGAGGCCTTTGTAAACCATTAAGCTAACAGGTATCGCATAAATTACCGCAATGGCAGCTGCTTCTGTAGGTGTCGCTATGCCGCTGTAAATAGCACCTAATATAATGATAGGCATTAACAAAGCAAAAAATGCTTTATTGCCAGAGTGAACGACTCCACGAACTGCTTGTTTGAAAGGAAGTGCGGGTTCAACTTTTATTTCTGTGTTATTGCGTAAAAACCAAAAATTTAACCCACAATAAATAATCGTCAACATAATACCTGGAATAATAGTTGATAAAAATGCTGCACCCACCGACAACCCGCCCGTGATTGAAAAGATAATCATCGGAATACTCGGAGGAATTAACAGTGCTAAAACAGATGAACAAGCAACTAAGGCTGTAGCATGTCCTTCAGGATATCCTTCTTTCTTCATACGGGGGATCATGATCTGACCAATTGCAGCAATCGATGCAGATGAACTTCCAGATATAGCGCCAAAAAGTGCACAGGTCACGACTGTGACTGCACCTAGACCTCCTTTAAGACGTCCAACTATTGAATTTACAAAATCAAGTAATCGATCTGATATGCCACCTTCAGCCATTAATATTCCAGCAAGAATAAACAATGGGAGCGCTAAAAGTGCAAACCCACTGGCTAAATTAAAGCCGTGAGTAGCTAAATATGAAATATCATTACCGGTTGTAAAAGCAAATAATAAGGCACCAAATCCAAAAGCAAAAGCAACGGGTGTTTCCAACAACAAAAGAATGACTACGGCCAACATACATAATAGGAAAATAATCATAGTGTGTTAAACCTTATTGCTATTATTTGATTGGGCTTTAATTTCTAATATTTGACGGAAATCCTTAATAGTTTGAAATAGAAAAAAGATTGCCATTAACAAGAATCCAAATATCATGCTTGCAGTCCACAAACCTTTAGGCCATTGCAGGTATAAACTCATCCGCTCTTTTTCGAATACAAACATTCCATATTTGGCCGCAAAATATCCAAAAACACAGACGGTAAATAAACAAATAATTGAAACAGTAAAACGTATCATTTCAATCTTAACAGGATCGTGAACAAGTAAACTCACAATGCCACCATGAATATGCGATCGCTGTTTTGTCGCATAACCCATACCGAGAAATGAAACCCAAACAGCTAGCAATATGGCAGCCTCTTCAATTCCTGCAAATGGGGACTCCAGAACATATCGCATAATAACTTGAGTAAACATCAAAATTGCTAGTCCCAAACCAGTAAAAACCATTGCTCCACGGATGCAGTAATCAAGTATAAACTCCAGTTTTTTTAATGCTTTGTGTCTTGGAACAATAGTTTTTGTTTCACAGTGTGACGGTCTATTTGGTTCTAATTCTTTAATATTCATAAAAACTTCTTCTTTAATACTGGAAAGCTAAGCCAAGGTATCTGTTGATAGTTACTTAATAAAGCCAAACAATAGCTATCTTATGTCAGCAATCTCACGGACTAATTTCATAATATCGCTACCGATTTTTTCTTCCATGTAAGGCCATTCATTATCATATAAGATACTTTTGGCTTGAGCCATATCTTCATCTGACAACTCAATAATTTTAATACCTGCATCCCGCACTTTATTCAAAAATCCGTTATCAATAGATTCTGCTTCTTGCCATACCCATTGAAGGGTTTCATCAACTGCATCTTGCATTTTTATTCTTTCAGATACTGGAAGTTCTTCCCACCACTGTTTATTTACAAGCCAGAAGGCATGTTCAAAATAATCTCGAGTAAGAATGTAAGCTTCCAACACATCACGCATCTGATATATTTCGACAGCTGGACCAAATGCCCTTCCATCGACCGTGCCTAACTGTAATGCGGTGTATAGTTCAGAATATGGCATAGGAACGGCAGAAAACCCCCAATTTTGGAAACGTCTAATTGCTAATGGTGATGGTATCACGCGCATTTTGATGCCCTTGGCATCTTCAGGAAAACGAGTTGGGACTTTGCCTACACCTTTACTTATCGTGATAGAACCAAAGCCAGTAGGAATGGTGCCCAAAGCGACCAATCCCAAATCAGCAAAAATTTCGTTATATACATCAATCATGGGGCCGCCTGGACCATACACTTTATGTGCACTCGTCCAGTTATCAACCACATATCCCAGCCATGTTAAATCCAGTCGACCGTCAAATTCTGAGGCTCCGTAGGTTATAGTCATGGGTATGACACCCAGCATTGATTGCTCAAACTGTGAAGTCCAGTCACCCAAGTCTCCACCGGGATGATAATCAGGTTTATATGCAGAATCTTTAATCTTTAGTTTTTCTATGAATTTTTGGGACGTATGATGGAAAATATGTTCAGTATTATAAGATTGGGTAAAGATAAATTTACTCTTTGACTTTGCAATACTTATCGATGAAATAGACATCAATGAAACAAAAATTAAAAAACTCATCCATTTTTTTAGGGTATGTATAATTTTTTTTGACACTATATAAAGCCTCTTTAATTGATTTTATAAGCTAAGTTTGAACTATAAAAATAGTTCAAACTTAGTGAGGTTAGCATGAGTATGCTCTTGTCTTAAAGTTAAGGTAAATAAACAAATATTAACCACTATTATTAACCACTATTATCAACCACTATTA
>OOGD01000302.1_pt1 | contig 10571 bp, 8 predicted proteins | sample 1670381 | NCBI WGS metagenome assembly OOGD01 (sample SAMEA98146918, study PRJEB22522) | marine metagenome | biome: marine biome; feature: marine water body; material: sea ice | place: Arctic Ocean | collected 14-Sep-2015 | depth 1.3 m | reverse complement strand
CCTTTGGATGCTGCGGAACCAGTGCGGAACGATCAAACTTATTTCCGGACAGAATCTTGGGTACGAGATCAGCCCTCTGACCATTTTACTGTTCAATTAGTGGCGAGCAGTTCGGAGGCCGCTATAAAACAGTACATTGAGCATCATCAAATACAAAACACGGCAGCTTATGTGCGTACTTCCTATCGAGATTCCCCTTGGTATAGCCTTATCTACGGCAGCTTTACGAGTTACCAAGAAGCTCAGGTCTCACTAGAACAATTGCCACCGCCTTTAGTAGAAGCAAAGCCTTGGATACGACGTTTGAGTGATGTACAAGCTTCGTTACCTCAATAATGACGAATGATTGGAGTTATTAACCCCTCATAGTAATTGAATATATCATCGTGTTCCTCATCTTGAGAGTATAAATTTAGGTCCGAAATTACCCAAACGTCAAAAATCGGAAAAAAAGTATAGGGTCTACCATTGCATTTGTAAGTGACAAGCGTGATATTTAAGGTTAAGTTATTTCTCGACAAGGGTGTGGCTGTTGGGGTTTGTTTAGAGTACTTCGACTTGAAATGCCGCCCTTGTCATCTACATCATCCATTTGCACCTTCCGGGATGATGTCAGGCTTATTATAAGTCAGTGACTCTGGAAGTAGACGAGGTGAAAGGATGATTTCTTTTCACCTTTATACTTTTTGGAGTACTCATGTTACCTCATAAATCTCTCGATATTCGAGTCAGCATTGATGTTGGATGCTACCAGCATTCTGTTGCCGTAGGTTTATCAACGGGCGAGTTAATTGACGAGTTTGAAATTGATCATAATCAACAAGGCTTTGATCGGTTTTTTGATAAAATTCATGACATTGAGTCACGCTATTTGGCGCCCGTGAGTGTTGCTATGGAAGGATACAATGGTTGGGCAAGACCGTTGGACCAGCATATTTTATCTCATGGCTACACGCTCTTTAATATTAATAATCTAAAGCTCGCTCGCTTTAAAGAAGTCTTTCCATCCGCTGCTAAAACGGATGCCATCGATGCGCGAAAAGGATTAGAGCTATTCACCTTAAGCGATCACTTGCCCTTAGCTAAAAATTGTTTACAACGTATCGAAAAACCCGATCAGATCAACATAAAGTTAAAACGGTATTCAAGACGAAGAAGACGTTTGGTTGATGAAAAGGTTCGCATAAAAGGCGCGATGCACAGCGACTTACAGTCGATTTCACCAGAACTACTATCCTTAACTAAAAACATCGATCAAAGCTGGTTTTTAAACCTGCTCACCAGTGTGACGGAGCTAAGCCAGCTAGCTAAAAAGCAACAACGCTCATTAGCCAAAATCAAAGGCGTTGGTACTCGATATTTAGCACGAATTAAAGAATGGCAACAAGTAGCAAGCTTTAGCGAAGACATCTCATGGGTCAGTCCTATGCTCATAGAAGATGCCTATAAAATGCTTGAATTAAGAGCCTTAATAAAATCGCTAGATGATACGATGGAAGCTCTGTGCGAAGCATCTGAAATAGGCAGATTACTCAAAACAATACCAGGCTTCGGTAAAACTAGCTGTGCCGAATTAGCGGGCGAAGTTGATGACATAAGGCGTTTTGAATCAGAGGCCAGCTTAGCGATGTATTTAGGCATGGCACCACTTGATAATGCGTCAGGTGTATATAGGGGGTCAAAGACACCAAAGCAAATCAACAGACGGGCTAAGAAGGCCATGATGACAGCGGTTGATAGACATCGAGCCAATGTTACCGAGTCACAAGTATTTTATGATAAAAAACGAAAACAAGGTAAAAAACACAATCAATCGGTAAGAGCCTTAGGTCGATACTTAACCAAGGTTATCTTCAAAATGTTGATTGAAAATAGAGCCTATGAAATCAGATTAATATGATATTTTACTTGAAAATATAAGCGGGATGTTCAGGTTTTGAAATCCGTGCGGTAAAAAATTTACTCGATCATGCCGACATATCTATGAATATGATTTATATCCATTTTGAGCGCTATTGTGTTGGTTTTAATAATCATTTGAGTATATTAAGTCTATAATCTTTCTAAATTAAATTTTGCCCATACAATGACATTATACTTATTTTCATCCCTCAGCCTTTACTGCAGTAGCAGACGATTTGTTACAAAGCTTCTGCGACAGGATTGCTGGAAGGATAAATGAAATAAATAGTCGTAAGATAGTGATACGGCTTTAAAGGAAGCCATTGACATCTGTTATACATGACAATTAATTCTATGTATTGCGAATTCTATAACCCTTCATTTTTTCTGAAAATAGACCCAACTTTTCTTAATTGCCTGAAGTATAAATTGCGCTAATAATTCCATCCCGAACCCATATAGCCTTTATTTCCCCAGAGGAAGAATACAAATGTCTGATATACCAGCTGAAACCAATCAGCGAACCACAGGCCTCACCGGTGTCAATATTCCACTTTTCGTGCTTACCGGCGGATTTATTGTTTTGTTCTGTTTGTTGGCGCTTTTTAGTCTTGACCTACTTTCATCGGTAGTTGACGTTGGATTTGCTTGGTCAGCAAAATACTTCGGTTTATATTGGCAACTGTTGTTATTGGCCACATTTTTTATGGGTTTAATCATTGCCATCTTGCCCGGTGGCAAAGCCATCATGGGCGGACTCGATAAACCCGAATTCACGACCTTTCAATGGGGCTCCATGATCATGTGCACACTGCTGGCCGGTGGTGGCGTCTTCTGGGCCGCAGGAGAGCCAATGGCACACTTCCTTTCAGTACCGCCTTTGTTCGCAGGCGTTGAAGCCAATACTGCAGAAGCCGTACCCTATGCATTGGCACAATCTTATTTGCATTGGGGATTTCTGGCCTGGGCAATCCTAGGAAGTCTGACTACTATTATGCTGATGTATTATCACTATGAAAAAGGCCTGCCGTTGGCACCACGTACGCTTTTATATCCAATATTCAAAGAAAAAGCGATAACTGGCCCAATTGGCTGGATCACAGACGCATCCTGCATTATTGCCGTGGTCGCCGGCACGGTTGGGCCAATTGGTTTCCTAGGCCTTCAGGTCAGCTATGGCCTCGATACCCTATTTGGCATACCCAACGGCCTGCCTACTCAGGCACTGGTTATTGCCGGCCTGGTTGCAATCTACACCATCTCAGCCATTACTGGAGTCAAAAAAGGCATTCAGCTCCTTAGTCGGGTCAACATAATTCTGGGTGGTATTTTGTTGGTTTTTATCCTCGCAGTTGGCCCAACGAGCTTTATAATTAGCAGCTTTTTTAGTGGCTTGGTGACGCATTTCAGTAATTTCTTTGAGCTCGCTCTTTACCGAGGAGACGCCGGGCTTTTCGGCGATGCTGGATGGCTAGGTTGGTGGACGGTCTTTTTCTGGGGTTGGTTTCTAGGCTATGGTCCATTAATGGCGATATTTATAGCACGAGTTAGCCGAGGTCGTTCAGTCCGAGCAATCGTCCTAATGCTGTCGATCATTGCGCCACTGGTTACGATGATGTGGTTCACCATTGTTGGTGGCACAGGCCTAGGTCTCGAGCTCGCGGAACCGAACACCATCGCCAAGGCATTCGAGGGATATAATTTACCCGCCGCACTTATGGCTATAACTCAGGCCCTGCCGCTCGGTTTTATAGTGTCATTTTTGTTTCTGGTGTTGACCACAATTTTTGTTGCGACCACTGGAGACTCAATGACTTACGTTATTTCAGTCTCTATGTCCAAAACTGACAGTCCGTCTACCTTGGTCAGAGTTTTCTGGGGCATTGCAATGGGTGTTATGGCGTTGATACTGATATCTGTCGGATCCGGAGGAATCGGGAAGCTGCAATCCTTTATTGTCGTTACCGCTGTTCCGGTTTCAATTATTTTGTTGCCATCGCTGTGGGGTGCTCTACAGATCGTTCTGGAAAAGGGAAGGCTTCTAAAAAGCGCAGAAGTCAGCAGAAAAGCTAGTTCTGATGCTTAACTAATCAGGCTTTAGAGGCTTAAATCGACATAAGCGGCACAGGCCGCTTATGACTTTTTATCGAGCAATACCTTACCCTACGGACAGGCTTTAACCTCAAAAGAACACATCTGATCTCCAAGCTGAAGCCTTGATCCTGACTTCGAATTTGTTTAAGCGCTTTCGCCATCTAAGTATAGCGAGCATAAAGTTCCTACCCACAGACGTCACTTTGCAAAATCATCTCCAATACCCCATAAATCTCCAACTTACAGAACCAGGTTTTCAACAACCTCAACATTTTTCGATGCTTTTTTCATCATTTTCTAAAGGATAGTTCAGATAACTCCACCCGATAACTGATACAACCAGGCTGTAGAAATAGAGCCCACCAGTCCAAGCAAAATATACAGGGCAAAAACTGGTTTCTTAACCAAAGCAAACACCGCGACTGCAGCGGGAACAGATGACACCGCCCCAGCCGTAATGAATGCCATGGCAGCGCCTGGTGTCATACCAATTTCAAGTAAACCTGAGATGAGCGGTATTGCGGCGTAACCATTTAAATAGGATGGCGCACCCACGATGGCCGCTAGGGGAATGGCGAAAAAACTATCTTCACCAACATATTGCACGATCCAGTCTGACGAGACATAAGCCAGCATTAGGCTTTCGAGAAAGAATGCCAGCGTTAGCCACTTACCAAGAAATCGCGCTATTGAGAAGCTCTCTTCGACGAAGATAATTTTGCGATCTGCATCCTGCCAGAATTTCCACTTGACTGAGTCATCCTTACTCGGGGCACAAGATATATTACATCCGTTGGATACCTGAGCTTGCAGTGGCCTTACAAGGAAGCCGCATCGTACAATAACCAAAACTGCAAAGCCTGCCAGCAGTCCCATTGCAACGGCGGCGATTGTTTTGGCAACAGCAAAATTAAGCCCAATGCCGGCAGCAGTAAGAATGAACATTTCGGGATCCATAATTGGAGAAGCTATCCAGAATGCCATCACCGGTGCCAGTGGCACGCCAGCACGAAGCATGGCGGCGATGAGTGGGATCACACCGCAGGAACAAAAGGGAGAAAGCGCACCAACAAATGCAGCCAGAATAGTCGCTTTGACAGGATTGCCGCTAAAAATCTGAGCAATCAGTGAACTGGCATTAGTGGCTGTTGCATAGGCAGCGAATAAGATAGCTAATAGGAAAAACGGTAACATTTCCCAAAGGGAGTTTGCGGTGAATACCAGGCTTTTAAAAATTTGAGGCTGATCAGAAAACACAAGCACTAGTATGCCAAGCAGTATGCCTATGAACACCTTGTCGCAGAATATTCTACGAGTGATGCTAGCTGTGATGGCTAAAATACTTTGGATCGGTTTTTTAAATGGTTTAATTGTATTTTCCATATTACTAGAATACTCGTAATTAGTTTTAAAAATATATTAGCCTTTTTCAGAGCGAGCTTCCTGACCTTCATCGATGCAACATTCTTCAGTAAGGTACTTAACTAACTCGTCTAGTACGGCGTACTGCATTTTACAAAATAAGGTCGCTTGGTCTCTGTCCTGGCGAATTACCCCAGCATTTTTTAAATGCATAATATGGTGAGTTAGAGTCGAACCTGGAATGGCCAATTTTTTTTGAATGCTACCCACTGAGAGTCCATTTGGTCCGGCTCTAACCAGTAAGCGAACAATTTTTAATCGTGTGGGATTACCGATTTTACTTAGAATTAAGGCCGCGCTTTCTAGTTTCATAGTTATAAAATAGCAACCTGATAATATTTGTCAACCTATATTACTAGTTTAATCGTAATAACAATAATACAAGAACGAACATGGACTTATTTAGCGTTTTTTTAAATGGCGAATCAACCGGTTATGCGCCATGTGCAGACAATAACAAAAAGACCACTAGCATCATCATTGATTTAGCTCAACATCCTATGCAGAGAATGTCTGGTTTAACAGAGGCAATTGAGAAAATGATGGTCAAGGCTGGTTTAGTGTTCGTTAAATGAATTTAATCACTTTCATCCGCAGATAACTTGACTAAGCTAGCTTGCTAATCAAGTTATTTAGTTTTCAGCCCCGAGCAGACTTAACCCATGATTGCCTAAAGTTGCTGTCGACTTAATAATTTTTGACCCTGCTCATCGACGATTTGTTTTGCTTTAGATATGGAATGATCAATGGCTAACTGTTGATCACCATTTTGATCTGCGCGGATGAATTGAATGCGTTTGGTCTCACCATCTAGCTCACCACTAATGTAGCCTGCCGTTCGAAATTTTCCACCTTCAACGATGGGTGCCGGTTCGATTTTGAAGCCATTGTAATCAAATGCATCGCATTGTAATTCTTTCGGTTCCGATGGCTTCGATTCACCACCTAACAAAAATTTGAAAAATTTACCAATAGCCATTGTGTTGTCCAAAAAACGTAGAAGTAGGATAATATCACGCACTGGTGATGGCAGCGTCTGAGAGTTTCAGACGTTAGATTTTTAACGACCTTTTCGTAATTCAGCCATAAAATTAATCACCTTTGATGATTAAAATTCCGCATGCTTTTTAATATTAAGTTCACACGGGTCTTTCTGATGAGCATTTAGCGCATAGCGCCCAGACATCCAGCATACTGAAGTATCTAAGGCGAGCCAAAGTCACTTTTATTTTAATCGACTGAGACGAATCGTTACTCTAGGAGCCTGTCGGACTTAGGATAAATCTACTGCGGAAAGGCCATTTCGGCCAAATTTCTCGATCCAATTCGTTGAATAGAACCACTATTCGCCTCATTCGATCAAAAAATTTAACTCAAAATGACTTTCCCTCGCTACGATTACCTAAGTCCAACAGACTCCTAGCCCATAAATTTAACTGGAAACCTGGTCAAAATAACGTTTTCACAATAGATTGGAAAAACACCTAGCGCCGCTCTGTATCGATTTTGGCCATTCATCGCCTCTCCTGTTTGTGTATTACCTGTTTTCTTTAACGTATAAATCTGGCATCGTTCAGAAGAGGTTAATAAATTTTCATCGCCTCATCTCTTGTTGGAGCAAAGCGGTGAAATAGCAACCTATTGCCACTTTTTATGTGGGTTCGAGTTAAGCACTGAGCCGAGGGCAATCCATTATCTAGAAAAATTTAAATCAAGAGGTTATATCTATGGAGTACATCGTTTACCTATCGGGTGAAATACACACTGATTGGCGTGAAAAGATTAAACAGGGTGCTGAGGCATTGGCACTGCCTATTATTTTCACTTCGGCTGTTACCAATCATGCAGCCAGTGATGCGGCGGGTGATGTACTTGGCGCTGAAACCAATAGTTTTTGGCGTGATCACAAATCGTCAAAGGTGAATGCGATTCGAACTAAGACCTTACTTGAACAATGCGACCTGGCCGTTGTGCGGTTTGGTGATCAATACAAACAGTGGAATGCCGCCTTCGATGCGGGTTTTTGCGCAGCGTTGGGCACGCCTTATATCACGCTGCACGACGAGACCATTATTCATCCGTTAAAAGAAGTGGATGGTGCAGCCATGGCTTGGGCACAAACGCCAGAGCAAGTGGTTGAAGTGCTACAATATGTAACCAGTGCTAAATAAGTATTAGCACTGGCAAAAAAATGGGAGACCCACGATTGGGACTCCCATAAATGTCTGAGGAGACATTTATCACAGTACTGAAGTTAAATTACCAAGGTAGAGAAAAGGTCTTAACGTTGGTATAACTATTCATCGCTTCGATAACACCTTCTTTGTAACCCAGCCCAGAATCTTTGATGCCGCCAAAAGGAGACATTTCGATACGGTAGCCGGGCACTTCCCAAATATTAACGGTGCCAGTTTCTAGCTCGTTGATGAAACGAATAATATCGTCCATACGGTTGGTACAAACACCAGAGGACAGACCGAATGCAGTGGAGTTAGCGACTTCAATCGCGTGATCAATATCACGAACACGAATAATGGGAATCGGCGGCCCAAACGTCTCTTCCATAACCAATTCACAATCAGCCGGTACATGATCGAGAACTGTTGGTGAATAAACGGCCCCTTGGCGAATATTACCGTAGAGTAATTTCGCGCCTTTAGAGATGGCATCGTCAACACGGTTTTGGAACAAAATTGCTGACGCTTCATTGATGACAGTACCAACATCAGTATCAGGATCCATTGGATCACCATACTTTAACTTAGCTGCTTTTTCAGCCACCAGTGCTGCAAACTCATCCGCAACTGAATCAATACACAATACGCGTTTAACCGCAGTACAGCGCTGACCAGAGTTCTTAGTGCCACCCGCTATGGCCATGTCTGCCGCTTTATCAAGGTCAGCGTCATCCATAACAATTAGAGGTGCGTTACCGCCAAGCTCTAATACTGTTCTGCGATAGCCTGCGTTTTCAGCAATGTACTTACCAACGCCAACACTACCCGTGAAAGTCACCAGAGAGATATGCTTGTTGGTGATCATTTCGTCGCCAAAATCTGAAGGCATACCCGTAATAATTGATAACATTTCAGGTGGTAAACCACACTCGTAACAAATGTCAGCTAACAATAAAGCGGTGAGAGGCGTTTGTTCCGTTGGTTTTGCAACCATGCAATTATTGGTCGCAATTGAAGGTGCGATTTTATGCGAAATCATATTCAACGGATGGTTGAACGGCGTAATCGCCGAAATGGCGTTGAGCGGCTCACGTTGGGTAAATATCTTTCGCTTTTTGCCATGTGGCGTCAAATCACAGGAAAAAATCTGCCCATCGTCTTTAATACAAAGCTGACCCGCTAGCGAGTAAACGTCAAATGCCCGCCCCACTTCGTAGATGCTATCCTTCTTGCTGAGACCACATTCAGCAGTGATCAAGTCAGAGATCTCTTCCTTACGCTCAACGATGGTGTGCGCAATTTTAGTTAGAATTTGCTGACGCTCGTAGCGGGTTAACGTTGGCTTATAAGCCGCTGCAATATCAAACGCTTCGGCTACTTGCTCACGACTAGCGCGAGGTACGGTACCAACAAGCTCATTGTTAAAAGGGTTAAATACTTCGATTACCCCGTCAGCTGCACCATCGACTTTTTTACCAGCGATACGCATTTTTTCGTGTCTAATAGTCATTCAGGTTCCTAGAATAAATTTAAAAAAATTGGCATTATTGAACAATAGCGCTTGTTTCAACCATTCCTAATCAATAATGCTCAATCAATCATTACTCAACGTTATTAAGGGCAACGTTGAAGATATCAAAATTTCTTAACTGATGACCCACATCAAGGTTAGTCGCAGGACGACTGAATATCAGGGGAACCGTCTGCTCTGTAACACCACCGTGTGACCGTAAAGGTACGGTCAGCCCTGAAAGATCATGCCGTGTAGCGGTTGTACCCAAAACAGTATCCTTTTCAGACGTCAGAATCAGGTCGCCCATGCGGTCATAGGCTAATTCGAATTCATCACAACCTTCTTTGTTGGTGAATACATGTTCCATTCCAGGGATGGCTTTTAGTTCAGAAACGATATGTGCAACATCCGCATCATCAGCCAGATAAACAGTCGCATACGAACCTAAAGCACCGTGGTGTACGACGTACGGATCGGTAATTGGCAGAATAACACGAGCTTCTGCAGGAGATAGAATACGATCCATTTCGTCTTGCAGGTAAATGACTTTAGGATCGCCAGCATCATCATGCTTAGCGTTCATGCCATGATCGGCTGTTAATGCAACAACAGCACCCAGTGCGTCAAGTTTCGCCCAGTAGCTGTCCATCATGGCGTAGAAAGAATTAGCGCCTTCACTGCCAGGTGCGAACTTGTGCTGGATATAATCAGTGGTTGATAAGTACATCAGATCAGGGCGAACCGTTTCCATCAATTTAACGCCAGCAGCGAAGATGAATTCAGATAGTTCAGCACTGTAGACCGAAGGCACTTCCATGCCGACCATATCAACAACGTTTTCGATACCATTGTCGGCTAAAGAGACTTCATTAGATTTTTCTGACGAGAAACAGATCGCACCATTTTCACCAAAAACCAGTTCGTTACCCAATAGACGCCGTAGCTTGTCTTTTGCAGTAACGACAGCCACTTTGGCACCCTGGTCTTGAAAAGCCTTAAAGATAGTCGGGGTCCGCAGTAAGTGCGGCTCGTTCATCATGACTTCCTGATCATTTTCACGATCATAGTAAAAGTTACCACAAATACCGTGAACCTTCGGTGGAACACCTGTGACAATAGAAATATTGTTCGGATTGGTAAAGCTGGGCACAACACAATGTCCCCGTAGATCAGAACCGAGACCTTCAACCACTTTTTGTGTCCAGGGCATAACACCGGCTTCAATTGCTTTTTCGATGTAATCAGGCTCTGAACCATCGATACAAACCACAACACGTGGTCTAGTTGGCCATTGGTAGCTTCGGCCATTGACGTTAACTGCTGATTTGTCTGAATTCATAAGACTTAATTTCCAAAGATTAATATAAATTTGAAAGAAGACTATAACCTGTTATGTCTCATCAGGTTAATCGATATAGTGAATGATTTGTATTGGCATTACCTATAGACATGCACCATATACA
>OOGD01000301.1_pt1 | contig 10572 bp, 6 predicted proteins | sample 1670381 | NCBI WGS metagenome assembly OOGD01 (sample SAMEA98146918, study PRJEB22522) | marine metagenome | biome: marine biome; feature: marine water body; material: sea ice | place: Arctic Ocean | collected 14-Sep-2015 | depth 1.3 m | reverse complement strand
TATGTAGACAGCATAGATGTATTTTTTAATATCAACACTATAGTCGTCATTGCTCATGCTTATTCCCCATACACGGCCGCTGATGAAATTAAGGCTTCAAACTGTTCCTGACTCAGTACATCAACACCCAGTGAATCGGCCTTAGTCACTTTCGACCCGGGCTTTTCACCGGCAATGACTGCCGTTGTTTTTGCGGACACACTAGTAGACACCTTCGCGCCGCGTTGTTTTAGCATGAGTGCGGCCTGATCGCGACCTAAGCCCTCTAGCGTTCCGGTAATGACAAAGGTTTGGCCTGATAACGGTAATGCATTGACGGAGTCGGGCGCTATTACTTGGGGCCAATGAATGCCTTGTTCTATTAAATCAGTTACCACTGCAATATTATTGGGTTGTTCAAAAAAATGAATAATATTATCAGCGACCACTGGCCCAACATCATCTACCTGTTGCAATGTTTCAAAATCAGTCGTCATTAAAGATTTAATATCTCTGAAAAACAGGGCCAGGGCTTCGGCCGTTGCCTGCCCTACTTCACGAATACCCAGTGCATAGATGAACCGAGGTAACGTCGTTAATTTACTAACTTCGATACTCTTTAATAAATTAGTCGCTGACTTTTCTGCCATTCGCTCTAATGCAGACAACTGTGACAGTTTTAGATGATAGAGATCACCTACCGACTGGATCATTTCCAGTTCGACCATTTTTTCGATTAACTTATCGCCTAGTCCGTCAATATCGAGTGCCTTGCGCGAAGCAAAGTGTTTTATGCCCTCTTTACGCTGCGCTGCACAAACTAAACCGCCGGTACAGCGATAGGCCGCCTGGCCTTCAGGCTTGATAACTTCTGACCGGCACACTGGACAATGTGCCGGCATTTCCGGTAGTTGAAGTTCGGATTGTCGCTGTTCGGTCACCGGCATGACGACTTCAGGGATGACATCACCCGCACGGCGGACAATCACAACATCACCAATCCGTACATCTTTGCGGACTATTTCGCCCATGTTGTGAAGCGTTGCATTACTCACCATCACACCACCAACAAAAACAGGCTCTAGCCTGGCAACAGGAGTAATAGCACCGGTTCGGCCTACTTGAAAGTCGACATCAAGTAACCGTGTCATTACTTCTTGTGCCGGAAACTTATACGCAATCGCCCATCGTGGTGCGCGTGAAACATAACCCGCTTGTTGCTGCTGGGTAATGTCATCCAGTTTAAACACGACACCGTCGATATCGAACGCTAGTTGATCACGTTGCTCAAGTATTTGCTGTCGATAGTCGAGACAACCTTGAACTGACATAACGCGTTGGATATAAGGGCTGATAGGCAAGCCAATGGTGGTTAAATACTGCATTCGTTCAAATTGACTATCGGGCAAACCATATCCATCTTCTACCCAGCCGATCGCATAGCTACAAAAAGTCAATGGTCGACTGGCAGTAATACGCGAATCAAGCAATCTTAAGCTCCCAGCGGCTGCGTTCCGCGGGTTGGCAAAAACCTTGCCGTCTTTTCGACGTTGATCATTGTTGAGCTTTTCGAACCCGGCGTGATCCATATACACTTCACCCCGCACTTCAATTCGACTGGGTAGATGATTGCCTTTTAACACCAGTGGAATAGATTTAAGGGTTCGAACATTGGCCGTGATGTTTTCACCTGTCTTTCCATCACCTCTGGTCGCGGCGCGAATTAAAGTGCCATTGTGATAGAGCAAACTAACTGCCAATCCGTCAAGCTTGGGTTCTGCTGTAAAATATAAGGGCGCTTCATTGGTGATCACTCTGTCACTCAGTCGCTTCTCAAAGGCCTGCATCTCTGATGCGTCGAAGGCATTGTCTAAAGACAGCATCGCAACTTCGTGATCGACGCTTTCAAAGTGAGTCGAGGGCGCAGTACCGACCCTTTGAGTGGGCGATTCGGCAGACTCTAGTTCGGGATATTGTTGTTCGAACTGTTGCAATTGACGATAAAGTTGGTCATAAGCCTGATCCGTAATACTGGCATCATCTAGACCATAATAACGATGGTTATAGAGGTTTATTTTTTGCCTTAGTGCTTCGACTTCAAGGCGAATGTTATCTGTAAGAACTACCATAATTATCGTTTAAGGTATCAATTAAGCTAAATGTTAAGAATCGAGTTTTGATCGAATTTCGGTAACATCGCTAAGTGTGAGCAGGTCGTGATTAGGCTGGTATACTTTTACTTTAAGCAAGCGAACCAGCTCATCAATTTTCTTCAGCATAATTTCATACGACTCGGCTGGATTGCTGTTGGATTGTAGGTCAATAAAGCAATTAAAGCCTTGCGTAGAAAATTCAGGATTACCGATCTCAATAAAATGGCCAGGGGCTGAAAGATTAGTCATCGTAAAGCTGAGCTCATTTTCATGGTGATACTCCATGTAGCCAGCGTTGTTCGCCTCTAACCCTACCTGACGCAACACACTTTCGACTGCTTCACTGGTCATCAGGTGATAATCCGTGTGATAAAGCAAATAATTAACCAATTGCTCTGGTGCCATGCTAGCGAGGATGTCTGCGACAAACCATTGGGGTGGTGGTAACTTAAATGGCGTTAAGTCAGCCTCGATTGCAGGGTTAATTTGAATATCGTCGTAACTTTCATGTTCATCTGTTTCGGTCATTATCTGGCTCAGATGATCCAGTTCAGTTCGAAGCTCTTCATCTTCGATGAAAGCTGAGTCAACCTCTTCGCGAGTCAAGGTTTCCATTGCAATACGCCTACGCAGGCGATTCTGGTGCAAGCCATGTAAATAAATACCGACTAGCAGCACAATACCTATGATTGCTAATGTCCAGCGTAATGCTGATGCATCCATTTTTTGGTCCCTAAACCGAATACATTGCTTTAAAGATACTATTATACGCCAACTAATTCCACTGCAGCGCTGACATCGACTGAGACTAATCTCGATACGCCGGGCTCATGCATAGTCACACCGTTCAGATTTTGCGCCAATTCCATGGTGATTTTATTATGCGAAATCATTATAAACTGAACCTGCTCTGACATTTCGCCCACCATCGCACAAAAGCGGGCAACGTTAGCATCATCGAGTGGCGCATCGACTTCGTCAAGCATGCAAAAGGGCGAAGGATTAAGTTCGAATATGGCAAAAATTAATGCAACAGCTGTTAATGCTTTTTCTCCACCTGAAAGCAATTGCAAGTTAGTGACACGCTTGCCGGGGGGTCTCGCCATAATCACAACACCGGTGTTGAGTAGGTCATCTTCAGTCAGTTCGAGCCTGGCTTCACCACCACCAAACAGCTTAGGAAAACGCTGTCCCATACGACTGTTGACATGATCAAATGTTTCTTTAAAGCGCTCTCTGGTCTCTTTATCAATTTTTTTAATCGCATTTTCCAGCGTGGTTAAGGCTGAAGTTAAATCATCATTTTGAGCATCGAGGTAAACCTTGCGCTCAGATTGTTCCTGATATTCATCGATGGCAGCCAAATTGATGGGACCAAGGCGATCGATACGAGCCACTATCTCGGTGAGTTGTTGCTGCCATTGCTCTGGCGTAGCTTCGGGGTTCAGATTTTCTGCCAGCTCGGTTATATCAACACCGGTTTTTTGTAATTGTTCTTCGACAGTATTGCAACGAATCTTTAACGCCTGACATTGCATTCGCTGCTCTTCCAAACTGTTTCTCGCTTCTTCAACTTGTGTTTGAAGTATGTTCCTTTGCCCTTCAGAGCTGCGTTGCTGGTTGTCGCGCTTAGTGACAGCCTCTTGCGACTGTCCTAGTGACACTTCATTTTGCCTACGTGATTCTAGTAAAGCCTGTAACGATTCTTCCATTGCCTGAACCGGTGCAACCACTTCTTCTATCGCCGTCGTTAGTTCTTCTGAGCGACGACCAAACTGTTCGCTTTGTTGATGCATGCGTTCAATATTAGCTAGACTTGAACGGTGGTCTGCCTCCAAAGCCTGCAACTGCATTTGTTGTTGATGTGCCTGTTCGCGGCTTTGTTTTAATCGGTTACGTGAGCTGTTTAAGGTTTGTTGATAGTCTTCTTTTTGAGCGAGTAAGTCGGCATCCTGTTCGGTCATCTGTTCAATTTGAATCAATAGCTCATTGCGTTTCTCGCTATTGGCCTGTAACTCGAGATTATGCTTCAGTTCAAGGTCGTCTAATTCGTGCAATTCTTTTTGAAGCTGCTGATGACGACTATGAACTTGATCAACCCTGCCCTTGCGCTGTGTTAATTGATTCCTCAGGTCTGAGGCTTGTTGTTGTAATTGATTCAAAGCGCGTTGTTCGCCATCTCGTTGTTGCTCAAAGTGCTGCAAACGTTGTCGATCGTCGTCAGCGCAAGATTTTAAAGCCAGCGCATTTTGAGTAATGTCATCAAGCTGTTTTCGAATACGCTTTATTTCCTGCTCGCGCGCAAGCATGCCACTGCGTTGATCCTCATCGCCTAATTGTAAAACCCAATTAGTGCCAGCCCAGAGTCCATCCCGAGTGACAAGACTCTCGCTGGCTTCTAACATTGGTTTTCTGAAGGATAATTCCTGTGCGTCCAGACAGAGGTAAATACCTGACAGCAAAGCAGACAAATCGATATCACAATCGATAGCGTCAAGCAGTCTAGGCCAATCCTTTTGATCTTTAAGGGCAGCCCTATTACGTTGCCTATCGAATAGTGCCAAGCTTTGATTCGGAAGCAGTGTATCGGGAATAGCTTGCCCAGGCTCTACGCAATAGGCGCTTAAGAACGAACCTAAAACAACTTCAACCGCTTTTTCTGCTTGATTTCTCACTTTGAGTATTTCGGTTAGGCGTTTGCCTGAGTCGATTCGTTGTTGTGACAACCAATGTCGCACGTCTTCACTGTCTTCGGATAACACATGCTGTTGCAATGCCTCTAGTGAACTTAAACGGCCTCGCAGGTTTTGTACCTCTGTTCGCTTCTCGTCTAGCTGGGTCGATTGCTGCTCAATGCTGTCGCGCAGTTCGAGTATTTCATCTCCCTTTGCTTCCATTTGTTCCAAGGTAGCAGCATGCTCCTGACTCTTGGCTTCGGCTTGTTGCTCAAGACTGATTATTTCCTGGTCAAAGGCCGAGGTATCGAGCGTTTTAGACTCTGCCTGGAGTTTTTCACGACGCTGCCCTGATTGTCGCAGCTGTCGTTCAATGTGTTCGATACCACGATTTTCAATTTGTGCCGACTCGTGTATTTTATTAAAGTCACGTCGAAATTGGTCTGTTTTTTCCTGCCATGCGACCATATCGGCTTCAGCTTGAACAGAGGCTTGTTCCTGCATTTGAAATTCGGCAGTAGACGATTCAAGTTGAGGCTGAATACTGGCTATGTTGGTTTCAAATCGGGTTACTTTTTGCTTATCACTATCAATCATTCGTTGCGAGTCTTTTAAAGACTGCTGAATATTTTGTAATTCAAGACTATTGTGCTGACGTAAATTCCGTTGATGCTCTATCGATTGTTCCTGAGTCGATATCTCAGAACCTAGTCGATAATATTGGCTTTGCACTTCGTTATGATGATCAGCCGCTGTCACTAATTGCTCGCGGTTTTCTTCAATGTGTTTTTCAACCTGTCGAAATTGAGCTAAACACTCTTCCATTGAGGTTTCGACCGAAGCCAATTGATGATTTTGTTCGTTAATATTATCGTTGAAAACCATTTTTTCAAGCAATAGGCTTTCGGCTTCAAGTTTGCGTTGGTCCTGTTTGAAACGCTTATATTTCTCAGCAGTCTTTGATTGTCTGTCCAGTCTAGACAGTTGCTTTTCGATTTCATCGATTAAATCTTTAAGCCTGTCGAGATTCTCGCGGGTATGGCGCATTCGAGTTTCGGTTTCGCGTCGACGCTCTTTGTATTTGGAAATACCAGCCGCTTCTTCCAAATAGGTGCGTAACTCATCTGGCTTAGCATCGATGACACGACTTACCATGCCTTGTTCGATAATCGAATAGCTTCTGGGCCCTAGCCCTGTACCGAGAAAAATATCGGCAATATCACGGCGGCGGCAACGCGTATTATTAAGAAAATATTGAGATTTTCCTGCTCTTGTGCCTAATCGTTTAACAGAAATTTCGTTGTATTTGGCGTATTCACCTTTCACTCGACCATCGGTATTGTCAAAGATCAGTTCGACCACGGCCTGACCGACAGGCATTCTGCCCGATGACCCGCTGAATATAACGTCTTCCATCGAGCCACCACGCAAGTGTTTGGCCGACGACTCGCCCATTACCCAACGCACCGCATCGATCACATTCGATTTGCCACAACCATTAGGCCCGACAATGCCGGTAATACTGGCAGGAAATAGAATTTTGGTCGGGTCCACGAAGGATTTAAAACCAGAAATTTTGATTTGGCTTAAGCGCATGTGTTTAGGTAATTTTATTTAATTTTAAACAGAATTAAGTATATTATTAGAAGATGGAAGCAACAGCAATGCTGCTGAAAAATTTAAACCCAATTTATCTTTCACGACTCTTTCTCGTTGTTAGAAAAAAATGTCAAAAACTAGCCAAGCAACTGTTTGATGACCCCACCATAGTGTAAGATATGATTCAAACTTCTTCACTATATGAGTCCTATTTTTGAGCACTCTGCCGTCTAAGATACTCGATGCTATTGATTACTTGCAGCAGGATCGAGACTACACGATTCGTATTGATGCACCTGAATTTAACTGTCTGTGTCCAGCCTCAAACTAGCTTGATTTCACCACTTTCCTAATCGAGTCTATGACCGATGAAAGTATCTTTAACTTAAGTTTCTTAAATTGTAAACGCAATCGTATTGTGATGGACGCGATTGCCATGAGGCAGTCACTAACTAAAGGCTATTCGATTCTGTTAAGGCATCGTACCTAGATCAATGTACGTGAGTGCTAACTTTAATGTTTGTGGTGACATCTATACAAAGATCATCGCGGAATATCCTGCTGATGGTTGATTTGCACCAGTGCCGATCGACCTAGCCTGGCTTAAGATAGATTTTTCCGTTATTGACGTCATAACCCGTGGACTCTACTCTTGTTACAGGGTCAAAAATAGGCCACGAAATAATCACTATATTTAATAATCATCCCGTCAAATTAACCGAGCCTAAACCCAATGATTCGTGATTTTTTATCTGGTGCTGCCATTTTGGTCCGCGCTATTCAAGTCATTAAACGGCCCGATGTGCGCCTCTATGCCCTTGTGCCGCTGTTAATTAACATCGTTTTGTTCGGCGGATTAATTTGGTATAGCTATATGCAGTTATCGCCTGCTGTCGATTGGCTCATGTCTTTCGTGCCAGGGTTTCTAGATTTCTTGCGCTGGATCATCTGGGCTTTCATTACTGGATTGACAACGATTGTGGTTTTTTTCACCTTCACACCCATTGCTAATATCGTCGCTGCACCCTTTAACGCGTTGCTGGCTGAACGGATCGAAGCGGTCCTGACGGGTAAGCCTCTAGAATCAGACACTAGCTTTACGGAGATCGCGATCAGTAGTATTCGGTCTCAATTAGGCAAACTGATTTATATCATGCTATGGAGCATAGGCTTATTGCTGATTAGTTTTATCCCAGTCATTAATTTTATCGCGCCTTTTCTTTGGATCGTATTTGGTTCGTGGTTATTGTCATTGGAATATTTTGATTACCCGATGGGAAACCATGACCTTAGTTTTGCAGACCAAAAGAAACGATTGAGTCAACACCGTGGTTTAACGCTTGGATTCGGTGGTAGCGTGATGGTACTAACTACTATTCCGCTGATTAACTTTGTAGTGATGCCACTCGCTGTGGCGGGTGCCACTATTATTTGGGTGGAACAGTTAGCCGTTAGCCCTAACGAATAGAGCGAGCGCTCGAAGTCACAACCTTTAGTTTGGGTCATAGAAACTCATTGCTTTGACTTTAAGGGGTTGCCCCTGCTCCCCCTGCTCTTTCATGGGTAAAATATCCATGCTCGGCCACAATCCGGTCGTTAAAGAATTAGCATATTCCACCATACCGGCCTTTTGGGTTGTTTCTTGACTCGTTATTGCATCGTAGGCTAGGCGGTGCCAACTCACTCGATAACCTGAGTGTCCTGTTGAATTCCCTCTTGAGTTAGCTGCCTCGATCAACATATACCAACCATCGGCTGTACCATCATTGGCTGGCATACCGATCACCCCTGAGTTTAGCCAGACTTTTATTTTTGAGGATTCATCAACGAATGACTGCCCAAAAGGAATGCCCGAATGCCCACCAATGACAACATCGGTGTCGCCTTGATTAATTTGGGCTAGTTTCATTTCCGTTTCAGTAGAAGGAAACATAAATTGATTAATACTCGTCACACTACCGTGCACTAGGCTAAAGCGAGACGAGTGAAATTGAAATTCAATTAAACGAGGTAATGACTTCATCCAAGCTCGATGTTCAGCCGTTATTCGTTGTGAAGCATACCGGTACCAAGCAATAGATAGGGTTGAGCAAGCACTTGTGGGTTCAAAGCCACAACCACAATCCAGCTGCTCAAAACCGAGCGACTCTTCACAGTTTCCCATTAATACATGGATACCCCAACCTTGAATTAAATCGATCACTTCAACTGGTTCAGCACAATAGGCAATCAAGTCACCCGTGCAAATAACTTGCTGAGGCTCAATATCTAGTTCGCACGCGACAGCTTGCATCGCACGTGTTGCCGCCAAGTTACTATAACAACCACCAAATACGAGCAATCTAGATGCGGCACTAATGTCACCCAAGTTTTTCATATTATTCATCCTGTTAGGCAGGTGTTTGCAAACCCGCCACGGATTGCTGTGATGTTTTTCCGCCAACCCAGAACACTAGGCAGCCACCAATTAATACACCCAACGATAAAAGTAACAGCTTGGTATATTTATGAGATTCACCCAATATGGCTGAATAACCAGATGATTCCGTAAAATAGAGTGCAGCTGCGGTAATTGCCATGGCAAATGCACAAACATAACTCCAGACCGGAATATCCTCACGCCCACCCCAAAGACTAAAAAAAATCACCGGTGCAAGATACATCGAAGCAGTGCCACTCACCGCTACGGCGCTAAATAAATCTTTATTGCCGAGGAAGACAAACATTAACCCCATCAACATAAAGGCGACCATGGTTAAACGGCCATTTTGCACCGTTGGTTCGACTACCTTCATATCAATTACCACTAATTTAGCAGAACTCGACAGGGTACTGTCCAGCGTCGACATGGCTGATATCACCAAAGCGGCACTGAAAAGTAACATTGGCACGTCTCCTAGCATTCGGGTAAGTACCTCATTCATTGCCTCGCCACTGGTTGCATTGGCGCCAGCCAAAATCCCGAGACTACCGAAGGTGGTGATACATATCACACTGATCCAGGCCGCATGAAGAAAACTCTTGCGCGTTGTTTGGCGGTCGGCCAGAAAACCTCTATCCATCATCACCGGATCATGCATCGGATAACTCCAGACTTGAAGTAATGCCACCATCAATAAGACCGGGCCTGGCTCAGTGGCTACGAATGTCTTGAAGCAAAGAGCAGCGATACTGTAAGCACCACTGTTCATTGTCAGAACAATCAACACCACTAAAGTAATCAAAAACACAATCATTTGAAACACATCGGTTCGCAATGAAGCCTGTAATCCGCCCATCGCTGAATAGCCCAGTGTGACGGCTGCAAACGCTAGTATGGTGACGGTGTATCCCATTGATCCGGCGACACCAAACAAGATACCAATGACGAGCAGGTTTGCGAACACTTCACTAATCAGCCGAATACCGATCACAAAGTTATAACAAGAAGTCCCTGTGCGGCCAAATCTCGCCCTTAGAAAGTGCTGAATACTGGAAAAACCGTGACGAAATCGAAGACTGTCAACAATTTTAGCACCCGTTAGAAATGACAGATAATAAGCAGCATAGGCTAACGTGCCCCACAAACCATAATAAAACCCCAAGATTGCTGCATTCATTAACGACCGCGCGAATATCCAGGTGGTCACTTGGGACAGCACGAGTGTGAGTAAACCGGGGCTCTGGCCACTGACTGAACTACCGTAAAAAAAAGCTGATGTGGTTTTAGCCCGTGACGACATAAAAATAGACAATAGGGCAAAGCCAGCAACAAAAAATAATAACAACTGATTCAAGGTAAACCCTCTTTAATAACGCAATTAGCCGGACTATTTGGACACAACTCAAGAATTCTATGACCGTGTTAAATTCACAAAAGTTCTGACAGTTTAAATGTTGCGACGAAAAGTGCCAGCAGTCGGGTCGCTGGATAAAAAATCAATGTATAATTTATGATGTTATTAACTGGCAGTTTACTTTTATGCGATCAATTTTTACTCTAATGTTTCTTGCTTTGCTGGTGCTATGCTCACTACCAACATGGGCATTTCCAAAGCAATCTCTGGTACCTGGGGGTATCGCTCTTGTTGATTTAAGACGGGTAGATAAAACGCCAGATTTTTCATTTAAAGGCAAGCCTGTCCTGACCGTTTTGCATCAGGGGAAGTCAATTGCCATTGTTGGGC
>OOGD01000300.1_pt1 | contig 10593 bp, 5 predicted proteins | sample 1670381 | NCBI WGS metagenome assembly OOGD01 (sample SAMEA98146918, study PRJEB22522) | marine metagenome | biome: marine biome; feature: marine water body; material: sea ice | place: Arctic Ocean | collected 14-Sep-2015 | depth 1.3 m | reverse complement strand
TCAGCAACTCAACAATCAGTGTACACGCAATGGTGTAATGCAAGTTTTCGGTTTCAAAAACAATTTTTCCTGAACTCTTAGACTCGCTCACACTCACCTTCGCCGTACCTAACTTGTTAGCTCTTTGCGAACGTTCAGTCCTTAATGCTTTAAGGGCACGCACACGACCTTCATTTCTGGTCCTGCGGGCTTTTACGCCTTGTCTGATCCATGTTTCTTCAATACTCAGTTTTTTGTCAAACAACGCATTCTGAGTTTCTTCAACTTCCAAATCATGGGCTTTTTGATCAAGGTATGTCTGATAATTACCCGGATAGCTAACCAAATTGCCGCGGTCTAAGTCAATGATACGACTGGCAACTTTTCGGATGAATGCCCTATCATGGCTAACAAAGACCACAGAGCCAGCATAACCAATGATGGCATCTTCTAGCCACTTGATCATGTCAATATCAAGGTGGTTGGTAGGCTCATCTAATAAAAGAATATCTGGCTCACTTGCCATAGCTTTGGCTAATGCGGCTTTTCTCCTCCAACCACCAGATAAATTACTCAGTTGTTGATTAGGGTCAAGCTGAAGTTTAGTCAACACTTGTTGAATACGTTGTTCAAGCTGCCAGCCGTTGTGATGATCAAGTTGAGTTTGAAAGAACTCTAATTTTGCCATATTCGCATCAGAAGGGTCTTCAGCAATAAGGTCGGCTTGATGAAAATATCCTTTTAGGTATTCCCCTACTTCTGCCAATCCCTCTGCTACGTAGTCAAACAAACTACATTGAACACTTGCGGGTGGATCCTGTGGTAAACGAGAAATTTTCACCTCTTTGTTTACCAAACGTTGACCGTCATCTAGTTTGATATCTGCTTCAATCACTTTTAACAAAGTAGACTTACCGCAACCATTGCGGCCAACTAAACACAATCTTTCACCAGGGTGAATGACTAGTTCGATACCATTTAATAAAGGGGGATGGCCAAGAATGATACTGGCATTTTTTAACTGCAATAAACTCAACGTAAAAACTCACCTAATTGAAAAAAATCGAATGGCCAAGGCAATTCATTATGTATATCTTCACGGTATAACACCGGAATTCGAGCACCATATAAATGGTACAAATCTGAGTTCGCTCGCACATCTACTTTTTTAAGAGAAGAAGCGGCATTTTCACTTACTTTTTCGAGTAGGGCTTCAGCTTCATCGCACAAACCACAACCCTGTCCTGTATATAAGATCAATTCATACAATTTAACACACTCTACTGTTTAACCAGAGACCAACAATGATGAATTTTAGGATTACGCTGAAAATCATCTGGCAAAGTTTGCTGGGAAATATTTTCTATGCTTAATCCCAAACCAATTAATGCAATCTCGTCTAACTTAAACTGGCGTAAATTGTTTGAAAACAATATTTCACCACCAGGGTTGAGACAAGTTAATGCATCGGTAATTAAGGCAATATGATCTCTTTGCACATCCCATGTTCCTTCCATACGTTTTGAATTAGAAAAAGATGGAGGATCAATAAACATTAAATCATATTTACCATTATGTCGGTTTAACCAAGTCAAGCAGTCGGCTTGAATAAATTCATAAGCCCCTGTTAACTTATTTATCTTAAAATTTTCTTTTGCCCAATCAATATAAGTATTCGACATATCCACTGTGGTCACAGATTTGGCACCACCTAAAGCTGCATGCACAGAAAAGCTTCCGGTGTAGGCAAATAAGTTCAGCACGTCTTTGGCTTCAGATTTTTTTTGAAATAATTGGCGAGTCATTCTGTGGTCTAAAAATAAACCTGTATCTAGGTAGTCATATAAATTGACCTGAAATTTTGCACCGTTTTCAAATACTTCAATAGTTTCTTTGCGTTGCGATACTTTCTGATACTGGTTTTTACCTTTTTGTTGCTCTCTGACCTTTAGAATGATTTTACTTGCATCGATACCTGTGACCTGAGGCAACGACATCATCACTTCTTGTAACCTTCTTTTAGCTTTTTGTTCAGGCACATCTTTAGGAGCCGAATATTCTTGCACAACTAAGTAATCAGCGTATTTGTCCACTGCCACGTTATATTCAGGTAAATCTGCGTCATAAATACGGTAACAGTTGGTGTTTTGACTTTTTAGCCATTTAGTAGTTTTGACTAAGTTTTTACCTAAACGATTGGCGAAATCGTCATTGATTGTTTTATTTTCTCTAACCTGACAGTTTTTTTCGTCTAATTCATAGTTAACTAACAAACATTCCAACTTACCGTTCATCAGCTTGTATTCTTTTTTAGCCGATAATTTCATCTGTCGTAATAAATTACGGTCAGATGTTAATAAGGACAGGTGCCATGTTTTAAATTCTTGCTTTAACCAGCTTCCCCATTTCTGAAATGTAGGAATAAGTTGAGTTGTTTCACTTAATCTCTCGCCATAAGGCGGGTTGCTCACCATATAACCAGTGGGTAAATCTGACGAAGTTAATTGACAAGCATCTTGGTGAGTAAATTTAATAAAATCTGCAACACCAGCTGATTCGGCGTTTTCTCTGGCAACAGATAATATCGAGGCATCAATATCATTCGCCCAAATAGAACCATTGTGAGGCTTTATTGCTAATTCAGCTTCTTTAACCAAATTGTCCCAACTAGAACGATCATGCTCTTTCCATGCGTCAAATCCCCATGACTGTCGTTTTAAACCTGGTGCTATGTTTGCAGCCATCATTGCCGCTTCAATAGCAATGGTACCAGCTCCACACATGGGATCTATTAATGGCGTTAGCATATTTTTTGGCCAACCGCTTCTGATTAGCATAGCACTGGCTAAATGTTCTTTTACGGGAGCGATACCTGTTTTAGTGCGGTAGTGTCTTTGATGTAAACTTTGACCTGATAAATCAATATAAACGCCTAAAATGCTCCGCCACATCCGAGCTTGAATTCTAATGTTAGGTAATATTTTACTAACAGAAGGACGTTCATCGAAAAAAGTTGAAAACTGATCAACGATAGCATCTTTTACCCTTAACCCGCCGAACTGAGTATTGTTGATGCTTTGATTAGTTCCAGTAAAGTCCACCATAAAGGTATCACCTACACCAAAATGTGTTGGCCAATTTGCTTGGTCAGTGACTTTATAAACATCGTCAGCCGTATTAACTTCACCTTCAGCAAGCTTGACAAGTACTCGATTTGCCAGACGCGACCAGATACAGACTTTATAAGCGTCAGCAAGCTCGCCACTGAACAATACTTGTCCTGGTTTAGATTTTAGTACCACACCTGGACATATCTGTGCTATTTCATCTAACAGCATTCCGTCTAAGCCCTTAGACGTAGTGATCAAAAATTCGAAATTACTTTCGGACGACATACATAGACTCATAGCGCGGCTCAAGATACTCATAGTTTAAAACGGGCGCGATTATACGGTAAATACCAAGTAAGCGCATGTTTAATCGGTATTTAAAAGGAGTTAACTTTTGATATTGTGGAGATCTAACCTCCAAGATTTATCTATAGGGTCAATTTAAACTATGCAGTGAGTTGGGAGCTTGTTTCTAACAGTAGAGGTTCAAGGCGATTTTTTGCTACCTTTATTAAATCAAACTGATTTAATAATTTGGTTTCGTTTAATTGTAAATTAACTGAAATCAGCATACATGTGGCTAAAGCGTTCTCGTCAATCAAAACCAACACAACACCTGAATTAAATTTATTGGTCACTCTTGCCAACCTATGATGAAAACCAAAAGACTCAATCTCATCTAAAAACCAACTCTTAGGCGTAACTGGCTTATGAAACATTATTGCTGCAGTTGCGTTAATCAATATGTGCGTTAACTGTGCATCTGAAAAATGCTGGCCACTAGAATTAAGATGCTCGGCCAAAAACATATAACATTCAGTAGCAGATAAGTGAAACAGTTGGTGTGTCTGCGGTAAGTCTATAATTTCTTTTATTCCATAAGCTGTGGTGCACTGCCACTCGTTACCCATAGACAACATAAGCTGGCCATTTTCAGAAAACCAATACCAATCTGACATGGGTTGGAGCATAAAGGGAAACAAACTCTATAAGGTGATATTACTAAAAAATAACATATGTCTTTCACTTAAGGGTGATTTATTTCCAATTTATTTAGTATAAAAGACTTGGATCTTTAATTGATCATTATATGCCATTGATGATCTTTTTGATCACTCCTGGACCTTGAAAGATCAGTGAAGAATATATCTGGATCAGACTTGATCCCGCTTTGATCCTTTCTTTTGCTGTCTCAGCGGAGTGAATACCACCTACGCCTATGACGGGTATTCTACCTGAGATCTCCTTGACAAGTTTCTCTGTAAACACCTGACTCTTAGATGTAAGTACTGCTCCACTTAAACCTCCGTTTTCATCCGCATGTTGCTGACCTAACACTTCTTTTCTGTCCAATGTTGTATTGGTAGCAATAACACCATCGATCCCCACTTTGATCAATGATTTGGACATGTCGACAATCTCTTGGTCAGAAAGATCAGGAGAGATCTTAACTAAAATCGGTACATACTTTGCGTACTGAGTTTCTAATATTTTCTGCTCGTTTTTAAGACCCGTCAACAAATCATCTAATGCTTGACCATGCTGTAAATCCCTTAAACCTGGTGTATTAGGTGAAGAAATATTAACAGTGATATAACTCGCATAGTTGTACACTTTACGCAGGCAAATCAGATAATCATTCAGAGCCTCAGCCTCTGGAGTATGTTTATTTTTACCAATATTAATGCCTAAAATACCGGTATATTTTGCCTGCTTGACATTATCAATTAAATTATCTACGCCTTTATTATTAAATCCCATCCGATTGATAATCGCCTGCCCTGCTGGTAAGCGAAACATTCTTGGTTTGTCATTACCTAGTTGTGGTTCAGGCGTTACCGTTCCAATCTCAATAAATCCGAAACCCATAGCTGCAAACGCATCAATACATTCACCATTTTTATCTAAACCTGCAGCTAGTCCCACTGGATTTTTAAACGTTAGTCCAAAGACTTCAATTGGTTTTTCTACTAAATTTTGTTTATACAAACGATTTAATAAATTATTCTGAGTACGCCTAAGCCAATTAATTGTGAAGTCATGACTCCACTCAGCATCTTGGGTGAATAAAAATTTTTGGATAAGGGAATACATAATTTCTCTTTAAACATAAAAAAGCCTTGGCACGTATCAGCGAAAACCAAGGCGTTATTAAACATAAAGGGCTCAGATAAACAGGCCCTAATGTCAGCTACTGGCGTTCATACTCAGAAGCATTAACTCCCTAAAAGCAACTGAAAACTTAGCAAACTCGTGTGTGCTGCTGGTTTTAAATTCAGACATCATATGATACCAGCGATCGAGTAAAACTTGGTTATTGTCCATCCAATTATTTAAAATGGATTCTGCATCTTCGTTATTAAGATCGGAGGACAATAAAACTGTAGTGATCGAACGTTGTTGCCAATCTAACTCTTCGCGATAAGAAGCTCGTGCCAGTGCTTGCCAATGGTTACTTACCCTTTGATTATCTATTTGAGATAAGAACCAATGTAATTCAAGTTTTGATCCTAATTTAAAATACAAGTTTGAGACTAATTTGATGTCACGCTTTTCATTTTTAGCAATTTGAGCTAAATCCATACAAGGAAACATATTACTAAGTGACGAAACTTTGTATGCAATTGAATCTGGTACACCTGCCTTTGTTAATTCAATACACGCACTTTCAAGTTGATCATATTCACTTTCAACTAAATAATCTTGAATATTGGCAAATAAGCCATCAAAGGGAGAGCGAAAACTGTCAATTGAATCTTGAATACTTAGGGTTTTGCTTCCGTGACGTAAATACCAACGAGACGCGCGGCGCAAAGTTCTTCGCATGCTATCAAGCATTTGTAACTGTACACCAGAAGATACTTTATTATCTAAACCTTCAATTTCTGACCATAGACTTTGCATCCCAAAAATACCATTTACCACAGAATAAGCAGTCGCTATTTCATCAACCCCCGCCCCTGTTTCTTCTTGGATCCTAAAGACATAGTTCATGCCCATATCATTAATAATATTATTAGTTAACTTAGTGGCAATAATTTCGCTTCTAAGAGGGTGTTGTTGCATTTGAGCTGAGAAATTGTCCTGCAGCTTTTTTGGAAATGCTTCGATCAACAATCTACCGTGATAAGGGTTGTCAGTGATAGATGCAACATTAAACTTCTGCTTCATGACCATTTTTCCATAGGCTATCAATACTGATAGCTCAGGCCTGGTCAAGCCAGAGGACTTAGCTAGCCGTTCAGATATTTCGTCATCCGCGGGGATAAATTCTAGTTCTCTATTTAAATAACCCTCGCGCTCTAAACCATGAATAAAGCGCAACTGCTCTCTAAGCTGTCCTACTCCACCTAATTCAGAAATAGATATTGATTCTGTTTGACGATAACAATCTTGAATAACCAAATCACCGACTTCTTCAGTCATTTCATATAAGATATTGTTACGCTGTTTAGTCGTTAAATCACCTGCGTTTACTAATGAGTTAAGTAAAATTTTAATGTTAACTTCATTATCTGAACAGTCTACTCCGCCAACATTATCAATAAAGTCGGTGTTGACCTTGCCACCTTTTAAAGCGAATTCTATTCGACCAAGCTGAGTGGCTCCAAGATTTCCGCCCTCACCAATTATTTTTGCTTGTAATTGGTTACCATTAACTCTCACATCATCATTGGCTCTATCACCAACCTGAGCGTGGGTCTCCTTAGTACTTTTAACATAAGTACCGATACCCCCATTCCAAAGTAGATCAACTGGCATCTTTAAAACATTGTGAATCAGTTCATTGGGCGTCATGTTTTGTTGCTTGGTACCCAACCATTTTTTCATTTCAGCGGTCAGCTTAATCGACTTAGATGAACGGCTAAATATACCACCACCTTTAGAAATAAGTTTTCTGTCATAATCGTCCCAACTCAATGAAGGGTTTTCAAACAAACGTTGTCTTTCTTTATAGGTTGACTCAATGTTTGGACTTGGATCAAAAAAGATATGCAAGTGATTAAAAGCACAGATCAACTTGGTATGAGTAGACAACAACATGCCGTTCCCAAATACATCACCTGCCATATCGCCAATCGCAACACAGGTAAAGTCAGTGGTCTGACAATTTCTATCCATTTCTCTGAAATGACGTTTAACAGATTCCCAAGCGCCTTTTGCGGTAATTCCCATTTTTTTGTGGTCGTAACCGATACTTCCGCCTGAAGCAAACGCATCGCCTAACCAAAAATTGAACTCGTCCGATATTCCATTTGCTATATCGGAGAAAGTCGCTGTCCCCTTATCTGCAGCAACAACTAAATAGGCGTCATCTTCATCAAGCCTGACAACATCTTTGGGATGAACGACTTTACCTTCAACTATGTTATCAGTGATGTCTAATAAACTACGAATAAATATTTTGTAGCACTCTTGGCCTTCTTTTTGGAAAGCTTCACGTCCTAAATCCATGGGTAAATTTTTACAAACAAAGCCGCCTTTAGCACCTACTGGAACAATTACGGTATTTTTTACTTGTTGGGCTTTAACTAATCCCAAAATTTCTGTCCTGAAATCTTCTTGTCTATCTGACCAACGTAAACCACCTCGTGCTACTTTTCCACCTCTTAGATGTACACCTTCTATTCGAGGTGAGTAGACAAAAATTTCAAACTTAGGCCTAGGTAATGGCATATCAGAAATAAGTTCAGGTAACATTTTGTATGAAACATAAGGTTTTTGGTTACCCGACTCATCCTTTTGATAAAAATTAGTACGTAATGTTGCTAAAATTAAATCCAAATAACGACAAATAATTCTGTCATCATCTAAATTAGATACATTTTCTAGCTGTTCTTTTATTGTGACAAGAATTGTATCTTCAGCTTTAGTACTACGCTTAGTTCTAGGATCAAACTTTTGATAAAATAATTGAACGAGTAAAGTAGCAATCTTTGGATAGTTCGCTAAGGTATTGGCGATGTAATCTCGGCTAAAAGAAGTGCCTATTTGACGCATATATTTTGCATAAGAACGCAGAATAGTAACATTTCGGCCTGTTAACCCGGCACCAAGTACTAACCGATTAAACGGGTCATCTTCTAAAGCGTTGTACCACACCTCTGAAAAAGCTGTTTGAAATAATGTTTGAGCTTGGCCCATATCCATATCGTTGCTAGTGTTGTGCAACATAGAAAAATCCATGATCCAATTAACTTGTTGTTCGTTGGGGCTGATCTTAAAAGGACTCTCATCTATCACTCGTAAACCAAAATTTTCGAGCATCGGCAACACAGCTGATAAATGAATAGGTTCATTTCCATGAAACAGTTTTAGTCTAACAGCTTTACTTTCAGGTCCTTCTTCTTGCGGTCGATAAAACAACATATCCAGCGTATGTTCAGTATTCAGTAATTCAAGCTTCTCAATATCTACTAATGCAGCACTGGGTAAATTGTATTCTTTGTAACTGCTAGGAAACGCATTGACATACTTTTGTTCAAGTCTTTTACCTTTAGCTTCGCCATGATTTGAGCGAATAGTATTAGCAAGTCTGTCATCCCAACTTTTATTTAATTCGATGATGTTTTTCTCGATATCCTTCACGTTATATTCCGCATTATTGTTTTTCACTCTGACAATATAATGCGTTCTCGCATACACAGACTCTGAAAAATAAGTGGTAAATTCTACATCCTCTTCGCTTGCAAAAGATTTTTTAAGCAATATCTGAGTATCTTTTCGTAACTGCGTGTTGTAACGCTCTCTGGGTACAAATACCATGCATGAAACAAAACGGCCAAATACATCCTTTCGGGCAAACAATCTAGAAATGCCTCGTTCTTGCATTTGAAAAATACCTAAAACAATTTGTGCTAGCTCTTTAATGCTGCCTTGTAATAATTCATCTCGAGGGTAAGTTTCAATGATATTAAGGAAGGCTTTGTGTCCATGTGAGCCGGGATCAAAACCAGATAACTTTGATATAGCATTAATTTTTTCTTGCAATACAGGTAGTTGTGTTGCGCTACTATTATAAAATGAAGCTGAATATAATCCAATAAACCGGTCTTCACCAATCACAAAACCAGCATCATCAAAACGTTTGATACCCACATAATCTAAGTATGCAGGACGATGCACTCTGGAACGTGAATTGGTTTTAGTCAACATTAACGGATTTTTGCTTAATGCTTCTTGCCTAGCCGAAGCGGGAATATTTGATAGTACACGGTCACGATTTGTCTTTGAGTTTTTCATCAAACCTAGACTGGAATCATTTTCGGCTACCCAACGGTAATCACCTTTGATACCTTTTGCACTGTATGAGCGGTATCCCATCAAAGTAAAATTATGGTTATTTAACCAGGCTAAGAATTTTTCAGTTTGATGTTTCTGTTCTGCTGAGATTGGGGATTTGCTAGTTTTGAATTCCTCAATAATATTTTTTAATCTTACGCGCATTGGTTGCCAATCTTGCACTGTTAACGACACATCGTTAACCACTGAAAACAATTCATTAGTCAGTTGTTCCAGAGCAAGTTTTGAAGTTTGTCTGTCTACTTCAATAAGGAAAACAGTTTGCCTTACCACTTCTTTCTTATCACTGGTTTTATCTTCGAAGGAAACAAACTTATGATGCTCGTTTCGTTTAAGACTAATAGGGCAATGTAACAATAAATGTGCTGTGATGCCCATTCTGTTAAGTGCCATACGCACTGAGTCCACTAAAAATGGCATGTCGGTGACAATGATTTCAACAATAGTATGGGTTGACTGCCAGCCATGTTTACTTATTGCAGGATTAAAAGCACGAATAAAAGGCGCATCACCCTGATAATCTACAAACTGATTCCACAAGCTCAAAGTGGCACCATAAAGGTTATCATCACTTCGATTATCTAAATCATCTTTGGCAATATTTTTGAATAAAATTTTAGAAAAGTCTGTTACCTGTTTAACTTGATTAGTGGCGACTTTTTTATCAATTAGTTTATAGACATTTTCAAGTAGAACTGAATGTTGGTTATCTGCAACCGTCATGTGTTTACCCATCTTTTATAGCTTGTTAGTAGTAGTAAATTTGTCAATGAAAAGTGTAATAATGGTTGAATATTAGTATTATTAAATTAGACAAAAGACTGAGATATATACCGTTTTAATGCTTTATGGCCTATTCTCGCTAAAATTATCACGCAATAAAAGCGTTATATTTACTATTTTTTAACAAAATTCATACCTATGCAAGTTCGCCGCATAAAACATGCATTGATAAGCACTTTAAGGCAGATAGAGTTAAATATTTATGCAGTTTTTTTTTGATGAATAGTTAATGCCAGATCACCTGCAATCTTGATCACAAAAGTTTAATAGGTAATCAATAGCTCGGAGTTTTTAAAGGACCTAAACCTAAATTGAGAGAAACTACAGAATAACAATGATTTAAAATTTCACATGCAATATTAAAATAAAAATTTTGAAGATATTATGGAGTTACCCGATAAATACTTCACATTTATTA
>OOGD01000299.1_pt1 | contig 10616 bp, 12 predicted proteins | sample 1670381 | NCBI WGS metagenome assembly OOGD01 (sample SAMEA98146918, study PRJEB22522) | marine metagenome | biome: marine biome; feature: marine water body; material: sea ice | place: Arctic Ocean | collected 14-Sep-2015 | depth 1.3 m | reverse complement strand
CCTTTTAACAGTTAATTAAGATGGCTATTTTTATTTTATATTTCTATTCAGTAGTATTTCAAATCGATTGTTTCTGATATTAGGTACTTGTTATAAATCTAGTAAAATGAGAAGAATTATAAATGAAGGCACATAAATCACGTCAAGCTATTAATAAATGTAGAACAGATTAATTAATATGAGGGTATTTACTAGTGAACAAAAGGTTTATTTTTGTTTTCATCGACTTAGTAATTGATTGGATTCAACTGTTTTGGCTGTAGATTATGAACAATTAAAACGAAGCCTACAGCTGAAGGAAAGTAACGCAATTAAAAGCTACGAAAAATTGACAAATATTTAAGAACAAAAATTATTTTTACATGTACTCATCTAAATTTGTAATGAGGAAGCGCACTATTTTTACCCTTTTGTCAGCAATGCTCTGGTCAAAGCTTATAATGTTCAAGTCATTTAACTGATGAATTATTTTCCTAGCTGTAGGTATTGAAACGTATTCAGCTAAGTACCTTTCAATGTCAGATATCTTGACCTCATTGGTCTTTGAAAATTGTTTAACCACTCTAATATGATGAATATTTAAAGCTTTTTGTATTTTTGTTGTCACAACTAATTAATCCTGTAATTAACGAAAGAAACTTTATTATTATTGCCAAAAAAATAAAACACAAAAATATTAGGAAATAAAATTGGCATTTGTCAAATCAATAAACCCTAGTTCATATGTGCCTAAAAGAAAAGATTTGGAACGTCTAAATTATCATTTCAAAAAATAACCAACAAATTTTAAACTTAGAAAACACAATATCTTTTTGCATATAATAGACTGAAATTTCACGATAAAATTAGCTTAACTGCTATCTTCAGGAGCGAACACAAGGTTAAGATCATTTAAAGGATTTGGGCGTTGTCAATGAGAAAATAGTCAGGAACGAAGTTTAAGTAATTGCTCTGTTGAAGATCCAATAATCATTGAAAGTAAATTGTGAAGTGTTTCAAATTCATATTTTCAAATTCATATTTTCAAAGTATGGTTTTTGTGACCTTTAAATATAAGTTATGTCAAAGATTTGTATTGAACGTGTAATTTATCAACACCAAAAAGCATGCATATATGATTTGTGATGTGACGGTGGTACGTTTTACACATTAATAACAAATTAATTTGAGCAAAGAAGCTGTATTCATTGTCGGTTTCAAGTTGATGCAGAGCCATGTCTTGGAAGAAACAGCGACAATATATTTTAAAACACATATAAATGTTCGTTAAGCTTCAGCTTATTTTAAGTAAGACTTATGCAAATATAAATTTCTATAATATATATATCTGACTTCATGATATTAAAATTTAGCTATATTAAAATTTAATGTGAACAATATTACGGATTATAGTCTTATTTAATTTAGCCAAACTATCCACATTTTCTAACAGGTTGGGTTTTATCAAAAAAAATGGAAATTTCAGCCACAGTAACACCAAACTTTTTCATGTAAGACCGGTTCATCATACGATTATCATCCATCATAAACATCCAATCATCTACAAATAAATCATATTCTGTGCCATCTATCGGTACTCGTAAGGTATATTGCCAATTAAATGCGGTTCCTTTTGAACCGCCGTTGGCTTCACCAACAACATCTGCTGCACCACCAGTAACACTTCCATTAGAGTCGACCTCAAGGTTCCATATACGTATTTGTTGTTCACCATCATTATAATAAAAGGTCTCGTGTAGCTGACCTTGGTTACCTTCCCAAGTGCCAATTATATCCACGCAAAAGCGTCTAGTCAGTTTGTTGGAATAGTCTTGAACAATACCCCAAGCCGTGACCTCTCCGTTAAAATACTCAGCTAAGTTGAATGTAGGTTTAGTGTTTTCATAGTCGTCTATTGAACTACTGCATGAAAGCACAAATGGAAAAATTAGAACAAAAATTATATATTTAAATGGCTTCATTTTTTTAGTCCAATAAGTTGATTACGCACTTTCGGGTAGCTGCAATTTATGTCTAACCAGATACGTAAGAAACTTTTTCCAAAATTTGAGTCCGAAATTCTCCCTAATGTTTGTCCATTAAAGAAGAATTCACTATGCAAGTTATCATTAACCCTTAATAAAAGCGTATCGCCTTTTTTAATATCCGGAAATATATCAGACAACAATGGTATCCATCGTTCATATGTTATTTGTTCAATGTCCAATTTTTTCCATTCATCCACTGTCCTTTCTATTAGGTCTTTAGCATCAATGTCTCTTAAATAATCTATTTCTAGAGCTTGAGGGAATTGTCCTTCTAAATACTCACCCGTTTGATTGTATAAGGTAGAGTTGTAAACATCCCAAAACAAAACTTTAAGTTTAGCTTCACCTACTTTTTTTAGACCATTAAGTGGCTCGGCCATAGTCACTCCTGAAAAAAATAAGGCAATTAATATGGCTAAAAGCCTATAAGTGCTAGATTTGATTGCGTAACGGTTCATTATATTAACGAAAACTATCGGGTAATACTGTTTGAAAAAGCTGGCTTACTGATCACCAATTGTACTGTGCTAATGGTACGTTCTAAAAAACCACCTTCACAATAACTGAAGTAATAACGCCACATGTTCATAAATCGGTCATCATAACCATCTTCCGCTAAAGGCTCCTTATTTTCTAAGAGTTTGTGATGCCAGTCTCTCAATGTTCTGGCATAGTCCAGTCCGATATCGTGAAGATCACGTATCATAAGGTCAGTGTGCTTTTTTAGATGTTGGTTAATGAGTAACTGTGATGGCAAAAAACCACCCGGGAAAATATGCTTTTGAATAAAGTCGACACTTTTGCTATAACTTTCGAGGCGATGGTCACTGATTGTTATTGCCTGCAATACCATTAAACCTTCGTCCTTCAATAAGCTTGAACATTTTTTAAAAAATGTGGGCAAATATTCTTTACCTACAGCTTCAATCATTTCAATTGAAACTAATTTGTCATATTTGCCCTCAAGTAATCTGTAATCTTCCTTTAAGAGAGTAATCTTGTCTTGCAGACCTTCTTTGTTGATTAGGTTTTGGGTATATTGGTGTTGCTCTTCTGAAATTGTAGTTGTCGTGACTTTGCAGCCATAGTTTTTCGCCGCAAACACTGCTAAACCACCCCAGCCAGTCCCAATTTCGACCACGTGATCTTTGGACGTTAACTGTAATTTGTCACAAATAGCTTTTAATTTTGCGTTCTGCGCTTGAGCCAGTGTGCTGTTTATTGAAGGATAGATGGCCGAAGAATACATCATAGTGTCATCAAGAAATCGGGTGTAAAGCTTATTGCCCAAGTCATAGTGAGCGGCTATATTTTTCTTCGATCCTGATGCTGAGTTCTTGTTTGCAAGGTGGCTAATCTTACGAATAGGAAAAGCAAGCCATTCCATTTTGGACTCCCAGCTGTCAAGCAGTGGTAGATTACGTGCAAATACACGTATTACATTAGTCAGATTTGGAGTCGTCCATAATCCATCAGAAAATGTTTCCCCTGATGCAACGCTGCCACCAAACAACAGGCTTTGGTAAACACTTAAACATTGAAAGTCTATTTCAGCATGAAGCTCTGAATCTTTTTGACCGAAGGTATCAACCAAAACGCCTCTTTCTTTTATCACCATCTTGCCTTGCGGAAGGCTGGCGAATACTTTCAACATTATTGTACGACACAATCTGTGTTGCCACGATGTATTAGAGGACACCACTAATGTTTGTTCTCCGTTTGGCATAATTATTTTTTACCTTGTTCTGAATGGGAATAAAAAGGCACGCCTTTAATGTATAGTTTTATGGCTTGCCAATAAATTCCAATGACGGTTTTAACAGTCATGCTTGGAATAGTTAACAATACGTTGAAAAGACTTTTTGAGTTCAATTCAACTTTTGATAAATTGAGACTAGCTGTAAAATGTTTGATTTCTTTATAGCAAGACAGAGTCAATTTTAATGACTGCGTAGGTTGTGATATTTTCCACTTATATTGCATATCCATTGGATTAAATGGGGATACATAAAAAACCTTTTCACAATCTTCTTGTTTCGCTAAATCGACCAAGTAACAGTGCCTGTCATTCCATGGTGTATTACTTACCTCGGCCAGTAAATGACTAAAGGAATTATCATCTTGCTGTAAGTAATAAAAATTGACTGGGCTAAAATACAGACCAAAAGTACGTGTTTGTCCAAGTAGATAAACAGTTCCAGTAAGTGGTTTTTGTGCCAGTTCTGTCATTTTATTTAGCACAGATTGTTTTAGCGGCTTATCTGCATCGCCTAAATAATCACTGCGTTTAAATCTCAGTGGCGCCCATGATTTAGCTGAAAAACCTCTCACCTTTGCCTCAAGCAAATCGATTTCATCAAGGTTAAGCCATAGTAAAAATATTTGATAAGTAAATGCATGTTTTTTTGGCACAAATCTGCTGTGAAATACACTACCTTTGTACAAGGCACTTTGCACTAGAGTTCCTCGCCAAATGACTTGCATACATTTAAAGCACTGCGCACGCCATCTTCGTGAAAACCATTAAACCAATATGCGCCGCAAAAATGCAGACCATGTACACCAGATATTTCTGCCCACCTTGATTGTGCAACAACTGTTTTATTATTAAATTGAGGGTGTGAATATTGATAACTTCCCAACACTTTTCTTGGGTCAATGTCTTTATTATTATTTAAAGTTACACAGAATGTTGTATCAGACTGTATATTTTGTAAAATATTCATGTTGTAAGTCAATATAGCTGGCTCTTGAGATTCACCTTCATAGCCTTTAATAAGGTAGTTCCAACTTGCCCATGCTAATTTTCTGATAGGCAGAACACTGACATCTGTATGAAGTAATACTTCGTTTTTAGAATATGGCATATCGCCTAAAATTTCTGTTTGCACGACACTTTGCTCGGTAAGCATTGCTAAGGCTTGGTCACTGTGGCATGCGAAGATAACTTCATCGAATAAGTGCTCAGAATTATCTTGTAAACGGACCAATTTCTGACTTTTATTATCAGTAACCGATTTTACTGGACTACTTAATTTTATATTGTGTGCGAAACCAGCAGTTAGCGGTTTTATGTATTCTCTTGAGCCACCAACAATTGATCGCCATTGAGGCCTGTCGGTGATGTTAAGCAATCCATGATTATTGAAAAAGCGTAAAAAAAAAGTAAAAGAAAAAGCTTTAATGTCTTCTAGGCTAGTCGACCAAATTGCAGCACACATTGGGAGTATATAATTATAAATGAAATCATCACTAAATTTGTGTCGCTTCAGGAATTCGTTAAGCGTTTCCTGTCCATAATCAATTTTATCTAACGCACCTTTTTTGCATATTTTATTAAATTTAAGTATATCTCTAACTATTCGCCAAAATTTAGGACGTAATAAATTTCTTCTTTGGGCAAATAAGCTATTAAGAGTATTGCCGTTATACTCCAAATTTTGCGATAAATTTTTAACGCTAAAACTCATTTCTGTAGCTTGTGATTGAACACCAATTTTGTTCATTAACTTGATAAAATTTGGGTATGTCCAATCGTTAAAAACGATAAAACCAGTGTCTATGGCATATTTTCTATTGTTAACTTCAACATCAATAGTTGCCGTATGTCCGCCAATGTAATCGTTAGCTTCAAAAAGGGTTATATCGTGTCTTTGATGGAGCAAGTGTCCACAAGTTAACCCTGAAATGCCTGAACCTATAATTGCAACTTTTTTACTCATTTATATCCTGAAGTTCATTTAATGTGTCTGTAATACTTAGATAAATTCAAGCATTAGACTAAATTCAATTTGCATAGAATACCTAAATATTTTGCCTAGGGATCATTTAAAGGTAACTTTCATTTTTTATTTAGATCTTAATTCGGAAGTGTTGCGTAACGAGGTCATTGCTAACAAATGAAACATTTTTATGAAACCATGTTACAAAGCCCCACTGTTTCCATTGTCGGCTCACCTATTGCCAGGCGGTAGGATGTCATTGAGAATTTTTGAGCCTAGATATGTACGTATGATAAAAGAAGTATGCGCTGCAGATGCAGGATTTGGTGTGTGTATGGTAGATTCTCAAGGTAATAAAACTAAAAATGAGCATATTTATCCAATTGGTACCTTCTGTAAAGTAATTGATTTTGATTTGTTGGATGATGGCTTTTTGGGCGTTACAGTCGAAGGACAAACTTGTTTTAAAATTAATTCAATAACAACACAAGCTGATGAGTTAAGAGTTGGTGAATGTGAAAACATCGATATGTGGACATCAGGTACTGCAATTCTTCCCATTTCACCAATGGATGACAAGCTAAAGGAAATATTTGAAAATTATCCTGAGTTAAAAGCAATGTACCAAACGCCTCAATTTAATGACCCAATATGGGTGATTTACAGGTGGTTGGAGTTATTGCCTGTTGATGCCTCGCAGAAACAAGAATTTTTGAGACACAAAGACTGTACAAAAGCTTTAGAATATCTTACACAATTAGTGGAATGATCCTTTAATCAAACGAACTAGTATAAATATTCATAATCGATAAAAGATGGTGTAATCTATGTTAGTTGGAATATCTCAGGAAACTAGACAAATTAATTCCATTAAACCAATAGAATGTGCTGAAGAGATGTCAGAGTATTTATGTATTGTTGCAAGCGAGCGGTGTAAACGCTCTTTTTCAAAAATATTTAGCTACTTTGCGCCTCGTCTGCGTTCATATGCCCTGAAACAGATGGGTAACGAAGCATTAGCAATGGAGCTTGTACAGGACACAATGTCTAATGTTTGGCAGAAATCACACCTGTTCAACGCGGAAAAAGGTTCACCTTCTACATGGATCTTCACAATAGCTAGGAACATACGCTTCGATATGCTCAGAAAACAGAGAAATCGTAAAGAAGATGTATGCTCTGATGATTTATGGCCAGTGCTGTGCGAACAAACTCCAGACGCTAACGAAGTATCCTTAGAACATCAAGTAACTATGGATGAAATTGGCATACTATTTGATTCTTTGCCTGAGAAGCAAAGGCTAGTTATAGAGGCAATTTATATTGATGGGAAGTCTCAGCAGGAAGTTGCAAATGAGCTCGATATTCCATTAGGTACAGTAAAATCCAGAACCAGACTTGCACTACAGCGCCTTAAAGAGATGTTAAAAGACGATGATTAATTTCCACCCCATGTTCACAGATTTACAATTATTTGCAGCTGGTAATTGCCAGCCAGCAATGTCATTGATGATTTCCGCTCATATTGACATGTGCCCTAAATGCAAAAAGAGCTGTGAAGAGATACAGATTCAACTCGCAAGCGATGTTTTTAAACAAACCGAAATTGCTGAACCGCTAGGTAAGCATTACATCTCTATGATGTCTGAGATTACATCATTGCCAAGTGCATATAGAATAGCACCTGTAGAAGATGTCACGTCAATCGAGTTAGATGGTAAGTTTTTCGAACTACCGAGAACGTTGAGGCGTCATGTGAAAAATACCGGCAATTGGTCTCGTTTAGTAGGTAAACTTTGGCAAGCACCCGTTGATCTTGGCGAAATCGGTAGAGCCAATTTTATGTATATGGAAAAAGGTGGTCGTGTACCAGAGCATACGCACAAAGGCACAGAATTTACTTTAGTTGTTAACGGACAATATGGCGACGGTATCTCTGAGTATGAATCAGGTGACTTTACAGTTATGGATTCCCATCACAACCATCTGCCGCATTCACAAGCAGATGATGGATGTTTAGTTTTCACTATAATTGATCAACCCTTACATTTTACAGCGGGTATTGCCCGATTGTTGAATCCATTTAGTCACTTGTTTTTTAAATAATATTCGAACACAAAAAAACGCGCCTCAGCGCGTTTTTTTATGTTCGAATATTATTAACTTATAAAACTACTATCAGGATAGTTAAGTTTAAGAGTTTTCATTGCATTATCCTTCAAGTCATTTAACTGAAGTTGGTCGTAAGATTCGACCATTATCTCAAGTGCTTCCTGTACATGACTGGTATCGGGATAATGTTCTATGACATATCTGCCACGATTAGCTGCTGCAACGTATGCATCTCTGCGCATGTAATAACGAGCAATAGATATTTCGTATTTTGCTAAACGACTTTTAATATGTAACATTCGTTTTTGTGCATCTGCGGCATATTTACTATTTGGATATTTTTCTATCAGACGTCTGAAATCGTTAAATGCTAAACGAGAATTACTTGGATCTCGGTCAGACCTATCAATGCCTACTAATTCTTGAAAAAGATTATTATCCACTTCCATATTTGTTAAGCCACGCATATAAATTGCGTAATCAACATCTGAGTGATTGGGATTGAGTCGAGTGAATCTGTCAATTGTCGCCAGAGCTTCATCTGTCTTGCCCGTTTTATAATAACCATAAACAAGATCTAATTGCACCTGGTGTGATAATGGCCCAAAGGGGAAACGTGAGTCCAACGCACTCAAAGTTTGTGTTGCTGCGTTAAAGTTTCCAAGGCGCATTTTTTCTTTAGCATCTTCATATAGACTCTGAGCACTTCTGCTACGAAGAACTAGGTCAACATCTTCGTCTTCTGGCGCTGATGAACATCCAGCCAAAGCAACGACAACACTGCTTAATATAATATTTTTTAAATTGATTTTTCTGATCATAATGCTCTTATTTACTCTCATTTCTATTTCGATCGGCTATGTATGATTCATTAGGGGTAAAAATCCGTTAGAATGGTATTTTACCAAATCGATAACTGCGTTGCATTCTAACCCAGCAAATTGGGCTATGCATATATAAATCGTTACGAAACACTTTCAGGATGTTTAATACATGTCTACCCCACATGAAAAGATTCAATTGCAGGCAAATGTGCCTGAACAACTATTTGGCAAACGATTAGATCAAGCTTTGGCCGAAATGTTCCCTGATTATTCAAGATCCCGAATAAAAGAATGGATCCTTGCTGATTATGTCAAAGTAGATGGACAAATACTGAACAGGCCAAGAGAAAAGCTAATAGGAGAAGAGCTAATTGAGATTGATGCTCAAATTGAAATGCAAGTTCAACATAAGGGTCAAGATATTGACTTGAACATTGTGTTTGAAGATGAACATATTTTAGTTATTAACAAACCCATGAATTTAGTAGTGCACCCTGGTGCTGGTAATAGTGACGGTACAGTATTAAATGCTTTACTCAATCATGCACCTGAAATCGCTAATGTACCACGAGCAGGAATTGTGCATAGGCTTGACAAAGATACAACTGGACTAATGGTAGTAGCAAAAACTATTCCGGCTCAAACACATTTGGTTGAACAACTACAGGCCAGAGAAATTAGCCGAGAATATGAAGCGGTTGTTGTTGGCACTATGGTTGCTGGTGGAACAGTCGATGAGCCTATCGGTCGTCATGCTACTAAGCGAACTAGCATGGCTGTTCGTGAGTCAGGTAAGCCTGCAATGACGCATTATCGAGTAAAAGAAAAATTTCGTGCTCACACTTATATCAGATTAAAGCTTGAATCTGGGCGTACTCATCAAATTCGGGTACATATGTCGCACCTTCGTTATCCCTTGGTGGGTGATCAAGCTTATGGTGGACGACCAAGACCACCAAAAGCCTGTAACGAAAATATGGTAAACATGTTAAGAATGTTTCGCCGGCAAGCTTTACATGCCATCCAACTTGAATTAACTCACCCAGTAACAGGAGAATGGTTAAGTTGGCAAGCACCACTACCAGATGATTTTGTAGAACTTTTAGAAGTATTAAGAGAAGACAAATCTGAACACGGCAGCGGAGAAGTGTAATTTTGCTACAGCAGAATTACATCCAACCTAATTGGCCAGCACCTAACAATGTTAAAGCCTTTACTAGTTGTAGGGGTAAAGGCTTTAGTTTGCCACCTTATGATTCTTTTAATCTTGCTCAGCATGTAGGTGACGAACCTAGTTTAGTCAACAAAAATCGTCAATTACTGCCTAATTATCAGAATTTTGTCTGGTTGAATCAAATACATAGTAATACCTGTATAGATTTCGATATAAATGAAAATATTGCAGATACAGTATTTCAAGCCGATGCTTGTTTTTCATCTAAAAAAAATCAAGTGTGTGCTGTTATGACTGCAGACTGTTTGCCTATTTTGTTGTGCGATAAGCAAGGTTCTTGTGTTGCAGCTGTTCATGCAGGTTGGCGTGGTTTAGCTGACGGTATTTTAGAAAACACTGTGTCTAAAATGCCTGTCGATACTAAGTCTTTAATGGCTTGGATGGGACCAGCCATTAGTCAAAAACACTTTGAAGTAGGAAAAGAAATAAAAAAAGTGTTTTTCGACTACCCAGAAGCCTTTATTAAGAATCTTGACTCTTCTGATGATAAATATTTTGCTAACCTTTTTCAAATAGCTAAGCAAAAAATGTTTGCTTTGGGAATAACACAGGTTTTTGGAGGGGATTACTGTACCTATCAACAAAATGAATTATTTTTTTCTCACCGCAGAGCTACATACCAAAATTTGAGCGAGTCATATTTTGCTCCTAAAACAGGAAGAATGGTCAGCGCCATTTACTTTGATTAACGTTTTTA
>OOGD01000298.1_pt1 | contig 10618 bp, 3 predicted proteins | sample 1670381 | NCBI WGS metagenome assembly OOGD01 (sample SAMEA98146918, study PRJEB22522) | marine metagenome | biome: marine biome; feature: marine water body; material: sea ice | place: Arctic Ocean | collected 14-Sep-2015 | depth 1.3 m | reverse complement strand
GCATCACACTGCGCATTGGCAACATACGCCTCAGCGAAAGCCAGTAGATCCTCGACGGACTCTTCTTCGCCAACATCAGGGAGAGCAACATGAGAAAGAGCCCCGTTATCCTTCACTTCAGCAGGACCCACTTCACAACCCTTCATCGTATTCCCCGAAGTGCTTGGCGACGCATCAAAATCCATGGGGATATCAAGACCGAGCCGCTTCACCGAACGCTCCGCACGAGATGCCACCGAATACATAGCAGACACAACAAGAACACCAAAAACAACAAAGTGGTCAGACGCGTAAAAACCAAGACCTTCAAAAAAACACCGCGCCTTCCCAACCAAGAACCGTACAGCCCAGCACGCACCCGAAAAGAAAAACCGATCAAAAGGATGGCCCCGACCAAAATACTGCGCAAGATGTTTGTCATACTTGCAAACCCTCGGGCTCCACTGTAACGCGCCTCGCGGCAACGACACGCCTTCCAAAAACCCTCCTCCTCATCCGCGCGGAGATTCATATCACCTAGAATCACGATAGCAGCACTGGTCATTTCTTTCCGCAAAGCCAGCAGCTGCTTCCGTCGAGCACCAGCTCCATCAACTCCAGGGGCGAGGTGAACAGCCGCAACATCCACCAACTCTTTTCCGATCGCCAGGCGGGCCGAAACACCTGGCCAATCTTTCCCACCACGAACCTCGTCCACCGCAACACCTTTCCGCACGTACAGATGCACATACGAGCCCTGGCACTGCACGAAGGCGACGCCAACCAAAACATAGTCTTCTGTCAAACCGAACAAGGCTTCCTCATGGACGCATTCCTGCAAAGAGAAGACATCAGGCCTCCAACGATTCGCGATCTCGCCAACAACAAAAGCCAGCTTGTCGTCGGTGGAAAAACCCGCTGGCGCCTCTCTGGACACACTACCCCCCGATACATTCCACGTCAAGACTGTGAACACCTCCCTCTGGGCCAGCGGCACTGTACGCTTCTGGCACGAGACAGCTGCCGCAGAAGTCGTCGACATACCCACATCACGCGGCGGCACATCATGGCACGTACCCGCCATGATCTGCAAATGTCGCCTGCACAAATCCTCAGTACGGAGCTGGTTCAAAATGTCTCGATCGGCAGTGCGGTCTGCCTCCGTGCGAACGTGCGCGAAGTACGCAGCGAACGCCATCGAAGCATCCTGGACAAAGGCAGGAGACGTCGCGACCAAAGGGCTGGCGACACCAGCGAGCTCCGCAACACGCCCCACAAGCATACCAAACACAGCCACACCGACGTCGTAATCTGCACGGCACGCGGGAAATACATCGGGCACCTCAACATCGATTAGAGGCTCTTCAACACTCCCCTCCGACTTCTTCGCACTGCATATGAGACCCACAAGCTTCTTGGCTAACTCCTCGGAACGACTTCGTTTCGCAATTGGATCCCAAACAGTGACCGTGAAAGCCTTCGCATCAACAAGCGACGCTGCTCCATCGCGGACTGCCACACGAACCAAGACACATTTCCGCTGCACACGCGCGTCTTCCAATGGGACTGGCACCAGAAGCTCGGTGGCCGAATGCAAAGCCGTGGCTAAATCCTTCCACTGCGCCCAACTCCTCACCCTGAGCCGAAAACCACCAGCATCATCAGCAGCAGCAGCGTACAAGCCCAGCTTATGCGTACCGATCGCCACAGGCAGCTTCAAGCGCTCGCACACGCGTCGCAAGGCGTGTAAACACATTTCCATAGTTCCTTTGTGCAATAGACCTTCACGCAATTCTTGCTCCTCCATGATGTCCACCGTCCACGGGCCAGCTTTAACCTTGATACCGCATTCCCCATATCCGACGACCCCTTTACCCTTCGGCTTCGACTTGTCAAACTTCCAATGTAAATCTGGTGGAATTAAGCACCCCAACACTTCCTGCACACGTTCAATATGATAGGGCCCAAGGAGTCGTTCGCCCACCCTTTGAATCCGCTCACGCGATTGCTCGCCCAGCTCCCGCACGAGACTCTCGATCTGCACACTCATCAACGTTGGCATATCAGGACGTTCGTCGAACCACAACCACGCATCATCGTCACCCTCCTTCCCATGCACTCGCCTACGATTGTCACCTATGATCTGCAAGCCCTCCAGAAGACGACTGGCGATCACTGTGTCCTCTTCTTCTTGCCAAAGATCGGCCTCGCAAAATCCATATTTCCGTAACGTCGTCGATGCCTTCGCCCGAAGACGTAATTCGAAACGCTGGCGCATGCGAAACGTAGGCGAATACTGAGCTTGCTGAAACTCATCCCACTCTGGCAGATCATTTTCAAAAATGAGGTCCCGCACATGCCTCACGCAAGTCACAGCGACGAAGCCGATGCCAGGTTGCTTCGCGGTCTTTTTACTCAAAGCAACTCGCGCACGCGCAAGTGTCATGCCTTGCGCTTTCCAATGTGTGAGAGCCCAAGCAAGGGTCAGAGGGAACTGCTTACGGATTACATCCTCATCGCTCAGCGCCGGAAACTCTTGACGGAAAATGGGCACACACTTCAGAGAGCGATCCTTGCCATCTGGCCCAGGCCCCAATGTCATACCAGGGAAAAAGGTACGAGGCACTAGCTTCTTTCGACCGTCGCCATCAAGCTCCCCGCTCTCCTCCATTCCAAGTTCCACCTCGTCAAACTCAACGATAACACACAATGGAGACTGGTTCTCGGGCTTCGCTGCGTCGGGCCTTCCACCTCTTGGCCAAACAAAGCCGCGGACATAGCCGAGAGCACCATTCATCAGTCCCGCTTCAACCCATTCGTTGTGGGTCAGCAATACACGAGCGCCTACACAGAGTTGGAGGAAGTGCGGCATACCCCGGAATTCCTTCGCGCTCATTTTTTCAAACTTCTGGTCTCCCTCCTTGCCCGCGTGCGAGTAATACGCACGGAGACTCGCGCGCGGTGTCTTCGTTTTTTCACATTCCCGAATTAATTCTCGCTCGTTAAGCTCCTCAGCGCTATCCACCGTATTCCGCGTCTTCTGTCGCCCATCCACCAAAAGAGGCGCGTCATCGAATTTCTCGAGCTCGCGACGACCCTGCTCAGTACGACGCAGATACCGCCTGCTACGCTCCGCCAGCCAATTGCGATCCACAGGCAGCCACTTACAATCCGCCATTTTCGCAACCACGTCCAAGAAGCGATCAGCCTCCTCGTTATACTGTCGCTGTTCCTCCTCGCTCATATCTGGGCTCGCCGAGGACACCCGCCACGTCTGGCGCAGAAGACAAACATCATCGAATTCATCACGGAAATTCATCCCCTGAGCTACGAGATTCACCATGGAAGGGGTTCCTTTCCGCGCCTCCGATTTCTTCGGCTTGTTCTGCCCGTCCCCTGTGTATGCACCATTCTTATACATTGGTTCATCCAGCACAGGTTGAGCCTGCTTCGGATCACCAGATAGAATTACATCCTTGTCCGGAAAAGGCGCCCCATTTTCACCCTTCAAGATCTCATTTGCCCGAAAGACAATCTTACCGAGGAGTTGTCTACCCACCATGCTGAATTCATCAATAACGTAAAACGTCGCCCGCCGCAACCGCTCAGCCCGCTCTAAGAACCTCGCGGTACGCGTATTCACCGTCGGCCCACAATAATCACAAGGGACTCCGTACACGCGATGCACCGTGGCGGCACCATTCCTCATATGAAAGGAAGCACATCCAGTCGGCGCAGCAAGCGAGCATGTCGAGTCTGCTTCATCCGCAGCAAGTCGCTCCGCCTCCTCAGCCTCCACGCCCTGGGCTAAACTTCGCGCCAATGAGTCCTCCCGCCGGAGCTCCTTGCGACCATTAACACAACAACGCACCGTTCGCGACTTCCCCGCACCAGCGGTCCCAGTCAAGAACATGCGCAGCGCCTTCAACCAGGTTCTCGGGTCTGCACTGACCCGGGCCAAGCGCAGCTTCTCATGGTACATTGCGATATCGTAAGCGAACCGCTGCCACGGATCCAAGTCCTCACGTTTCAAACTTTCAGCTTTCCCACGCACAGAAGCCCCTCGCCACTGACCTAACAGCCCTTCCAGACGCTTCACTAGGGAACGATCAACAAAATTCCCCGCTTCTCAGTCGTAGTCCACAGGGTCCAAATGCGCACCGAGATCACAAGAAGCTGACGCAGTACCAAACATACGATCTGGCACAGCAGCAGCAGGCGGAGCAGCACTGAAGCGTTCCTCCAAAGTCAAGTTCGCCCAACGATCTCCTCCGACTGGAGCCTCAGGATCATCATCGGCGCAGGGCACTGCCTCGCTCTGCCAAACCTTGTTAACCGCAGCGGCTGGATCATCGTCATCATCACCGCTCTTCCCAGAACCATCGGAGTCCGCATCGGGCGCGACCTCTCCATCACCCAACTCTTCCTTGTCATCCTCTTCAGCCACGTCTTCGCCTTCTGCACGGAGCTTTTTCTCCTTCCGATACGCTGCGTTCATCGCGACCTTCGTCAATTGTAGCACTTCGCGATTAGACAACTTGCCCTCCTGATCCTTCGTCAAAACATCTTGAAGCTTGTCCCGGAAGAAAGAATTCCAACGTTCATACTGCTCAACAATCCAGCTTGGCACCCATTCCACGAGCATGGGATCCGCCAGCATCTCCATCAGCGCCATGGCCCAGCCGTACTTCCAGGCGCCACGCGACCGCTTCACGGCTCGCCAGGTCCATTGTCCATCACCTCCGTCCTCAGCCGAAGCACGAAACCAATGAATTTCTTTCCTCCGCGAACCCTCAAAAGCCTCAACTAGATCCCGCACGCCCAAATAGCGATCCTTCAAAGGGAAACCGGCCACCACATGGGGCTCCTCGAAAATCGTCGAACCATATCGCCGACGGTCCACAGCATCAATGCCCTGCACGGTCGTAAGCAGTTTATATCGTTCCGATGTCGGCATGAGCCGCCAAAACGCAACAACACACATTCGCGCATAGGACTCGTGGCGTGGATCCATGCTTTGCGCGCAGTTCGCACTCATGCAAGGCGTCACCATAAGTGCCCAGGATTGATTAGACCGCACCAAATGGTTTCTGTTAATATAATTCTTATAGAAAAACTCATACAGAGACACATCACGCACAGCCCGCTCCTCTTCTCGCCGCACTCCCGCCTCATCCTTTCCATATTGCTTCCGAACCAAAGACAGTCGCTTGTCGAACTTATCGATCTTACTCTCCCAAGAAACCGCTACTTCATCACCACCACCTTCACGCTCCAGCTCATGAAACGTTTTCATCCTTCGTGTTCCAAGCGTGTTCAAAGACAGCACGGGCATGAGCGGGAAGATCAAAGGCAACCTCAATCCAAGATGCACGGCCTCGAACACGGAAAAGTCACGCTCACCAATAGACTTCGTGTAAAACTTCTGCAACGCCTTTTTCAGGAAATCAACAGGCTCACCTTCACGCGTATACTTGCACACCTCCTCTGCAGCCGCCTTGAGCATCTCCTGCATTCCCTTGGCACCTTCGGGAGACTTCGTCGCGTACTTCGTGATATATTCTACCACCGTCCACAGATTCAAACATGGTCGCCAATCAATATTCCCCATGTTTCCTAAGAAAACGTGAGGCTCGTAACTCGTCTTCAAAGAATCATTACAAGGGAACTCGAGGTCCCAAGCCCCTTCGCGATCACCCTTCTTCAGACGAACCTTCCTCGCATCGCGGCGGCCCCGCACTTCCTTTGGAAACTTATAACGACAATACAATTTCCCCGGCTTTCCCCTTGCACACGCATCATGCTGACACGGAGGACCCTCGCCATGCTTGTCATGCCGCCCGCTTCGCTCGACGAGAGATGACACGAGACGCCGAAGGGGACGCAGGTCACCCTGGTCGCCAGCGTCAACCTGTTCGAAATAATCATCAAGAAACGCACGCAAATTAACTCGCGTAGGCTCCTCTTGAACGAGATCATGCAAACAATCCACCTCAACATTATGTGCTTGCATACGCTCGTCGAAACTGAAACGCGCCACACCATCGTCCGAGAAACATGGGTTCCATTCAGAAACGATGTCACCAAAATACTCCCAGAATTCCTTCTCCATGTCACTCAAGCGTTGCTTTCCATCGTCCTCGAAACCAGCACCCTCGGGAAGAACATTCAAGCCGCGCCGATGGTAAGACTCGTTTCTTTTCTTCGGAGGTCTGCCAACAGGATGCGCAGCGGGCGGAGGTGGAACAACCGGATCGCCAAGCGTCCCTCCAATACCCTCCACAATCTCAACCTCCGAGGCACCATCGTCATTGTCACTCGGCACGCCAGGCACCACGGCGGGCACACCAGACGACTCCCCTACACCAGTGCTGCCCTCGGGACGCGACGCCAACACCTCTTCATCGTCAGTGTCTTCAACCTCGCGCCCATGGACTTGCGTGTTAGGATCCTTGTTCACATCATCGACGACGCATCGACCAAGAACAGGGTGCGAGGAGCCAACGCCAAGACAGTGCCAGTGCGGATTACCATTCTTACCCCACTCAGCTCTCGCCATGAGCTTAAACGGCTGCTCATCCGAGTGAGGCACAATCGTCGGCACAAGCAAACGCATCTCCAACTCGGAGCGAAAGGCGATCTGGTACGAAACGAGATCGGGAGCATCGCGCACGAAAGCGTAGCGAAGCTTACTCTTATCAGCCCCACGACCGAACAACGCATTCTCGTGCTTCGCTGCGGCGCAGTTCAGGCGATGCACATCATAGGCAGCGTTGTAGGCGCAGTTTAGCGTGAACCACTCTCCAGGAATTCTACCCAGACCAACACTGTCTTCAATGCAAGCATTGTCACCCAAATACACATGCTCTGAATCGTCCCCAAGCACTCCCGCACTTCCTCGCACCCAGGGTGGCTTCCAAGATAGATGCCTAGTAGCGCAATCCACCTCCTTCCGCTTATGCGCATAATGCATGGGCGTCGCGCGGACATCTCTACCGACGGTCATAAGCTGATGCACGAGGGACCGCACGCCATCCGGGCTCTCCATCATCCGCCGCAACTCCCCGCGAGTAACGAGCTCAGCTCCACCAACGTGGCAACCCATGCGACGCATCACGTTTCGCTGTACAGCATAGCCTTTTCCTCGGGCTTCCATGAGCAGGACCTTATTGACAATCGCCCACACGACGCGATGGCCACGCGTTCCCTGTGCAAAGTGTCCGCTGTGATAACGCAGCAGATGTTGCGCCCACTCATGCACGGTCACTGGCCACGGGCGCGGTTCATTCAGATCTCCAATACCTAGGGGGAATTCCAATGGATGCGACCGGACGAAGCGACCAATATCGTCCACGGGGACAGGATCCTTGGAGACGCCTGGCGCACCATACACCACATTCCGCGCAATTCCCAGGGCTTCCTCCTCGGCGTCCAAAGCTTCCTCGCCCCCATCCATAGCGCCACCATGGTGCCCCAAGCCAAGAAACTCAGAAACACATCGCAATTCAAAACGCATAACTTCCTCAACCTCATCGTCACTGCCACCCTCCTCTCTCCCAAAGTCCTTACCAATACGCCAGCGAAGCCACGCATGTAAAATCGCAACTTTCACAACTCCACTGGATGCAGAAGAACAGCGCTCCCGAAAAGCAGCCTCTGCGAAAGACACGTTATCAGTAGCCTCGGCGCCAGTGCACCTCCTAGCATCGAGCACATCCCGTTCCACGCAACGCCACAAGTCGGGGACAGCATCACCACTCGAAACGCGCAGATCACTGGCCGCACTCTCAGGGCTCGGCTCCTGCGCCAACCACCAGGTGTAGACCTCCGTCCCAAGACTGCACTGCAGAGACTTCACCCATTTCACGAAAACGTCACCGACGACTATGTCCACCTCATCACCCATATCAATGGCATCTGTTGTACACACACCGCCTGCGTCTCCCTCCGCCTTTACCACACACACCTTGAAACCACTCTCGTGCAACTCTTCCCCCGTGCCACACGTCTCCAAGCGCTCCACCCCTTCGCCCTGCTCTTCGAGAAACATGGCACGCTCATTGTCAATGAATTCACCCTGAAACTTTTTCGGCGCATACTGAGCAAGAATCTCTTCTTCATCCATAAAATGAAACAACTGCGGGTCATAATACTTATGCATTGGCTCTTGCCATTCACCACCCTCGCGCCATGGACCACGACCAGCTTCCGGGTAGCTCGACAGAAAACGGATGATCTGTGCAACCAGCCCCCAACGCACCTCCAAACCTTCCAGCGTTTTGCCAAAGCCAACGTTTCGCCTCAGAAGCAAAACCAGATTCTCTCGCAAGTGCCTTGGGTGCCATGGCATCTGAATGCGCGCCTTGACGTTTGCCTCCGTCTCCAGACCCTCGCCCAAATCCTGGCCATCAGCTGTATAGACAAGAACAAGAGAACTTCCACCAACTCCTACACTCTTCACCCGCGCTGGGAATATCATGTGGCCAGCCTCGTCCTTCCCAAAACGCTTCTGCTCATTGGCACTGGCATCAGTCCAAAGCCGCGGCGGGCGCTCAGGGTTTCCAGCATCTTCGCCAGGACCTCGGACCGAATTCACGCGGTCCCCGACACGGAACTGCTTCATAGCTCCCATACGTGCGAAAAAACTCCCTATGTCCTGCGGAAAGGATATCGTGTTCTTCCTGAAAACGTGCAGGAAAGAGCTCGCATGGCAAAAATTCACCTGCATGAAATCCATGGACACGAGACAAGCCTCGGTCACTGTTGCCTTACTGTAGTAAGAATCCCAGACCATCTTCGGGAAGTTCCACCACGGATCCATGTTGTTCAAGTACGAGCGCCTCGGCTTAGCGACGAGTCCCTTCGCTTCCTGCTTCTTGATGTCCACGTGACAGCAACGGCACAAGCCTTGATACCCCTTCGCATAGCTCCCGCGAGAAGCCGCGTCCGGCTGCGCATCCTCGGCCTCTTCGCGGAAAGGAGGCAACTCACGCCAAGACGCCACCTCCACGCTGCAGTGTGGAACACCATCACGACCGCGCTTCAAGACATCCATTTCCAGATGCCCAGGTGGCTGGTAAGCTGGATGGAACGTCGGGAAGCGCTCGTTGCACAACATACAACGGAAAAGCACCATGCGAGTCAAGATCATATGCATGGCGCGCATCGCTCGTCAGGGAGCTTCTCTCAATGTCACATCGAACTTCGAAACACAAAGGTAGATCGCCTTCGCTGGGATAATGAAGACTTTGCTCCGAAGAGGCAGCGACGCCACATCCTTCTCTTCCAAACGATTATATTGATCCTGGAAAGCATCAACGCTAAAATAGCCCCGCGACGACGCTGGAAACTTCAGCGCCGCAGCCATCCCTGGAAACAACTCGGACAAACGTTTGGTAGTGGCAGAACGCCTAAACATCGCATCCCTGTTCCATGTCTGCACATAATTGATTAGCGAGTCCGTCGCCAGCAAAGCCTGCTCTCTGTCTGGACTCGGTTTCCATCGCTTTATGGTCGACAACTTCTGCTTCGCCTCCGATACATCTTTCTTCCGATTTTCTAATTTCGCTTTAACGTTCACCATTGCTTGCTCGTGGTAATCCAAAGTAAATCTATCTGTTCGAACTTTCGAACGCGTGGAAATGCCGTGACTGTAATTGCGCAAACGAGACCGCGGATTTGGTATAATCGTCCAATGCGCGTCACCCTCGCGAAGGAAATACTGCGCCTCAGGGATCATCTCTCCATGGACATCATCTCTGTACACACGCAGATGTATGCCATGGTCAGCGGCGAGCTTCCGATCCACACGCCCTGTCCTAGCATACCAGCGCGGCTCCTCATCGTCAACATTTTCAGGCGGAAATCCTACATCATGATTTTCAAGCATCAACACCTCGTCACCCTCAAGAAGCTAACTCTCGACCATCCGATGGCGCCGCAAAGACAAATAATCGTCCTCGTCCTCACATGATACTGTCCTCCATTTCACATCGTCGGCACTCTGCTTCTGTAACATATCACACGTGAACAATAACCTGAAAGAATCCTTCTTCTGCGTCGGACGCGATGGCACGACACCCTCCGCAACCTCCGCCGCAAGCAAGCGAGCAGCGTCATCAGAATCGAAGCCACCGCCTTTGCCATGGAAAGGCGCCAGAACAGAAGCCATATCAACAATCTCCGGACAATCATCAGAAAGGTCAGCAGAACTCGAAGAGGAGCACTCATCATCCTCAGCGAGAACGCCATCTGCACGAACCGCGACAGGAACATCATCTACACCAACCGCGACAGGAGCAGTTCCGGCCCTCATACAATCAAGATTATTACAATGTTCATCAGCCATAGAAGCTCTAGTGTCAGCGGGCACAACAACAGCAGCACTGCCACCACGTCCCGCTGCAAGAGCTCCATCGTCACCGAACACAACGACATCCTCCTCGCTCCCCGCATCCCCATCCCCACTCTCAACAGCAGCTAATTTCTTCGAGAGTTCTGCAACCGTGCTATAGCGAGCTTCCGCACCATCGACCCACTGTTTCCAATAGTCACCCAATTCCGCATGCTTGCGGTTTTCCGCTGTCTTCTTCGCAGTGGAATAACCAACTCCACGCAAGGACTTCACACACGCCTCATC
>OOGD01000297.1_pt1 | contig 10623 bp, 10 predicted proteins | sample 1670381 | NCBI WGS metagenome assembly OOGD01 (sample SAMEA98146918, study PRJEB22522) | marine metagenome | biome: marine biome; feature: marine water body; material: sea ice | place: Arctic Ocean | collected 14-Sep-2015 | depth 1.3 m | reverse complement strand
GAATGCGATAGGCTTGTTTCATCCATTTTTAAATGATGAAAGCGTGCGTATGGTAGGTGTTGAAGCCGGTGGCGATGGCGTTGAAACTGGTCGCCATGCGGCGCCGTTAAACGATGGTATACCCGGTGTGCTTCACGGTAGCAGAACCTATTTAATGGAAGATGAGAATGGCCAAATTATCGACACACACTCGGTCTCAGCTGGCCTCGACTATCCAGGTGTTGGGCCCGAGCACTCGTGGTTAAAAGATTTGGGGCGTGTTGATTATGTTGCTGTAACCGACCAAGAGGCCCTAAGTGCATTTCGCGAAGTTACCTTGGTTGAGGGGATTATGCCTGCACTAGAGACAGCCCATGCTCTCGCTTACGCTAAAAAACTAGCGGCAGGTATGCACAAAGATCAGACAATTGTTGTGAATTTATCAGGTCGTGGAGATAAAGACATATTAACAATGGCAGACTTAGATAACATTACACTGTAAAATACATTAATGCCGACATCAAAAGGCTGTTGCAAACTACTTGCAGCAGCCTTTTTGTTTTTATTGGAAGAATTAAAAGGTTTTAAACTACTCTCATGAATCGAATTACTTCGCGCATGAATGCGCTCAAAGCATCCTCTCGCAAAGCTTTTGTTGCCTATATTGTCAGCGGTGATCCCAGGCCATCAGTTACACTTGCGACAATGCATGAGCTGGTACGTCAAGGCGTTGATATAATCGAGTTGGGTATTCCGTTTTCGGATCCTATGGCCGAGGGCAAAGTTATTCAGCGGGGTCACGAACGCGCCCTAGAGCACAATGTGAGCTTGACCAGCTCGATGGTGTTAGTCGAGCAATTTCGTCAGCAAGATAATGACACCCCTGTGATTTTGATGGGTTATGCCAACCCTATTGAGCGCAAAGGTTATAGCGTGTTTGCAGATGCTGCTGCTAACGCTGGTGTCGATGGTGTATTAACCGTCGATTTACCTCCCGAGGAGGCGTCTTCATTAAATATAGAATTAAAGCGGGTGGGCTTGCATAGTATCTTTTTACTAGCGCCAACCACCACCAGCTCGCGTATTCGTGAGATTGTGTCGATGGCGAGTGGTTTTGTCTACTACGTCTCTCTCAAGGGTGTTACCGGCGCCGGGAACTTAGATTTAGATTCTGTTAAAAAGAAATTACTTGAAATACGTCAGATGACCGATTTACCTCTATGCGTCGGCTTTGGCATAAAAGATGGTGCCTCTGCTAAGGCGGTATCAGAACATGGCGATGGTGCTGTTGTTGGTAGTGTATTTGTTGATAGAATGGATGAGCTGCAAAATTCAGCAGATGATGAAATCGTCAACGCAGTAGGCGAAATCGCCGCTAATATCCGCGCCGGTCTCGATAATTGATTAAACATAAGTGCGCTGGATGACTTTTTGATCATTAAAGTGCTCGTTAAAGAAATAAATTCACAAAATTTATAAATGAGAACAGTATGAGTTGGCTAGATAAGATTGTTCCAAGTAAAGCAAAGTCTCAATTATCAGGTAATTCAAGTAAAGTGCCCGAGGGGCTCTGGAAAAAATGCGTTAAGTGCAGCTCGGTACTCTACCGACCCGAGTTAGAAAAGAATTTAGATGTCTGCCCTAAATGCGATCATCATTTTCGTATTTGTGCACGTCGTCGCTTAGATATATTTTTGGATGAAGACAATCGCGAAGAGCTCGCAACGGATGTGGTTCCTGTCGATCGTCTTAACTTTAAAGATATTAAAAAATATAAAGATCGTTTAAGTGAAGCCCAGAAAAAAACAGGTGAAAAAGACGCACTTGTGGCAATGCGAGGTGAGCTTAAAGGTATGCCTGTTGTAGTTGTTGCTTTTGAATTCTCTTTTCATGGTGGATCGATGGGTTACGTAGTGGGCGAGAAATTTACGCGCGCGGCACAAGTTTGTTTACAGGAAAATATACCCTTAGTGTGTTTTGCAGCAACGGGTGGTGCGCGCATGCAAGAGGCGCTAATCTCGTTAATGCAAATGGCTAAGACAAGTGCGGTTATCGAGCGGTTAAAGCAACAAGGTACTCCATATATCTCGTTTATGACGGATCCTGTCTACGGTGGCGTCTCAGCTAGCTTAGCGCTGTTGGGCGATATTAATACAGCAGAGCCAGGAGTGCGTGCAGGTTTTGCAGGCCCCGCTATTATCGAGCAAACTATTCGTCAAAAGTTACCCAAAGGTTTCCAGTTAAGTGAATTCTTATTAGAGCATGGCGCTATCGATATGATCATTCATCGCAAACAACTTCGCGAAAAAATAAGTTCACTGCTCGCTAAATTTACTTATTATTCTAAGCCCCCAATTGTTACTGAACCCGACGAGATTATTCTTGCTGAAGAAGTCAATGAGCTGGAAAACCCCGCCGTATAAATGTCACGTTTCACCCACCTACATGACTGGCTCTCCTGGCTAGAAACGCTGCATCCTAAGGCTATTGATTTAGGTTTGCAGCGAGTTCATACCGTCGCCTGCGCCCTCGACCTACTTATGCCCGCGTCGCCGGTTAGCCATGAATTTTCTGGTGCCTTTAAGCCTCAAGATGCAAAGTCCACACCAACGGTAATTACGATTGCTGGCACCAATGGCAAAGGCTCCTGTGTGTCTGTTCTTGAGCAGAGCTTAACTTATAGCTCAACTAATAGCTCAAATACAAACTCAACTGCGCAAGCCGACGCTGTTAACTTTATTGGTAGTTACACCTCACCCCATCTACATCATTTTTGCGAGCGCATTCGTATCAATATGCAGCCCGTTAGCGAAGCTCTAGTTTGCGCTGCGTTTGCAGCCATAGATGCAGCTCGAGGTGAGTTATCACTGACATATTTTGAGTTTGGTACCCTGGCCGCTCTGTGGATTTTTGCTCAAAAGAATATTCCAGTCATTGTTTTAGAAGTTGGTTTAGGTGGGCGCTTAGACGCCGTTAATATTGTCGATGCCGACATCGCTGTAGTGACTTCAATTGATATCGATCATGAAGAGTGGCTAGGTAGCGATAGAAATATCATTAGCCAAGAAAAATTAGGTGTTGCGCGTGTGGGACGACCTCTCATTATTGCAGAGACAAATTTAACGCCAGCTTTGATTCTAGCCGCAAACAATGATAATAGTTTGTTAATCGATAGAGACTTCTTTATTCGTCTTCACGGAGATATACAAACAGTTGTCACAGACGAGGTAGACCATTCCAAGGAACCAGGTAATTCAACTCAAGCTAATCACTGGCAATTTCAGTACAAAGATTTAGCCAGCGTTTTACCATTGCCATCACTGCCATTGCCCAGTGTTGCCGCTGCATTCGTTGTTCTCGATTTACTCAAAATAATGCCTACGCAAGAACATTTAACGGCATTAATGCAAAAACTGACCTTAACGGGTCGCTTTCAAAAGGTAATCGTCGCTAACAATTGTGTCATCTATGACGTTGCGCATAATCCTGCGGCTGCAATATATCTAGCTAGGCGCCTATTACAGGAGCCTGCTAATAATAGGGGCAAGACCTTAGCGGTAATGGCGGTGATGTCTGATAAAGATCACGATGCGATACTGAAACCGTTATCAACTGTGATTGATCACTGGTATATAGGCGATCTGACTAATTTACCCCGCGCCGCTCGCGCACAAGATCTATCAGTATTGTTGAGACGCCATCAATGTTCATACGATATTGAATCAACCATAGAAAATGCTTTTCATAAAGCGAGCTCTGTTGCCGGTGAGCATGATAGAATAGTCGTCTTCGGGTCTTTTTATACGGTTGCGGCGATTCAATCGCTAGTTAATCATTAATTGGTAGGTGGGCGCATACGTGGACGAACATCTTAAGCAACGACTAGTCGGTGCAAGCGTACTTATCGCTTTAGCTGTTATTTTTTTACCTTCATTTTTTCAAAAGGCAGAGCGCGTCGAGATTAATACCCGCAGCCATATACCTGAAGCTCCTTCCATTGAACCTATTGTTATTAATAAGCCTATCAAGCCCGCGGGTGTTGTTGTGCCAGCGGCGTCTGAATTATTTCAGCCTGCACCACAATCATTAGGAAGTACTGGGGTTGTTGAAAATACGACGCCAGTGGTGAAAGAATCTACTATTAAAAGTGTGGAAGAGACGCCCAAAGTTGATGCGCGGTTAAATAGCCAAGGTGTGCCTTTGGGCTGGGTTTTACAAGTGGCTAGTTTTAAATCCAAAGCCAGTGCAGAAAAGTTTGTAGCGACCTTGAGCAAAGGTAATGATCAAGCGTATTTTAAGTCAGCCCAAACTAGTCAAGGGCAGTTTTATCGAGTTTATCTTGGGCCTCTTATTGATAAAAATCAGGCTAAAGCGCGTCAGCAAGAAATTGATGAAATTCATAAAGTGAAGTCACAACTGCTTCGCTTTAATCCTATATCGGGTAACTAGAGTGTCGTTGAGTATGTCAATTTTTTTGCGCTTGTACAAAACGTCCATGGGCCCTTCATTAAGGCTGTGTAATGGCAGTGTTTAACTGGGCAGATTGGGTAATTATTGCAATTCTTTCGCTTTCTTGTGCGATTAGCCTCATTAGAGGTTTTGTCAAAGAGGCATTATCAGTTGCTATTTGGATTATTGCTTTTGGGGTTGCCTCGTGGTTCAGCCCCAAACTCGCGCCTTTGTTAGCGGTCTACATTGATGCTATATCGCTCAGGCAGATGGTGGCATTTGCGAGCTTATTTGTGGCAACGCTACTGGTAGGTGGTGCGGTTAACTATCTTTTTTCTACACTGATAAAAGCGACGGGTTTGTCGGGTACTGACCGCTTGTTAGGCGTGTTGTTTGGCGCAATCCGCGGTTTTGTTATTATTATGGTTATTGTTTTGTATCTGCCTAAAATGGTGCCCGTTGATCAAGATTTATGGTGGAATGAATCTAGATTAATTTCACATTTTTTAAGCTTCGAAGATAAATTTAGAACGATTACTGGCTCGCTTTACGAGTCGGCAAAAAATATTATTCAATAGTTGTGTAAAAGACTATTTCTATGGACTGTTAATTCGAGGTAAGCACTTATGTGTGGTTTGGTCGGTATTGTTAGTAAGAGCGATGTCAATCTTCAGTTGTATGATGCACTGACGATGCTTCAACATCGTGGCCAGGATGCAGCCGGAATCGTGACTTGCGATAATGGTCGCATCGCACAACAGAAGGGCAATGGTCTTGTTAAAGATGTTTTTCACACGCGCCATATGCGCCGATTAGCGGGTAACTACGGTATTGGTCATGTGCGCTATCCGACTGCTGGGAGCTCGGGACCGGCGTTGGCTCAACCTTTTTATGTCAACTCGCCCTATGGTATTGCATTGGCACATAATGGTAATTTGACGAATGCGGACGCGGTACGCGATGAGTTATATCGCGATGATTTGCGACATATGAACACAGATTCCGACTCCGAGGTATTGCTTAATGTGTTTGCCAAAGAGTTGCAAAAATTAGGCAAGCTGCGCGCGTTAAAAGATGATATTTTTACAGCCGTAACGAATGTTAACAAACGTGTAAAAGGTGGTTATGCGGCCGTTGCCTTGATTGCAAACTATGGTTTAGTTGCCTTTCGTGATCCCGACGGTATTCGACCCTTGGTGTTTGGCCAGCGCGATACCTTGCAAGGTCCTGAGTTTATGATTGCCTCAGAGAGTGTTGCACTAGACGTGTTAGGTTTTAATTTGGTCCGTGATGTAAAGCCGGGTGAGGCGATTTTCATCACCACCGAAGGTGAATTGCATACACAAATGTGCGCTGAAAACACCACCTGCCGCCCCTGTATCTTTGAGCACGTTTATTTTGCACGCCCAGATTCAATCATGGACGGCATCTCGGTATATAAAGCGCGACTTCGCCAAGGCGAAAAACTTGCCGAGAAAATTTTACGCGAGCGCCCCGATCACGATATTGATGTCGTTATCCCTATTCCAGATAGTAGTCGTGTTTCTGGCCAAGCCTTAGCCTATAACCTAGGCGTTAAGTTTCGCGAAGGCTTAATGAAAAACCGCTACATTGGCCGCACTTTTATTATGCCCGGACAACTGCAGCGTAAAAAATCAGTGCGACAAAAACTGAACCCAGTTGGACTGGAGTTTAAAGGTAAAAATGTTCTTTTAGTGGATGACTCGATTGTCCGCGGTACAACTAGTGAACAAATCATCCAAATGGCACGCGATGCGGGTGCAAAAAAGGTCTACATTGCAACAGCGGCAACTGCGGTTAAATTCACTAATGTATATGGCATTGATATGCCGTCGGTTAATGAATTAATCGCACACGGACGCACCGATGAAGAAGTTGCTCAGGCAATCGGTGCCGATTGGCTAATCTACCAGGACCTTGAAGATCTCATTGAGTCGTCTTCAGAGGGTAATCCGAGCATCACCGAATTTGATTGTGCAGTATTTGATGGTAATTATGTGACAGATGATGTGACACAAGAATATCTTGATAAATTGAGTGCAACTAGAAGTGACTCTCAACAAGATAAGCAACGCGAGTTAGATCTTGGCAATGCCAATGTTGTCGGTATTCATAACGATGCAGCAGAGGCATAGCGTAAGCCTTGAACGCAGTGTTTTTTTGATCCTATATCTGTTGACCGGCAAGACCACCCACTTGTGGGTGGTGAATAAGGTGGTAGATAAGATAGTTTAAGGCGATCACTGTTAATTGTTAAACTCACTAATCGAGATCGCTTTTGTGTCAGTAGGTCAATGACGAGATCAACTTCTGATGCTGCAAAACCGGCATCTATGTCAACAAGCTTGACGGGGTAGCGTTGTAGTAAAACATCACCTCTATCCTGCAAGGGTCGCATAATATTTTGTGTACATTTTATTAAAATGGGTAATATTTTGACAGACAACGAACGCAAAGATTTTATTGAAGAAAATGAATTGAAACTAGGAGCAGATACGCTGGCGGTGCGCGCGGGTATATCGCGAACTCACGAGGGCGAGCACTGCGAGCCTATCTTCACCACATCTAGCTACGTATTTGATTCGGCAGAGCAGGCGGCTGCGCGTTTTTCGGGTGAAGAAGAGGGCAATGTCTACTCGCGTTACACCAATCCTACCGTAAGAACCTTTGAAGATCGTATTGCAGCACTTGAAGGTGCCGAGGCAGCTGTTGCTACAGCCTCTGGTATGGCGGCCATACTCAGTACATTTTTAGCGATGTTACAACCGGGTGATCACGTGGTGTGTTCGCGCAGTGTATTTGGTACAACGACCATGTTATTTACCAAATATCTGCAAAAATTTGGTATCGATGTGTCTTTTGTCGCATTAACCGACCTTGCAGGTTGGGAGCAGGCGATTAATCCAAAGACCCAGTGTTTGTTTTTAGAGACGCCATCGAACCCTCTTTGTGAGGTGGCAGATATCAGAAAATTAGCAGATTTGGCACACGCCAACGATTGTCTGTTGATCGTTGACAACTGTTTTTGTACGCCAGCACTGCAGCGTCCTTTAGATTTAGGTGCCGATATAATCACTCACTCGGCGACTAAATATCTCGATGGTCAAGGTCGTTGTTTAGGTGGAGTTGTTGTCGGTAGTGCTGAACATATGGATCAGGTACTCGGCTTTATTCGCACCTGTGGCCCCAGCTTAAGCCCGTTCAATGCATGGATATTTTTAAAAAGCCTCGAGACATTAAATCTAAGGATGCAGGCACACTCGGTCAACGCTCTTGAAGTCGCTTGGTGGCTCAATGACCAACCGCAAATAGAAGAAGTCTATTATTGTGGCCTACCGACTCACGAGGGTCACACTCTTGCCCGAGCCCAGCAAAAACACTTTGGCGGTGTCTTGTCATTTGAAGTGAAGGGTAAGCGTGATAATGCGTGGTCTTTTATTAATGCGACGCGTATTTTATCGATAACTGCAAACCTGGGTGATACCAAAACAACTATTGTACATCCGGCGACTACAACCCATGGGCGTTTAAGCGACGAGGCTAAGCAACAATCCGGTATATCAGACACCCTCATCCGTGTTGCGGTAGGACTTGAATCGGTTAAAGATATTATCGATGATCTCGACCGTGGTCTACACGCACTCTAGTTGCGACGACTCCACACGAACTAGGTGTTTGAGGTCTGTAATTAGTGGGTGGTAGTTGATTTACCCTAGGTGCTCCAGCGCTAGTTTACAGATCAATCCTCTGAAATGAGCTCGGAGATAGGCTCGGATTTGTTTTTTGACCCACTTGCAGACGGATTTGCGGACTCACTATAGCCTCAGAGCTTAGAGTTCTCTCAGGCTGCGAAGGCTAGCAGCCTTGTGTTTCATCTTTTATTATTGCCTTATCGTATATTGATATGAGAAAACTAGCCGCTAGCAACCTCTAGGGGCATCTAACGTTGGGCGATGTTTTTTTGAGGTAGGTGATATCTCGATAGTTCTCTAACATTCATCAAAACCCTACTATTGCTATAGTACTGTTTGTTAAAAGTTGCTGGGTTCATTTAGCGACTAGGTCTAGTTAGTGCTTATTCCAACGTTTATCAATTGAGACATTTGTATGTCAGTTAAGCCGGTTAAAAACACAACCACTGCAGATCTTATCTCATCAATGACTTATCAACTTAACTCGATACTTTTAGGCAAAGACAAGTGTGTTAAATTGTCGCTGGCATGTATTTTAGCAAAGGGTAATTTATTGATTGAAGACCTGCCGGGCATGGGTAAAACGACTCTCGCGCATGGGCTTGCGGCAGTATTAGCTCTTCAATTTAAACGCGTACAATTTACTAGTGATCTGCTGCCGGGGGATGTGCTTGGTGCCTCTATTTTCAATCCTAAAACAAGTGAGTTTGAGTTTAGAGCGGGGCCCATCTTTACACAAATCTTGCTGGCCGATGAAATTAACCGGTCTTCACCCAAAACACAGAGTGCATTGCTCGAGGCGATGTCTGAAAACCAAGTCACCGTCGATGGCGTCTCGCACCAACTCGACGAGCATTTTTTTGTAATAGCCACACAAAACTCGCAGCATCAGACAGGCACTTTTCCTTTGCCTGAATCTCAACTTGATCGTTTTATGATGAGGATTTCACTGGGCTATCCCGACCCTAAATCTGAGCGGGAGTTACTCAAAGGCGTCGACCCAAAACAGCGACTAGCATCTTTAAAATCTGAGCTTAGCTTACAAGCGTTAAAACAACTACAAGATATCGTGGGTAATATAAGCGTTAGTGATCAACTGTTAGATTACTTTCAACGATTGTTAACGTACACACGTGAATCGGGTGACTTTAGTCACGGTTTATCGCCGCGTGCAGCATTAGCTTGGCTACATTGCGCAAAAGCTTGGGCTTTAATTCATCAACGACAATATGTCATGCCCGAGGATATTCAGCAGCTAATGTTGCCGGTTGTTGGCCATCGATTATTACCTTCTGAGTTAGAGACTGTTGCACGTAATGTTGTCGATAAAATTATTCGCTCAGTGCCCATTGTTGTATAGCGGCCCTTTGGGTATCAATAACTTTTATTTTATTCTTGTCGACAACTAAAGACTAGAACAAGGGCAGAGTACGATGAGTGACACATGGAATAATTTAGCTAAGCGTCGATGGCAAAGATGGCTTGATGGCTGGTTAAAACGTCGCAACCCACCTCGAAAAACACATATATTACAGCACAATAATATCTTTATAGTGCCTTCAAAAGTTGGTTTTTATTTTTGTTTATTAATTTTACTGCTGTGGTTATTGGGCACAAATTACGAAAATAATCTTATCCTGGGCATTGCCTTTTTACTGTTGTCCTTAATGATTATTTGTATCCATCACACCTATGGGCATTTATCGGGTTTGCAAATCAGCGTGACCAACACGAAGGCTGGTTTTACTGGTGACAATGCGGTGATCGATTTATCAGTTAAGCGCATCAATAATCGATATTACGAATCGGTCGAACTCAGTAGTACGGTCGACGGTATCGTCAGGTTTTCACTACTAGACAGAGCTCACACAAATCTGAGTTTACGCGTACCCTTGACCTGTCGAGGTTGGTGCACGCCTGAGCGCGTTAAAATCTCTACGCGCTTTCCTTTAGGTTTAATTGTGGCTTGGTCGTATCTCTATATTGATTCGCCTATTTTATCTTATCCTCAACCTATTGAGTCATCGATCTTGCCCACACAACAATTAGCGGACAACCACGATGACATTATTCAGCAACAATTTATTAGTGGCAGCGAAGACTTTGCTGGTATTCGCGAATACGTGGCAGGCGACTCACTGCGTGATGTCGATTGGCGAGTAATGGCGCGCGGTCAGGGCTTAGCGACGCGTATTTATGAAGACCATGCAAGCAAAAAGTATTGGTTAGACTGGTATCAGTTTGAGGGTTTTAATATAGAGGCACGTCTCTCTCGCCTGTGTTTTTGCGTGTTAACACTGTCGCAACATCAGCAAAGCTCGCTTACCTATGGGTTGCGTCTACCCAATCAGCTGATTGAGCCCTCAAGTGGTGAGGCTCATAACTTCAAACTTCTCGAAGCACTCTCCATGTTTGAGTTGAAGGACCTCCACCGTGTTTAATGTCGCTGATCGCCTGCGCTGCGTTACCTTGTATTTTGTAT
>OOGD01000296.1_pt1 | contig 10628 bp, 2 predicted proteins | sample 1670381 | NCBI WGS metagenome assembly OOGD01 (sample SAMEA98146918, study PRJEB22522) | marine metagenome | biome: marine biome; feature: marine water body; material: sea ice | place: Arctic Ocean | collected 14-Sep-2015 | depth 1.3 m | reverse complement strand
CAGCCATGGCAGACTCAGCTCCAACATTGCCGTTGGAGGCATACAACAAGTCTACTCCACCAGGATGGAAACCTGGACTATATCGCTATCAGTTCAGGAGGTTCATGGAACGCATGCGCCTATGGTATCGGTTGACAGACCTCAACGTTGATCAGATTGGGCCGGCCATTGCCGGCAGACTGCAGGGCAAGCCGTTCACTCTTGCATTGCGTACTCAAGTGCGAGCACAGGACGGCCGCATGCTCACCGGAGATGAAGGCCTAGCTTATCCAGGAGCAGACCCGCTTATGGATGCAAATGGTGCTGTGCAAGTGCCAGCAGCACCGTCGGGCACTCAGTGCCTCATGCGAGCTCTCACTGCAGTCTATGGTGCTGATGACCAAGGGACTCAGTGGGCGCAAGTCAAGAGTTTCCTGAACCACAGGCGTGGCCGGAACTCTTTGCAGGATTACCTTACGGAGCACGACCTCTGCTGGGACGAAGCCCAGCAAGCAGGGCTCGGCATGAACAATGTCGGCCGGACGATGCTCCTCCTGGACTACAGCGGTGTTGATGAGATCAAGAAGGATAACATTCTGCTGCTGGTAAATCATGATCTCAATCGCTACGATGAGGTCAGAAATCACTTGGACAAGATGGCCAAGCGCCAGCAGCCGACTCAGCTTGCTATCGATGACTCCACAGGCTATGCTGAAGGCATGGCTGGCAAAAGCACTTACTACGGAGGCGAGGCCTCCGATGGCCACTGGTGGGATCACGACGCTGAGTCATGGACCGATGGCTACACATGGACGTACGATGACGGTACCATCCTCTACGGCGAGACCGACTACGATACAGACGGTTTCGAGTACGATGAGGACTACGCCATGTACTTCATCGAGTCAGACGAAGGATACGAGTACGAAGATGGTTCTTTCGTCTACTACGAAGCAGATGCAGACGCAGCTGAGGACGACATGCCTGTGCAAAACGTTGACGATGCCGATGCTAACAGCCTTCATGGAGACACCTACAAGGGCTTCAGGAAGGGCAAAGGCAAAGGCAAGCCTTTCCGCTCATATGGGAAAGGCAAAGGCAAGTTCAAGCCATTTTTCCGCAGCTCTAAAGGCAAGGGCAAAGGAAAAGGTTTTGGCAAAGGCAAGTCCTCCTCTTACAAAGGATTCAAGGGTAAGAGCAGTAGCAAAGGGTACGGTAAGTCTCATCACCCTTCTTCTTCCGATAGTTGCGGTAACTGTTCATCACCGAACCACACCACCACGGATTGTCCTTGGGCAGGCAAAGGTGGTGGCAAGAGTTTCGGCAAGAGCAAGGGCTATGGCAAGATGGCAATTGGATCCTCAGGCGGTGCAGCAGGTTTGTCCATGGGCATTCTCATGACTCATGGGATCAGCCGGATCGCTGAAGAACAACCTGCCGGATCAGTTCTCTCGTTCAGGACATTAAGTGACTCTGAGCAAGAAGATGAACATGAGTGCTACAACTGCGGACACCCTGGAGACGCGTCCAGAGTTCACTGCATGGTTTGTGGGACAAGCCTTCGCGAAGAAGACAATGACCCACCATGCTCTCCAGAGCGGTCCACTGCCAGTTGTGCATTGCCAGTGCAAGGTTCCTTGCTCGACCCTTTCAATCAAGCAATCTTTGCAACCCCGACAGCTGATGAAAAGAAGGACGACACTAGCTACGGGCTAGATCTTTTCTCCAGACCTCCACCGTCACGGTCTGAAGCCAGCTCGGGAGCCACCTCTGCAGCCAATTCCGCGGAAAAGCGCAAGGTGGCACTACCGTCCATAGACTTCTCACATGTCAGGAGCAAGTTTGTCGACAACTCAATGCAGCTTACGATGAAGGCAAGCAGTGAGCAGGCAGCGAGCATCAATGACTCGCTCATACCTTCCTCATCGAGTTCCTCCGTGACAAATCCAGTGAGAAGGCTTTCCGATTTCGACTGTATCCCGAAGAAGCTACTTGACTTTGTGTTGCTGAACGAAAGCAGCCTTCTGGATTCCATAGTCGATGACGATGAGATCGATTACCACAACGAGCCGGACATGATCGAAGAGCAGTTTCCGATCAAGAGGTTCACCAGCGTGGCAGATCGATCCCTACCGCCTCCGGCAAGTCCGAGGTTGATCGAAGTTCCTCCATCACAGGATCCCTGTGCGATACCTGGAGACGATACGTTGCAGCCTGACGCAGACCTTCCGGTCGACAGTCAGGGATCAGCCCTACTTGCAGGACATGCCTCCTCGGCGGATTCTCAGCAGACGTGCTATCACAGCGTCAATGGTCAGAAAGTCCGTGGACTCATCTATGACCCAGGCGCAGCAGATGGCATCAGCGGCACTCAGACGCTAGCGGACTACTTGCAGGCAGTGGTCTGGCCAGCAGGCAAAGACCAAGCTCACAGCGCCAACGGCAAGTACTCCAGCCATTCAGGCATTGATGGCAAAGCCTTGCCTGCCGGACCAAGGTCCGCAGTACCTTTTGATTTCGGCGCGTTTGAGGCAGAGCTCGTTACTGACACGATCGCAGGAACAGGTGACAGATGTCCTTTCCTCTACAGCAATGCCAGCAACAGACTCATGAAGAATATCTTCATGGCCGCCTACTACTGCAATGGCGATGCATTGCTCATCTTCCCTAACCTCAATGGCCAATGCCATGGTCTGAGGCTTCTGCTCACAGATTCAGGTCACTACCTGATTCCAGCCTACGACTTCAGTTCAAAATCCAAGATGCTACGTGGAAGGATTGCGCAAGCAAATCAGCATGCGCAGATCGAGCATCGAAGTCTCACGGCACACTTGGCTACCATGAGCCAAGAGCGGTTCAGCGACCTTCCAGGGTCTGGTTTTCTTTTGGGCAACAGCCTTGCCTCGAGGGGCTTTGGTACCACTTGTTTGGAGTACGTGGGGACAACCAAAGGTGGAACAAAACCAGAGTCGATGGCACTCCAGTCGGTTAAGTCTGTGACTTTGGAGTCGCATGACTTAGAGTCATACATCACCCATGCAAAACCAGTGCTTCAAGACATTCACCAGATTCAGGAACATTTTACTGAGCAGAACCACTTCATCGCGGAGGACATTCACTCTCTACAGCAGTCGACACTCCAGTCGACCACAAGTGAAGTCTTTGCGAGCGAGGAAGCAGAAGATGCAGGTGACAATATCACCAAGCACGAGAACGAGTTCGACGACGCAACGTGCTGCAGCAGCAGCAAAAGATTCAATGCAAAGGTGCTGTTCCCTTGCAGACGATGCGGCATGTTTAGCAGCATCGGAGCAGCAGCATCAGCAACGACGACGATGACTACCACCAACTACGATTTGCATGCCTTCCTGGCGAAAACCAAGGTTCTCGGGCCAGATGAGCGGATCAAATCACTCAACTTGGATAACGGCATGCTGCGAGGTTGGTGTCACGACTACTACGACAATTCCCACTGCATCGAGTCATCACTCGGCAGCAGGAAGCTACGACAGAAGATGTCTCACATCTTCTTGCAGTTCTGGAAGCTTTGGAGCTTCAGAGCACTCACGAGCAAGGTGTTTTATGCTCGTGGCCCTGCAGACGAAAGTATGCGTTGTTACCAAACTAGTTTGGCATTTCCTGCAGATGCGAGCTATGGCTGGAATCTCGGGCTACAGCCTCACCGTGATTTTATCGATCAGGTGACAAAGTTCCTCGAGCAAATGCTCAAGCTCAACGTTCCAGAATGCCCTGTCTGGTCACATTCAGCTGTGTCCAGAAATCACGAAGATCTGCAGGCAGAAAGCCTGAACCAAGAGCTGATGCTCAATTGGCCTTCTACGGTTACTTTGCCATTCCCTCCTACGGCTCTTCGCTGTAAGAACAGGTGTTGGACGTGTAACTACAATTACTGTTACGATTCTGCCGAACACACGGATGGCATCCACACTTGCATCAGCTGTTTGGAGGCCACATATTTTGACCACTGCGCACACGGCGCCGAGTCAGCAGCAGATCAACGTCCAGTGAAGATTTCCACTGGAGCACAGAGCAATTCAGCTCTGCAAGGAACTCTGGGGCCAAGCCCAGATCCTGAGGAGCATTCCCATGCTCAAAGCCACGACCGTGCAATTTTGTTTCAACGGAAACTTGCAACTTCCATTGTCGTGGATCCATATTGTCAGAATATCCTTCTGACTGCTGGTATTTTCGTGAGCTACAACGATGATCATTATCTCACGGACAGCAAAACTCGCGGCAAGCGCGACCTTGACAAAGGGTCCATGCTTTTATACGAGGCATTTCCAAAGCCGCCAGCTTTCCAGCCAGCAGTTGGAACGCCTTGGGCATTACCTGCTTCAGCATTGTTTGTTTTCTCTGATGCCAAGCAGGCTACAACGGTTGATGTTCAACCTCCTTCTGGACTCCATGGTCCATTGGCAAAGCTCGAGGCAAAGTTTGAGGCAGCAGCTGAAACAGCTGAGCCTAAAGACAAGGTAGCGGTCAACTTTGAATCAGCTGAGCCTTCAGCTCAAAGCCCAATCAAAGAAAAAAGTGCCAGAATCAGTCACGATCTCTTCAAGACAGTTGTCTTGCCACATTTCAATTTGAAATCTGAGGCCGAGAGTTTGATCGAGACGTCTACGGCAGTTGTTCGGGCTAAGCCGATTCAAGTTTGGTTCACTCCTACGGAGGAGATTCCTGGCGTGCCGAACAAGTTCGAGCAGCCAGGCCACCGTTCCATGAGCAAAACAACCTCTTCCAAGTTCTTCAACCACATGGTTCAGACGTGTATCTCTTTTCTGTTTGGCAAGAGGTATCAGCTTCACGCAGACGAGCTCTTCAAGTACAAGAGCTACCACATGATTGCGAACAAGTTCCATAACATTCTCCACAGGACTGCCATGTCCTTTTGGTGTCGGTTTCCCGGCACATCGGTCGTCATCAAGACAGACCAAGTTGGAGCTCTCATGGTCACAGAGTTAGCAACAGTGTGCCACTGGTTTATTGCTCAACTCAGTTTGGCCAGCTCAACGGAGAACCTCACGGTGACGAGCACCGTTGACAGCTGCATCTTGATCGTCAAGGCGATCATGGCGAAGATGCACTCGGTCACTGTGGAAAAGGCTATGGTCAGTGGTTTCGCAGCTTCCTTCCAAGAAGCGTGCATGGCCACCATTTGTTTGCTCACTCACAACGGAGCAGCACTGTCGATTGGCATGACAGGTCAGCTGCCACGAGATTTCCTGACGGCAGATAACCCGTCTCCAAGCAGTGACACTCTGCTACTCCGTGGAGCCACGTGCTCAGATACTGATATCGTGAGGCACATCGCAAAGGATTACACACTGCAAGCGGTTTTAGAGCGACGCCTCGCTATGGCAACCAACGCCAGGCCGCACAAGGTTCCCTTGGACAACAATGGTCCCGGAACTCAGGTGGATCTTTGCAGGCAGCCAGAACGCAAGAACATTCCATTACGGAAAGTCTCTGCAGTCATCATGGACATCGATTACGAAGCCAACAACGTGAACACCATCAGGCAAGGACGAATGCATGGCATTCCCCTGCATCACGTCCGACCTCAAGTCGGATATGCATTGGCTCTCATGCTGTTCTTCTGGCAGCTGTACGTGTTCCCAGCTTGCCCAATCATGAGCAAGGATTCAGTTGAGGACACGAACCACGAGAACGCAATACTTCACGGCCACCTCTATCAGGACAACCACGAGACACGGAAGATCAGGCAAAACGGTTGCTTCAATGGCATTGATGCATACGGCATTGAGGCATATGGTTTGAACCTTCTGGCAAGCTACGATGAATTCTACGCAGATGAGCAGAAGCAGAATATGCTGAGTCTGGTCTGTTTGACAGAGCTCAACAAGTCTCTGACCCAGGCCAGCTGTTGGTCAGAAGCTCATCGGGACTACTTCCATTTGCTCAACTACTCAGTGCGCACAAGGGACACTGAGGTTCTCAGTTTGGCAACGAAGTTTCCTCTTGTTCTCTTCAAGCTATCGTCCATTGACGAAATCCACTACGGCACGGCACTCTGCCACTGCCGGGCAAATCCTTCCTGCCAGAACCTGCTACTACCACTGTGCAAGCACAGTGATCGAGGAGACTACGTGATTTCCAATGCCACGGCTCACGAGCTGTTCAGCATCCAGAGCAGATCTACCTCACTGGAGAACATGTCGGCCATCCAGGACGACAACAAGCACGGTGACGACTTGAAGCTTGACAAGCCATCATCCGAACTTCCGGACAAGAACATGTCCGCAAGCAGCTTTGGCGCATCACCGGTGACCTCAGTCATTGAGGCCGATCCGTATGATCCAAGTACATGGATCATCTTCTACACGATCTTCAATGCGCCCAAGCCGCCGGACTATCAGTCCAAGAAAGCAGACAGGTCAAGGTCAAGGAGCAAGGGCAACAAGCCCGGAGTCACAAGCAAGACTTCCAAGCAGAAGACTAGCACTAGCAACGACCGTAGCCGCAGCAAGGCTAGCGTCAACACAGCTGGCAGCAAGCATAGCAAGTACAGCAAGCACAGCTCCAGCAGCAGCAGGCTAGAACATTCCAGCAGTCCTCTTGACCTGATTCATGACTCCAAGCAAGACATGAGTCACAAAAGCGACAACACTTCTCAGCCAGGCATTGCCATGCCCAACGAGAGGTTTGAGAGTCCACATGATCAGTTCAGCAGTCAGGCGAGCCACAGCTCAGCCAGAACAACCGCTGAACATAGTGATGCAATCATGGCATCCGATCATGGCCGAAGCATTCAACCGCACCCAGATGCGAGAGCTTCGCCTGACCTGCCAATGCTACTTTTGCCAGAGCAGCATCTCACACGCACTCCACCACATGCAGATGACATCACCGGCGATACGAGGGAGTACAGTGATGAAGCGCTCTACGGCAACATGGGCAACGGATGCATCATTGCTCAGTCCGTCACATGCAGCTTCCCAGAAGCTGTGGATGAGTCTTATATGAGCATCCATGAAGCCTACCACAACTACTGCGACAGCTATGAGATCCACCACTGCAGCGACGGAGTCACAGCCAAAGGCTGGCCCAAGTCTGATGCATCTGTGGTGATCCCTGGCCCATGGCACAACAATGTGTGTTTCTACATGGGGTTTCAGCCAGGTCACTGTCTCAGAGTTGGTGAAGATACAGACACTGGCAGTGACGCAGATCTGCGCGCCACGGACTGTATCTGGATACGTAAGTGGAAATGGGACACCTCCACGGCATTCCTTCAAGGATTCTCCTTTGCTCAGCTGGGAAAGATTCTCCAGCCAGTGGACATTCCAGTTCACAGCGTGAAGCGGAAAGCCGACATCAAGGTTTCGGGAAACGCCCGGTATCATACCGCAGGCCCGAACCCAGCAGGCTGTCCGAAGATCCAAGACACGAAGTTCCAGTTGGAAGCATGGTGCACTGAGCATCTCAACGCTGAGAATTGGCTCTTTCATGCACCACTACTTTGGCAGCTACGTCCCAAGTACTTCTTCATCTATATGATCAAGGGTCTCAGCAGCAGCTGCGACGATAACCATTTCTGTTGGAAGAAGAACTCATTTCTGCTACGAGCGTTAGCCACCGCGCACGTTGATGATTGCAACGTGACCTGCGCAGAGAACATGTGGTTCTACGCAACTTGCGAGAAACTTGACAAGCAGTTTGGAAAGGTAAGGCGTTTGACACTTTCCACGACACACGGTTGTGTCGTGCACGAGCGCATCCCGATTGGCGGCATCATGCTGCATCAGGACACCTACTGCCTCGCATTGAAGCCGGTTGATTACAACGAGGAGAAGAAGCACGACGTCGATGCCGACGCGGCACACCAGCACACGGTTACGGTTTGTGCTGGCGGACTTCTCCACACACGTTTGACCAGATTGGGTCCGATCGTTTACATTGTGGTTCTTCAGCAGTACGTGAATGAATCACTGTACGCTCAATTCCATGGAGCAAACTTGGTCATCATTCCGGCCAAGAGCAACTCGAAGCGTGTACTGAGTTATTGCCTTTTGGGGTCTACATTGAGACTCCCTGACATTCCGGATGTCAGCCAAGCAGGCAAACGCACGAGCAATGCTTCAGAAGGTCAGATCAATCTGTTGACTTCGAAGACTTCTTTGCAGCTACGACCAGGAAGCAACGAGTTTACTTCCGACGAGCTGCGACGATTCCTTTCACTTTGCAGTGCGGCGCATCCTTTGTTTGGCAGCGGTAAGACAGCCAAGTGGACAAGCCACAGCACTTCTCAGACGGAATCTTTGGCGAAGAATTCGATCAGCGGTCATGCAAGCATGATCGCCACGCGGCTAACTGAACAGATTTGTCTTGTAGATGACCACAAGACATGCCAGCCGCTGACACCTACGAACGGTGTGCTGTTGGACCTCACGGTTGATGGACACTACGATGTGCCCACTTACGGTCTGACAGACTTTCTACGACGTTACGAAAACCTACACGAAGGATCAATCGCTGAACCTTCGGATGGACACTTGACATGGGCGAACATCGCCATACGGACGAGCGAACAAACGAAACACCACCAGGTCATGTGCGCAGTACATTTGCTGCTTCACCTTTGGATCCTGTTGGAGCTTCGGCACTACTGGTGCCGATTATCGGCAACCGCTTTGCATCAGTTCTTGATTTGAGAACTGAAGGTTCTCAGCGGCGTTTACGTTTACGGTGTTCATAGATAGCCTTCCAGCCATTGCGTCACAACCCTCTGGAGCAACATGTTACGACACATGTTGTGCTTTCTTTCACAGGCTCACTGGAGCAACATGTTACGACAACATGTTGTGCTTTTCTTCGCAAGCTCACTGGAGCAAAGTGTTACGATACACGGTTGTGCCCCTTTTCTTTGCGAGCTCACTGGAGCAAAGTGTTACGATACACGGTTGTGCCTTTCCTTTCGGCAAACCACTGGAACAACGTGTTACGACACACGTTGTGCTTTCTTTTCGCAGCCCACTGGAACAACATGTTACGACACATGTTGTGCTTTCTTTGCAAAAGCCACTGGAGCAACGTGTTACGATACACGTTGTGCTTTCATTGCAGCTCAAAGCGAGCATGGTCTGTGACAGCCACTTCACACGTATCCTGTGCAGGTACGCTGTGCCTCTCAAAAGTTCAAGTAACACTGCGGCTGTGTAGAACCTTTTCCGGGTTTCTTGGCCATCCTAGAAAATTAGGAATAGCAAACTGAAACCTAGAGTTTCCAAGGTAACACACAGCAACCTCACTACGGCTGATAACGTTGTCAGAATCTTCTGACACTGCGGTTGTGTAGAGCCACTTCGTTTCTTGGCCATCCTAGAAAATTAGGAATAGCAAACTGAAACTAGAGTTTCCAGGCGACACACAGCACATGCCGAGTGCACCAGGTTTTACCGACGTTTACCATTTTCCTCCTATCTGAATTCATAAAGGAAAGATTGGGAAACGTTTTCATTTGTCATTTAAGTGCGTGCGGAAACTAAACCCTTTAGAAGAGTTTGTCCGTACGTGTTTTGTGTATAGTATCTGTACTTATCAAGTACGAGCTTGAGCATATTTGTTGTGCAACACAAAATCAATTTTCTCTTTTACGTATATTGATTTTGGTTGCTGTTTTATCTGGGGTCTTACAAGCCCTAAGGTGGAACTGCAACCAGAGTCGATATATTAGTGTATAGAGTACCTTGTATATATTCATACATGCATGACACCTCTCACCGACGATGTCATGCGGCTCAAGCTCACCCAAAACATGCGTTTAAGTGTGTGCTACTAGATCTACCAGTTTAGTACTTGTTAGTGTTTACTGGGTAGTGTGCACAGTGTGTTTTACCAGTCAGTTGACTTTGGTAGTTCGGAGCCTATAACTGTGTTGTTGTTGTGTTTGGGTTTATCCCCTTTCCAACAGGATTTCCACAGTTCATATCGAGCTAAGTTGTGTTGGGACCCTTTTCCGTACGCACTTCTATATATACTTACACTTCTAGACTGTTGTTTAGCTAGTGTGTTGTTTGTGTTCTTAGGTGTTCCTAGACTGCCTTCCAGCCATTGCGTCCCCTCCTCTCAGGACCTGACACGTGGCTGCCAGCGCTTTCTACGATTCTACCCAACGCATCAACGATCCAAGGGCACGCTGCTCACGGCAGCGCACTGAACTTTCATACGTTCATATTGGTAGCCGTTGCTATCACACTGGAGCCGCTGACACATACATTGCCTGTATTGTGTGCATCGCTCCACTCTCCACCACCACTGCGCCAAAAGACAACAAGTTGCAACATCTCTTTCAATCTCCTTCTCTCTCCTATCCCACCTTCTTCATTCTCCTTGGTCTTAATCTCTTTCTGATCTCTCCCTCGGACACTCATTGTCGGGACACGCTTTCTCTTCTCGGATTGCAAACCTCACCGCGTATCATAGTATTTGCCGCATAGCCGTTTCTGGGACTCGCTGTCTCGGTGCGGCAACACTTTCGCAGCCATGGCAGACTCAGCTCCAACATTGCCGTTGGAGGCATACAACAAGTCTACTCCACCAGGATGGAAACCTGGACTATATCGCTATCAGTTCAGGAGGTTCATGGAACGCATGCGCCTATGGTA
>OOGD01000294.1_pt1 | contig 10657 bp, 3 predicted proteins | sample 1670381 | NCBI WGS metagenome assembly OOGD01 (sample SAMEA98146918, study PRJEB22522) | marine metagenome | biome: marine biome; feature: marine water body; material: sea ice | place: Arctic Ocean | collected 14-Sep-2015 | depth 1.3 m | reverse complement strand
CGGGTGGATGGCGTGGGGGGCGTGCGGCGCAATGGGAGGAGTGACGCGGGCGGTCAGGCTGCAGGCCCCCAGTGCGCCCCCGCGGTCGGCGGTCAGAATGCGAGCCCGCCCGCAAGGGCGGGGAGGACTCTGCCCAGTTTGGCGGGGCAGCGGCCAGGGTCAGCCCAACCTCATGCAACTACAGTTGCGGGGTTTGAGGCTGCACCTGATGAGGGTGGCGTTCCCTTGGGGAACGGCCCGACCTCGGACGCCGGAGTGGACCCCGTAGGGGTACCCCCGGGGCGAGGCAACAGCGATGGCAACATTAACACAACGTCGATATGGCCTCAGGGTGGCGACGGAGGCAACCGCACTAGCGGAATGCCGACGTCGTCACGGAGTGCCGGGATCCCGCCGCCAAGTTCGGAGACGCAGTCTCCTCCCAGAAAGGAGCCTAATGCAGGTTATGTGCGGCTTGGCGGCCCCGGTAGTCCACCTGATACGGTGCGTGTAGCAGCGAACGGGGTTAGGACAACCAACACGGGACCCGACGACGACATGATGACAGGAACAGGAGATGAAGGAATGGATGACTCGACCTACCGACCCTCGCCGAACTTAGGGGGCGACAACAAGCGGGCACGAAGCCTAGCAGTGTCGCCACACATAGCAGGGGACTCCCCAGGAGTCCCCGTTATGCCACGGGGTGTTTTGAACAACATACCCCAGGCTAAGGCGGAGCGCTCGCCAAATTTTCCGGGCTCAGCTTTAGGGACTCCGGTCCAATTGAGTTTGCTCGGAACGCCCGCGACGAGTTCGTCGCGAGCGGCGTCTCCATACGGGGCGCCGCTGGCAAGCACACCGAGGAGAGTGGCTCACCAAAGTCACCAGCTCGCCTACTCCAGAGAGGCGGAGCCATCGAGAATTTTTTCTCCTGCCCCAGAAATGGGCATCATGAGTTTCAACGGTCTCCAGTCCCCCGGGACTCCCGCGCACAGCGGACTCAGCTACATGACGGCCGACCTCTTGCCGGCGCCGGTCCATACGGGACTCCGCGCCCCCAACGTCGACGATCCACGCTTGGCCGAGCTCCGGCTCGAGATCACCAACCTCACCGAGCACCGAAACTACTTGGCACAACAATTGGAAATCGCCTTTACGGAAAACCAAGAGTTGCTAGCACATGCCAGCGAGGAGCCCACACGGGTTACCTTGCAAGCGATGCTCAACGAGGCCAATCGCAGCGCCACTAACACCCACGAGCAAAGGGTACAATTGGTGCAGCAACTTGGCGGTGCCGAGGAACGCCTCGGAGAAATGCAAAACTACCTCGACCGGGCCCAGGGCCAGACGAAGCACATTGCCGACATGCAAACCCAAGCGCAGGACGCCCTAGCGGCGGCCACCTTGGAAATCGACAAGCTGAACCGCAAGGTCTACGAATTGACCAACGAACTCTCCGACATCAAGCGGTCCTCCGGGACAAAATTCACCGGAGAACAAGTTCACGAAATCAAACGGTCATTAATCGCCGAACACGACGCACTACACATCGCACTGCAACGCGAGTTCGACGTGCACAAGGCACGTCACGACGCCGACGCAGAAGTACACAGGGAGGCGCTTGCAAAAGCCCAAAACGACTTAACGACACAAGTCATCAGTGCCGACTCGACCAGCCGACAAGCGGATTTCATTCGCAAGCTGCGCGAGCAAAACGAGGCATTGAACGGTGAACTACACAAGTACACGAGGATGATAGACGACAACGTTGCGCAACAACAGCAAGCCGACGAAGCTAAACGACAAGCGTCGGCACAGCACCACACGTTCCAGGCCGAAGTGCGGCTCGAAAGGGAAGCCGCGCGATCCACAATCGCTGCGATGACGGATGCGCACCAGAGCTTTCTTGAAGAACAAGAGGCCAACGCATCAAAGGTCACACAACTTCGGGCAGAAATGTTAAGCCTAGAGGCCCAGAACGAGCACAACAACCAAATTAACCTAAATCAAATTCACGAAAACGAATCGTTGCACGAACGCTACGACCAGTTGGCCCACGAAGCCAATGCAAGAATCGCCGCGACAGAGCAACGATCTCAGTCAGCCATTGAGGACCAACGTAAGACCCACGACGCACAGGTCGCAACAACGAAAACGACGTACGACCACCACATCGAGGATCTTACCACAAAGCTCGGCGATTTAAGAGCCGAGAACGAAGACTTCCGTGACGAAATCACATGGTACCAAGAAAAGTACCAGGAAGACGGACCGCAGGCATCAGCACCTGCACCGCCCCAGCCCACAGGAGCTGGCAACGGCGACGCGCGTCCCCCCACGGGGGCCGCCGCCGCATCTTCCACAGACGCTCTGCCCCCCACGGGGGCAGCCGCACCAGGTCTTGACGGAGGAGCGCCGGCGTTCCAACCGAGCAGTGGCAACTTCATGGAAGATGTTGTCAAGAAGCTTGTTGCTATCGCAGCGGGGACAGACGATAAGCACAAAATCCCTACGCGCAAGGAGCTTGACACCGTAAAGGTGCCAAGCTGGCCTTCAATCGCAACCTTTCGCGATTGGACGACGCAGCTAACACGCAACGTTAACGCTTCAGCCAACAGGCTCGACGACACTGCCATCGGTTGGCTCCAAGTAGCCTTTAAGGTCGACACGAAGTTCGACGACTTCTACGAATGCCCCGATGCATTCTTAACGCTCGACCGAAAGCTCGGGAGAGCACTCTCGGACATAGTCCCTGCACACCTCCGCGATCGACTCACGAATAAGGAGGCTGCCTACCATCAGCGTGGCCAGCAGATCAAGGGGAGACAGATCCTTTGGACAATCTGCCGCGAGTTCGATGTCAACTTAGATTTGGGATTCATGTACTCTATAGAGGACTTGTCTCTCATGCGTTTCACAAGCGACAAAGATCTCCAAGGTTTCCTTAACAAGTGGGATGAGATTTTGGCATGTATCGATATAGGCAAGATCGAAAAACCGGTCCTTGCTAAGATGTTCTAGAAGAAGCTCTTGAATTCAAATGTAATGAAGGCCGACGTCGCCTACTGGCGGCGCCTAGAGCCCGACGACGCAAATCGAACCTACGACTGGTTACGACGGGCGGTCGAAACGAACATTCGCCTCGACAAAGAGGACAAGAATCAAGACAAACTCCAAGCCCACAATCGCAAGCCGGCTGGACGCCAGCCGGCCGCGCCCGGAAAGGGCGACAAAGGGGCAGGGAAGTCGGGCAAGGACAAGAACAAGAAAGGCGAAGGAAAAGGGACAGGTGACAAAACACCTGGAAAGGGGAAAGGCAAAGGAGGTAAGAAAGGAGGGTCCGGAACCAGCACCCCGGGGGGTCGCAAGCCACCCGGTGAGATTCCTTGCCGCTTCCTTTACGGATTCGGCCGGTGTTCAAAAGGCGCAGAATGCGACTACGCACACCGTACCCCTTCCAAGCAAGAAATTCTCGACTACAATATGTACAAACAAGACGAGAACAGCAAGGGAACGGGAAAAGGAAAGAGCAAAGGAAGGTGCCAACCTTTCTTCGACACGGGAAAATGCAAATACGGAGATTCGTGTATCTTCTCCCATTCGGACAAAGACAAAGCCAAGCCAAAGGCCAAGCCTAAGGCCAAGGGGGCCGCTAAGAAGCGTGCTCGTTCTGCCGCGCCTGCCGAGCAGGCGTGGGAGGAAGAGGAAGAAGAAGAGGAGGACGAGTGACGCCAGGTCGCCGCGGACTCCGATGATTCGGCATCGTTAGCGATCGGACCTCTTGGGGTTCCGGAGCGAAGCGATGCCATCATTGGTGGTCCTGGCGGTTGGAAGGCCTGCCGACAAAGATCGGCAGCAGTATGTAGACGCATTCGCCCACCACGTCCACGCACGACGAAACTTACCGGTAGTATATATTTTCCTTGTCTGGCGGCGGATACCACCGATCACGACGATTCCTCCGACGAGTCGCTGGACGACGTACTCTCACAAGTAGGGTCCACCAACGATTCGACAAAAGTTCATTTCGACACAAGTCACAACGATCATAGTACGGAGTTCTACGATCCACCAAAGCATTGGGATTTTATGACCAATGATATGTCTTGGCACTCACTTTGGTACACACCACGCGAACTCAAAGCAGGACGCATTTGCTATTCACCACAAGACCGGGAAGAACCCTTTCTCACGGTGCCTAAGGCACTTTTCCGTGCTAAGAGCCTCGCTCTTGAGTGCAACGACTACAACGAAACGCGACCAGCCACGTGCGGACACGAGTTCCGGTGGCCGATCCTTTGGAAACACAAACGAGCACACCTCTACGACGATCACATACCAAACGGAGAGATCGACCACAACGAGTGGGAAGAGACGTACCTACGACGAGGCAACGCAGTTGCCTACACACGTAAGGAAACGATCCTAGAGGTAGCTAAACGTTGGAACTGCTATTGGCACATCGGAGATGTACCAACAAAGCAGGAGGTTATCGAACTTACCGAAACGGATACGACACCGACACGCGAAGAGTTCAAACGTGAACGTGCACGCAAGCAACGTGCCAAAACGGCACCCGTGTACAAAGCCTGGCGCGACAAAGTTGCGGCCATGGCGGCCCACCGCGCCAAACATCCAAGAGCCAACGTCAAGTATTGGCTTACGGACACCGGTTGCGGATATGACCTAGTATCTCGCAAACACGTAGCCAAGATAGAAAGTCGGATCAAGAAATCCGATTCGCCAATGGTTTTCAGCACCGCCAACGGTGCAACCGACGCCGTAGACGCTATCTTCCTACACGTTGCCGAATTAGACGAAGAGATAGAACCGTACGTCCTGACATCCACGCCCGCGGTGCTCTCCATAGGGAGACGCTGCATGGACCACGGGTACGAGTTTCGCTGGCCAGCGGGGAAGCTTCCATACTTCATCACCCCTGCCGGTGTTAAGGTCACCTTAGTAGTAGAGGACTACGTCCCCTACCTTCGGACATCACTGGCGACACGAACGGTTCGTGCCGTTGCTACGCTTAGGTCAAGCAGAGACGCTTTCGTCAAAACCAAAAGTAAAAATGAAGACGAGCACGAGCATCCACCTGCCTTGCCCGGGCGTCGCGCAATAAGAGAAGAAGCCATCGACGACGAACCCCCTCCCCCAGAGGCGGGCCACGACGACGAACCGCCTCCACAGGAGGCGGGGCACAACGAAGTACCGACCACACCCGTGGCGGGCGAAGGGCCGGAGCCTCCCCCGGAGGCTGCCCCCATCGCGGTAGATCTTAACCAAGAGGACGACCTTATTGACTTAGAGGACGAACCCGAATTGATCGAACCACCCAAGCTCTCCAAACGGGAACAGCTCAAGTTAGACGCCACCTCAGCCAAGCACTTACGCGACCATCTTCCTAAGAATCCGTATTGCCACAGCTGTGTGGTAGGTAAGATGATTCGACGAGCACACGGACGCAAACGAGACATAGGCCCAAAGCCTGCGGTTTTCGGCGAACAAATTACCGCCGACCACCTAATCGCTGAGTCAGAGAAGTCACAGAGCTTTCTCGGGGACAAAGACGCGGTTATCGTCTACGACCGTGCCACTCGTTGGAAGGATTGTTATCCTGTTCCGACCAAAAGTGGCGACGACGTCTACGCTTCACTCAACCACTTTGCCGGACCAGACGCCACCATCAAGAGCATCTGGAGCGACGGCTCGCGAGAGCTAAAGTACGGCATCAAGCACGTAGGCTGGAACCATCCAAAAACAACGCCTGGCATAAGCCAAACCAACTCGGTAGCGGAACGTCAAGTACGTGACGTACAGGCCGGAACACGGGCCCTCCTGGTACAGGCTGGGCTTCCCGCTTGTTTCTGGTGCTTCGCAGCACCGGCATACTGTTTTGGAACGAACACGAAATCAACCGACGAACACCCGTCGGCGTACAGCCTTAGGTTTCCGACCGAAGGCGAATGGCCACACGAATTCATCCCTTTCGGGGCGCGTGTTAACTTCATGCGAACGCCTACGCTTACCAAGGACGACAGACCCGCAAAGTTTGCCCCCACGGCCTGCGAAGGCATTCTACTTGGATATCGCGTCCACCCAGGGGGGAAATGGCGGCACGAATACCAAGTTGCCGAACTTCCCGAGTTCGCTGCCATCGACTTCGCGTACAACGCGAAGCCCAAAGCAATGAAGAAAATACGACTTCAGACCGTGCAAGAAGTACGGTTGCCAGTGGGTGGTCTCATAGAGTTCCCCCTACAGGCCGAATACAAACGAAGAAACAACACTCTCGAAGGAGTGAAAGGGGCGTTGGCACCAGTGCCTCCGGACCCCACCGGCGACGTTGAACCTTTAATTTTAAGGACGATCGATGACGACGACGCTGAGTTTGTAGACGAAGTTGTCGGCACGTCTAACCTTATCGCAGACCACCGCGCACGCAATGCACCAGGTGGTGTAGTAGAACAACCTTCGGTCAACTCTACGCCTCCTACGGAGGTAGCTACCCCACCAGGGGAGCTCGCCGCTCCGCCAGCCGAGGCTCCGGGGGGTGAAAATCAGCCGTTAGGTACGCAACGCGAGCACGACGATCTACACGGTAGTGATACGGACGACGAGTACGCAATCGACAAACGAGGTCACAAACACGAGAAGGACGAATTCGGACAACGAAAACGCAGATCCGGCCGTCCACCCTTTATTCCCACCGCGTGGTGGCAAAGTATGTCTTACATCAAACGATTACAGGCAACGCTTGACTACGAGAAGTCAAAAGAAGCAACGGAGATAAGACCCAACAGGGCATCATCCGGGTCAGGAGACCCGTACCCAAAACGCAAGCCCGCAATGGCTTGTCTTGCGGCCGCCCCTCTGGGGATCTTCGGCTTAGTTCTGAAATGCAAGGGTGTTGCGGAGACCGTCGCCCACGAAGGCGACGAAACCGAAGCACCGGACTCAGACGACGAAGGAAACACGTTCCACGATCACCGTGAAAACGAAAGTGACGACGAGCACGACGCTAGTGAATGCTTGCCCGCCTTCTCCACAGGAGAAGAAGGGATCCCGGCAATGCCTACGATCGTTCACCAAGCTTCTGACACGCATCGCGAAAAGACACCTACACTACAGTTTCCCTTCAACTGTGCAGACGCACGGTCAGTAAGTAAGAACGAAATGTACTCCAATCCTAAGGCCCAGGCGGCCGTACGACAGGAGTGGGATCGCCTACGAGCCAAACGTTGCTGGGACGAATCCAAAGTACGTGAATGGAAGTCTGTAGCTAAAGACGCACGAGATACCAACACAACGGTACACGTCGGACGCTTATGTTGCATATGTGTTGAAAAGGGCTCCGAGCTTAACGCCACGGACGAACGACGAAAGTTCAAAGGAAGAGTTGTCTTCCTAGGGAACAACGTTAAAGATCAAAATTGGGACTACGCAGTTTTCCAAGAACTATCATCGTGTCCCGCAACAATGGAAGGATCCCGATCGGCAGATTGCTACGGGTGTATCCCCGGACACGACGTGATGCAAGCGGACGCGGAACAAGCCTACATCCAGGCAAGACTCGAAGGCACACCCACTTGGGTGGAAATTCCTCGAGAGGAATGGCCCGACGAGTGGGTTAAACGTGGCATGATACGTCCTGTATGCCCCTTGTATTTGGCATTATACGGACATCCCGATTCCGGGGGCCATTGGGAAGCCCATTGCGAAGCACACTTAGCTAGTGTGGGCTTTAGGCGAATTCCCGACTGGCACAGTACCTTTTGGCACCCAGCACACAAACTATTCTTAGTCGTCTACGTCGACGATTTTAAACTTTCAGGACCGAAAGAGAAACTTCAAGTGGGTTGGAACTTGATTTCTCAGGGCATAACTTTGGAGAAGCCCACCCCGATTGGTCTCTACCTCGGTTGCAAGCACATACAATCAACGGCAACCCTTCCCGACGGATCAACGGTAAACATGATGACGTACGATATGGAAGAGTTCTTTAGATCATGTGTTACGCTCTACGAAAGCCTTGCACCACCACAATTCAAGATCAAACAAGCACTGACACCCTTTCCACCGGACACCAAAGACCAAGGCCCAGCGGGCAACCCGAACTCCACGGGTAAAGATGTTATACATTGCCCTTGGTGCCAAGACTCTTTTCCGGCCGACCTTAACGTTCCCAAAAAGGCGGCTAAAAAGTCGAAGGAGGTCCCCCCAGGGGACCCACCCGACAATCCGAACGGAACCGGTGTACTACAACCACACGCAGCAAAGGTGCTGATGAAGCTACTGTACGGAGCACGTCTTGCACGATTCGACTTACTCCGGGCAATAAACCACCTCGCCGGCTATATCACGAAGTGGACACCTGATTGCGACAAACGTTTACACCGCATCATGTGTTATGTACACTCTTCGTTAAAATATAGAATGGTCGGCTGGGTGGGCGATAAGCCTGAACAACTACAGCCTCACCTCTTCGCGGATGCTGACTTTGCGGGTTGTCCCGACTCACAACGAAGCACTTCCGGTTTGCATTTAGCAATCCGCGGACCAGCTACTTGTTTTCCAATAGCTGGCGCCTCTAAACGGCAAACTTGCGTGTCAAACTCGACACCAGAGGCCGAGATTTCTGCGGCAGCCTTCGCCCTACGAATGGCAGGCCTACCCTGTCTGCAACTTTGGGATACTTTGTTCGAACGCAAGGTTGTACTTCAATTCCACGAAGACAACCAAGCCATGATTCGCGTATGCCAGACGGGTAGAAATCCAACAATGAGATACCTTATGCGAACACACCGTGTTTGTATCGCTCAACTACACGAGTACTTTTCACTCGATTGTATCAACCTCCTCTACGAGGCAACCCACAGGCAATGCGCCGACATCTACACAAAAGGGTTCCACGAACCCGGCAAATGGTATGCTGTCTGCCTGCTGGTTAACATCGTCGACGGAGACAAGCTAGCAGAATTACTAACGAGCTTTACGATTCACAATTACGAACGAGAGCAAGAGGACATCCTCTCGCACTTTAAGGAACTGAAAGATAGCAAGAAACGCACGCCACACGACCTATCGTATTACACCGCTGCCCCCTCCGTCCAACGGAGGGGGGTATCACAACGCACACGAACGCCAAACGCAGATACGAGTGACATGTGCGACGACCTCAACTTACGTTTCGACGATTTGCCCTTGGCCGAAGAGAGGCAGCAGGGGGGTGAATCCGACGACGAACCCTTCCTAGGAAGTGTTCTGGCCTGCCCTTCGGTGGCAGGCCCGCCGCGACAGGCGAAGCACGGGGACAAGCTCTTCGAGTTAGACCCTAAATCAAGTTTGGAAATTCTTAAGTTGCTCGAGGCCTACGACTGGCCCGTAGATGTCACCGACATCGGCCTAACGCTCGAGAAAGGTTCACCAAGACTAGGGGTACTTACGATGAGGCACCTCAACCTAGCCATGAACCTCAACTTTCACATGCAACGTCATCTTAAGGGGTACCATTGGAGTACCATCGCGATCGACGTACGCACGCAAGTAAACGAAGAACGAAAGTGGCGTCAAGGGAAGACGTCCGCACTCCTATCGATGGGGTGTTATACCTCCGGGACCGTCTACGACAAAAGCGGTACCCTGCAGATCAGCGAAGCACTAGTCGACACCGTGTTCGCGATCGGCGAACCATACGCCTCCATTCCCCCCCGGGGAAAGAGGTACGTAATTCACTTCCACAACGAACACCACTCCGAGCGGACCCTCGCCGAGGACCGCCGACTGCTACGATCAGTCGGCTTTAACATCGACGGAAGGCCACCCACGGCGTGGCGACAACTCGAATATCATCCAGGCGCTTGCCCGCTGCAGTTGGTTCCGACCTTCTACAAGATGTTATTCATTGAACTCTGTTGCGGAGAAACAAGTGAGTTGTGCAAGCTGGCGCACCAGACGCAAGCTTGCCTTGGTATACGAATTACTATACGGCACGACGTAACGAACAAACGTACGATGCAGATGTTACTCCACTGCGTTACCGAATACGGCTTCGGACGACGAGTGGTGGTTTGGATGAGCTTCCGGTGTACCGGCGGCTCCCAAATGCAACACATCAACGAGTGGAAGGCGCACGCTACAAGCAACCACGCCACGCTCACGAAGATCAACGACGCACGTTGGGAATTTAGAAACCACTTCACCGCGTCACAGCCACTCGTTCGTCTCGTTCGCCGCCTCGGTGGCCACATCGCGCTCGAACTTCCTCGTGGGTGTTCGTATTGGAGTGAACCCCTATTGACAAAGTTGGTTAGTGACTACTCTTTACTTACCGCCGACTTCGATGGATGCATGTACGGCCTCGTTGCCCGATACGGTGACCACGCAGGACTTCCAATGCTTAAGCAATGGCGGTTGGTGACCTCTTGTAAAGAGGTGGCTAGTGTGATTACCGATCGCTGCAATCATGATGTCCAACATGTACGCATCGAGGGACACAATACAAAGTGTGACGAAAATTACCCTTCTATGTTAGCAGGTAAGGTCATGTTACAGTTTCGTTTAGGGACAAGGACACATACAGCCTTTGTCGTGTGCTAATACAGGTCGACTCCGTAGCCTTTTGCCCCTCGAGCTTGCACTAAGCGTTCCCCGCCTTCCCCGGAGGGAGTGG